>Ga0315294_10000658_pt1 | contig 37423 bp, 31 predicted proteins | sample YL17G13_40_MG_FD_203626 | JGI IMG/M metagenome (GOLD analysis project Ga0315294, IMG submission 203626) | Sediment microbial communities from Yellowstone Lake, YNP, Wyoming, USA - YL17G13_40 | ecosystem: Environmental > Aquatic > Freshwater > Lake > Sediment | place: USA: Wyoming | collected...
GTCTGCATCCCACGCATTGGAAATCAGTTCCGCAATTGCCGGGACGGGACGGCCAGCGTACATTTGCACGCCCAGATGCTTGACTATGTTTCCAGCGAAGGTGAGGACAAGATCCTCCGCTTTACGTCCTGGAAGGAGTATGCGTTTCTCGCCGTCCGGCTTTGTTGCTTGTTTGCGAGGCATAGCTACAGATCTCCCTCACACGTCCTGGCGAGGATGGGCGGAAGCACGGCGGAAGATTTGGGTTCTTTCTCCTGCTTGGACATCAGCATCACGCGCATTTCTCTCTGGTGGCGGAAGTCTCTGACGCCGTTAGGATCCGAGTTTGTTGTCCTTCTGCGCGGCAAGGGTTCCCCTCCGTGGGCAGTTGTTGGGGGGATTTTACACCGGAGGAACGGGAAGGGCAAGGGGAGGGAAAGGGGCGGCTTGAGGCTTGGGGCTTGAGTCTTGGGCAAGAGGGAGGATAACGACCAAGACAGACGGGCCGACACAAGTTCGGCCCCTACACAGAATGAGGCGGGGGGCAAAGGCAGTGGTCAGTGGCCGGTGTAGGGGCGAGGCGGTTTATGGTGAGCGAAGTCGAACCATGCCTCGCCCAGGGCGAATCGCGATTCGCCCCTACGGTTTGGGCCACCGGGTGCCGGAGATTGCTTCGTCGTTCCACTCCTCGCAATGACGGGAGGAGGGTAGGGCCAGTGGCCAGTGATCAGTGGCCGGTAAGGTCGGGGACTGCCGCGCGGGGGCGGCCAATCAGGAAGATTGGGAGCCCTGCTGCCGTTTGAGGCGGGTGGTGGCGAGGGCGTAGAGGATGATGGCGGCGAGCAGGGCGAGGAAGGGGACGGCCGCGGCCAGGAGCCAGGGGCTTTTCATGTTTCCGGTCAATTCGGCGACTAATCCGCCACCCAATGGGCCGAACACGCCGCCGGCGCCGATGAGGCTCTCGTGGATGCCGGTTCGCAGACCCAGCCGAGAGGAACTGAGATCCAGGGTGTAGAGCAGGCTGGAAGTATAGATAAGCCCAACCGCCAGTCCGAGCAGAACGAAGCCGGCCACCCATATCGCCGGGCTGGCGCTCCAGAACACCGCCAACATGCCGGCGGTGGCTCCGCAGAGCGCGATGACAATCGGCCACAGCCTATACTGCCAGCCGGGAACGAGACCGGCGAAGACGAACATGAGGGTGCGGGCGATTCCCAAACTGGCCAGGACGGCGCCGAGGACAACGGTGCTAATGCCCATCTCCGTGGTGACCTTGGGCAGGAACACCCCGCTGAGAACGACGCAGAAGAAGAGAGAGAAGTTGGCGATCCAGCCAATGAAGAGGAAGGTGGGGGCGAGGGGGCGCGGCGTGTGCCATCCTTCCGGCTGTTTGGTCTTGTGGCGTCCACTTCCCGCCAGCAACAACATCCCCGCCACGATGGGCATGGCGAGGAGCGGCAGAGCCGGAGGCAGGAGGAGGCTACGCTTCGCCAGCAGGCCACCGACCAAAGGGGCGAGGCCGAGGCCGATGCTCCAACTGACGTTGTAGGTGCCCACGCTGCCGAGCAAAGAACGGTTTTCGGGTTGCTCGGTGAGCCAGGTCATCAACGGCGGCCAGAAGAGGCTCATGGCAGCTCCGGCGAAGCAATACAAGAGCAGCAGGGACCAGAAGGAGGGCATGACCCCCAGGAGGGGATAGGTGATGGCCAGGAGGAGGCAGGCCAACAGCGGCAGTTGCTTTCGGCCCCAACGGTCGGAGAGGGTGCCCATCGCGACGCAGCCGAGCAGGTAGATCACCCAACTGAGGCCAAGCAATCCCAGTTGCAGTTGCGAAGCGCCCAAGGCAATGGCAAGCAAAGGGGCTCCGAACTGGCCGGCGCCCATGGAGAAATCCCCAAGAAACGCGGCCAGGTAAAGCCCGCTACGGCGAGAGAACCGGCTCATGTTTCCGTTCAGTTTCATCGAGTGTTAACCGGAATGGGAGACGGGAGAACATACCCACACGAGCAGGCTAAGGCCGACAGGGGATCCGTCCCTGGATTTCCATGCCGGTCATGGTGCCTCCAAGCCAATCATTCCGAGCGGAAAGCAGCGGCAAGGCACAGTTGCGGCCGCAAACGGGTATTGACCGTCATCAGGCACGATGATACGGTTAGAGGGAAACAATACTCAAGCGAGGGGGGTTGGATTATGACCACGCCAGTTTACTTCGGGTCAGCAAAGCAGAAACGGTGGAGCAGCGATGAGACGTTGCCCGCAAAATTGGATCGGATTCTGGAGCGACTTGGCCTGCGCGACAGGGTCAAGAAGGAAACGGTTGCAATCAAGATGCACCTTGGAGGCGACATCGGCTATTCGACTATCCATCCGGTATTCGTGCGCAAGATCGCCGCAGCAGTGAAGGAGGGAGGAGGCATGGCATTTGTGACGGATACGCCCCACGCGGTCTTGACCGCCTACACGCGCGGTTACACGCAGGAGACGTTGGGCTGCCCGCTCCTGCCGGCGGCAGGCATCAAGGATACCTACTACCGGGTTATCGAGGATCCGTATAAAGACATTCATGAGTGGAAGGTCGCCGGCCAGGTGGCAGACAGCACATTCCTCATCAACCTTGCCCACGCCAAGGGCCATCCGGTGTGCAGTTACGGGGGCCTGTTCAAGAATCTGGCGCTGGGCTGCCAGGTGGGCTCCGTGCGGTCGAAGATGCACGATGTATGTCAGTTCGACCAGTATTGGTTTCCGGAAAAATGCCCGGACGCCGCAACTCGTCAGGCGATCATCGCATCTTGTCCGCGCAACGCGATCGTCCAGGACAAACAGAATCCCGAAAGGCTTCACGTGCATTTTGAGCCGTGTAACGCCTGTGGACGCTGTTTGAAGGTAGCACCGGAAGGGTCGCTGAAGATTCAGCCGGCCAATTTCGAGGCATTCCAAGTGGCCTGCGCTTATTCCACAAAGCAGGTGCTCTCGACTTTCGAAAGGGATAAGCACGTTCACATCACGATCGCCACGGATATCACGCCTCTGTGCGACTGTTTCGGAATGACGACCATGCCGGTCTTGCCGAATGTCGGCATTTACGGGGGCAACGACATCTGCGCCGTAGAGCAGGCGACCTTGGACGGCTTGGCCCAGCACCATCTTATGGAAGAGAACATCCCGGAGCCATACGAAGTGCAGCACGATTTGCCGCACCCGCTGCAGCAGATTCACGGCCGCTACAAGGATCCCTACGTGGTCGTTCGCGCCGGGGAGGAACTGGGATTGGGAAATAGCGCCTACAGGCTGGTGGACGTGATGGAGGAGGAACCGGTCGCTACTGTGGAAGGACACATCAGCGCGGCCGATATGTAGCCAAGCCGCTCGGTTGACGGCTGAGACGCGGGGAGAGGCCCCGCAGGAACTGTCTTAGTCCGGGGGGTAGCCGATAGGTATGATGTAGAGTGGCTGTTGGTCGTCGGGAAGGGAGAGGACGGCGGCAACCTTTTCATCGTCAAAGGCGCCCACTGGCACCCCGGCGAGGCCGAGGGCGGTGGCCTGAAGCAGCAAGTTCTGGGCAGCGTGGCCGGCTTCCAAATGGACGTATCTCTCCGCCCTGTTTCCATACTTCTTCCTGGTGCGTTCGTAAACTGCCGCTATGACGACGTCCAGAGGCGCCGAGGCTACCGAGTTCTGGCCCAGGGCGGCTGCCGCCAAAGGCGAGCGCAAGTCCGCTGTCGCCAGTTGGGCCAGGCTATGGTCTTCCGCCCCTTCGACAAGCTCAGGGCGGTGAGCCTGTCGAACCGGCAGGTAATGAAACGCGCCCTCCGAGGTGACAAAATACAACTCCAGCGGATAGAGCGCTCCCGCCGAAGGCGCCGCCCGGAGCATCCTCTTCGAATCCGTTATCCCTTGCGCAGCCCAGGCCAGTTGCGAGATTTGCTCCATGGTGAGCGTCCGGCTGGAGAATGCACGAATGGAACGCCGCTTGGCTATCGCCTCTTCCAGGGACATCTCCCCCTTTGTTTTAGCCGCCGGCAAGGGGATGGAGCCGCCAGCGACCTGGGCCGTCGAGATCTGTCGCCGGCAGCAAAGCAAGATCGCTCCCAGCATGGCAAGAACCAACAGCGTGACCAGATATACCGGAGGGTAGGAAGTTTTCATGATTCTCATCTCCTTTCGGTCGCTTTCGCCTTCTACTAAACGCTGTGTAACAGACTCAGCGCCCTCCCGTCATTGCGAGGAGTCCCGACCTCGGCCCAGCCGAGTCGGGACGACGAAGCAATCTCTCCGCACGGCACCAACACCGAGATTGCTTCGCTCCCCTTCGACAGGCTCAGGGTGGTGAGTCCGCCACGGCGGATGGAACCACGCTCGCAATGACGGCATCCGTGTCAGGCGCCTCCCGTCGGATGGTTGCGCTAGGCTGGGACTGGAGCGGCGGCGGCACGATAAGCCCGATGTAAAATGGCATCGGCATCAGCAATGATTATTTTTCGAGCATCACGAGAAAACAAGGTTCTTGAGCGTAGCGAAAGGCCCTCCGAGCAGATAAAGCCCGAAGGGCGAAATTCATTATTTTGATAACTGCGTGAGTCTATGTCCCCCTCTTTGGTTAATCCGTATGCACTTCAAGAGGCGTGTTGTCAACGAATACCTTTAGGGGCGTGTAATGGACGGCTGCTTCCCTACTTTTGCCGACTGACAGGGTAATATTTTGAGTTGAACCAACAGCTGCTTCCTTCTTGAGCATGAAGGAAAAGGTCTTCTCATACCTGTTGGTCCACCCTTCAAAGGTTGATTGCTTCCCAGGCAGAATAACCGGAATAGACCAGCCCTTTGTCGAAACCCTTGCGCTATCCTCGTCGGTCTCCTTGCGTACAGGATTGTAGAATGGGACCAAACCCGAATCGAGGTCAACCCACATTTTCAAGCCACTGATAGGTTCAAACGATTTGTTGCCGATGCTGATTTCAACCATAAGATATGGATTAACAGGGTCGTGGTACTGGCCAAAATGATGGATAAACGGCCTTTGGCATTTTATCCATTCTGCGTCACGCGCGCCCTCTTGGTTAAAGCAGTAATGAACCATCAAGTAATCTTTGAGACGGTTCGCTTCCTCGCGTTCCTCTTCTTTTGCTTTTCTTTGTTCTTCCGCCTTGTCAAATTTCGTCTGACAGTCCGGGCAGCGCTTCTTTTCTACGACAATTTGGTGAACATTTGCCTTTGACTGCGGCACCATTATGGAATGCACGTTCTCTCCGACGACTTTACCGCAATCGGGGCAAACAACACGCGTACCCTCCTGAACCGTCAACATCTTCTCTCTGCAAGATGAAACTGCAAAAAGAAGAACAACCGACAAACACAACCACAACAGCTGTTTCTTGTACATCTTGTCTTGCCTCCTTTATTTTGATTTTGGATGTTTAAGGACCATCCTGAAGGCAATTACAATCTTAACCGCCGGGCGGCTAGACCAGCACTGGAGCGGCGGCGGCGCGTTTGATGGCGGCGACCAGTTTCGAGGCATCGTCCGGGCTGCGGGATGGGCTGGTGGAGACGAAGACGGTGCGGGCCAGCGCGGACAGGCTATTCGGGCACATGTCCGGAGAATACGAAACCGGCACCGGAGTCAACTTGAAGGCATCGCGACCCGGATGATGGGCGCCGCACTGCTTGAGAATCGGCTCCCAATTACAGTAAACGTGCCTGCCGCTGTTGATGGGGGAACCAAGACCGACTCCCTGCTCCGTCATGCGGGCCATAAAGTCATTGGCATGCACGACGGAGTCGAACAGGAGGCCAAGAGTAGTGGCGCAGTCTCCGTCGCGATCGTTGATGGGATTGAAGGTAAAAGCCTCCTCATCGGCGAGTTCGTCCATTAGCAGGCGCTTATCCGCGCGCAAGGCGGAGAGGATGTCCTCCAGCCTGCCCAGTTGGACTCGGAGGATAGCGCTGAGCACTTCGTTCATGCGGAAGTTCCAGCCCGCAAAGAACGGCACCCTCAGTTCCCGAGTGGGCTCGAAGAAGACGCAGCCGCCGTCATGATGAATGCGAGCACGGTCGTGGATGTCCGGATCACTGGTCACCACGGCGCCGCCCTCGCCGCAAGTGATGATCTTGTAGTAGTTGAAAGAGAAGGCGCCGGCGTCGCCGATGGAACCGAGCCGCTTGCCCTTGTATGAGCCGCCGTCGGCCTGGCAGGCGTCCTCCACAACGGCCAGGTTATGTTTCCTGGCTATCGCCATGATGGCATCCATATTGCTGGGGAAGCCGTTCATGTGGACTGGGATGATGGCCCTGGTGCGCGGGGTGATTTTGCGTTCGACGTCAGCCGGATCAATGGTCAGAGACTCATCAACCTCCGCGATAATGGGCACGGCACCCACCGCGAGGGGGGCCAATGCGGTAGCCATGAAGGTATAGGCAGGGACGATCACCTCGTCCCCGGGGCCAATCTCCAGGCCCACCAGGCAGCAGATGAGGGCTGCGGTGCCGCTGGTGACGGCAATGGTGTGCTTTACGCCGATCTTTTCCGACCAGGCTTTCTCGAACTCGTAGGTCTCGCCAGTTTCGTCGAGATACCGGAACATCCTGCCCGAGTTAATGACTCGCCGGACAGCCTCAATTTCCTGCTCACCGATGAGATACATGTCAGGACACCTCCTGGATCAGGGACATTTGGTCTTGGCCTGCATTTCCTCGTAGAAGGGGCTGGCAGCGAGGAACCTGATTCCCAGCCCTTTTGCATATTGCACGATCTCCCGGAACCAACCTTTCCGGCGGGAGAAATCCTCCCGCTTAGCGCTGCCGTGGTCATGCGAACAGAGACTCCAGGTAAGATTCGCTGCCGCCACCTTGTGCGCAACTTCTTTCAAATGGTCGAGGTAAGAGGCATCCGCCGGGGGCGCTGCAAAGTCCCGCCAGTAGAACTCATCCTGATAATCGTGCAACATGAGTTCGAGCACATGCGGGAAGCCTTGCACGACGTAGCGGAACGGCTGCCAGTCCAAGGGAACGGGCTGGCCATCGCGTTCATCACGCCCGAAGCTGCGGAGGATGCGGAATCCGAAGGAATGGACGATCGCGAGCAGGTCGGGCCGGTCGCCCAGGCCGCGGTAGTAGTTCCAGGGGGCGGTCATGGCAGTGGCAGGCCGACCGAGGACATCCTCGAAGACGCGCTGACAGCGGTCGAGATCGGCCACAATCTCAGGGATGGAGGCTCCGCGCTCCATGTACCAGTCGGTGCTGCCGTGCACGCAACGTCCGGCGGGGACCTGGATGAGGACAGTTTTGAGGAGGATGTGATTGTAGGTGTGGGCTTGGAGCTCGATCAGGCTGGAGGCGTCAACCTCGTGGAATTCGCGGGGATAGCGTTCGAGCGTCTGGCCGGTAACATACCAGGTAACGGGAACGGCCAGTTCGTGGAAGAGTTCGCAGCCATAATGAGCGAAACCTTCCGCATCTTGCGAAGCGGTCTCAACGTCTATGCCAAAAAGGATGGTTCCTGGCATGGAAAACTCCGCCGTTCGTTCTCCGCCCAGCCACCTGGCTGCAGAGACTCATACCCATTCGGAACTGGCATCTCATGATAGCAGGCCCGCTCGTGCTCACGCAACCCTGGCTGTTCTTGCGTGACTTCTACTGCAAATCGCTGATGGTTGCCTGCGAGAGCAGTTGCGAGACCGTCCGTTGTTGTTGGGCGGTCAAGACCTCCCGCGCCTGTCGCCAGTAGCGATGCCGTGTCGTTGCCACCAGGCTCGACAGCCGTTGCACATCCGCTCCCCCCGCCTGGATGTCCTGCACAGTAGGACGCCTATCGCCTTTGCCTCGTTGCATATATTTTGCGTATTGCCCGGCTGCGTCCGCTAATTGCCGCTGGAAGGGCGCCACCTCTTTGCGATAAGCGGCAGCAATCGTGGTGATCCGCTGCACCTGATCCGGCGTCAAAGCGAGGGGCGCTTGATGGCGCAGGAGGAATTCGGGAGCTGGGGCGATGTCCCGAGGAGTAGTTCCCTGCACCTCATGCTCCACCAGAGGGGGTTGGTTGGCGACCTGGCGCTGCCGGTAGAGGGCATAGCCGACAATCGCGAGGACGAGGATCAGCGTGATGACCGTGCCGACTCCAAAGCGGAGCTTCACGTTCTTCACTCCCCGGTTTCTTGGCTGCCCTTTACCTGCTCATCCGGCCCATGGCTTCCACGGAAAAGGCGCCGCCGCACCCTGGTCAGCCACTGGATAAAATCATCCGCATAGGTGTGGAGGATCGGGATGTCCATGAGCGAGAGAACCGTCCCTATGGCAAGCCCCCCGATGACGGCCGTCGCCAGGGGGCTGTAGGCATCCATCCCGGTCTTGGGGAAGAAGGCGACCGGCGCCATGACGATAATGGTGATGGCGGAGGTCATGAGGATTGGCCGCAGCCGTTGCGGACATGCGGTAGCGACGGCCTCATCTCGCGGTATCCCTTGCTCGCGATACTTGACGATGAGATCAATGAGCAGGATGGCCGTGGTGATGTCCATGCCGGTGAGAACGATGACCCCGAGGATGGAGACCGTGCTGAAGGCCTGGTGCATGAGGAAGAGGAAGAGAAAGACCCCGGACAGTTCCAGCGGGAGGGAGAAGATCATCTGGATGGGCTGGAGGAAACCGCGGAACTGGGCGACCAGCACCAGGTAGATGAAGATGACCGCCAGCATCAGGCCGATGAGCAGCCGCTTAAAGGAATCCATCATCTGGGTCATGTCCCCGCGCATTTCGATGCCGTAGCCGGGGGGGAAGTTCAGTTTCTGCACGGCCTGCATCTGGACGGCCATGGAGAGGTCCATGGACGGGCGGCTGCCGGGCCGATAATAGCCCATGACGCTCACGACGCGCCGGAGGCCGTCATGCTCAATCAGCGAGGGAGCCTGGCGATAGGTGATGGTCGCCAGAGCATTGAGGGGCAGTTGCCGCCCATCCGGCGTGGTGATGAAAGTGTGGGTCAAGTCCGAAGCGCCCGCACGATCCTGTTGGGCATAACGGACGAGGATGGTGTTCTGGCGGATGTTGGGGAGCCGCCAGAACTCGGAGGTCAGCCCACCCTTCAGAGCGTAGTAAGCCTGGTCCGCGATTTCGGACACGCTCATTCCGACCTGGGCCGCGCGGACCGGATCCACCTTGACTTCGTAGGTTGGGAGGCTAAGGTCCCAACTGGTCGCTACCTGATGCATGCCGGGCGTCTTGCGAGCGATGTCAGCGACCTGATTTCCGAGATCGGTGATGGTCTGGGGGTCTTTGCCGAATACCAGCAACTGGATGGGCGCCGCGGAGGAAGCCATCACGTCTGAGCCCATCTCCTTGATCTGGAAGCGCCGGATGCCCGGGATGGTCGCCATCGCCTGCTGCTGGACGCTGTCAATGACCTGCCAGATGGTCTTGGCGCGCTCATCTTTGTCCGAGAGGGTAATCATGAACGTCGCCGCGTTGACCGAGGGCATGGCGTAACCGGTGTAGTAGGCGCCGGTAGATTCGAAGGCCGACTCCGCGCCCACCTCCGTGGACACCTTCTCGATCTCCGGATGCTTGAGTATGATCTTCTCGACCTGCTGAACGGACTGTTCAGTGGCGGCAAACGAGGTGCCGGGCTGCATTTCCAGGACGCCGTAGGCCTGGCCCACGTCGGCCAACGGCATCATCTCTGAGCCGATGAAGAAGTAGAAGCCGAAGCCGACGATGATGGTAGCAAGGATGCGCGCCATATTCACGAAGCGGTGTTGGAGCATCCAGCGGATCAGCCGCTCGTATCCCCGGTCCAGGCGGTCCAGTTGTCGCTGAACCGGATTGAGCATGCGGACGTAGAGCCAGCCGCTGCGCTCTTGCGCCAGTTCCTCATGGGACTTTAGGAGGGCCGCAGCCATGACCGAGGTCAGGGTGAAGGAGACCAGCATTGACGCGAGCAGGCCAAAGATAATCGGCCACACCAACCCGACGAACATCTGCTGCACGATGCCGCCGGTAAAGAGCAGGGGGAGGAGGGCAAGGCAGAGCATGAGGGTGGCAGCGATGACTGCGAGCCGAACCTCGGTGATGCCGTCAATGGTGGCGGTTCGGGAGTCCTTGCCCATGCGCAAATGTCTCTCGACGGCGTGGATGTCAATGATGGAGTCGTCCACCAGGCGCCCGATCACCAGCAGCAAGCCGATGAGGGTGCTGGAGTTGAGCGTCATGCCCATGGGAATTAGCAGTAGAATGGCCATGGCCAGCGAGAGGGGAATGGTCGTCAGACTGATCAGGGTGCCGCGCCACTCACCCAGGAAGAAGAGGACTGCAATACCGGTGAGGAGGATCGCAATGCCCAATTCCTCGAACATGTTCTTGAAGAGGATGCCGACGAAGTGGGCATTGTCGTAGGCGATGTCGAAATGAATGCCTGGATAGGCTCGTTCGAGCAGGGTGAGTTGCTTCTTGACGGCGGCGATGACCCTGGGAGAAGAAGCATCGGGGTCTTGCAGCACCGAGACCTCGATGGAATCCTCCACCTTTCCATCGTGGACATAGTGGTAGGCGCTCCGCCGCTCCCAGTGAGTGTCTTCCACAGTGGCGACATCCCGGAGATATACCGTCCTGGGGACGGTGAGGGGCGAGACCTCTCCGGGCGAGGGCGGCATATCCGTTGAGGCCATGATCGGGAGGTTGAGGAGGTCCGCCGGAGTGGCAACCTTACTATCCAGACGCACGATCGCCTCGTTGGGCCCGGAGGTCAGGGTGCCACCGGGCTTGGCCACGTTGAATCGGTCAATGCCATCGCGCACGGCCGTAATGCTCAAACCGTAGGCAGCCAGTTTGTTGCGATCCACAACGACTTGCAGTTGCCGCCGGTAGCCGCCGAAAGGCACCACCGAGTAAACGTTCCTGACCGTCTTGAGTTGGTTGACGATCTCGTTATCCGCCAGTTCGCGCAACCGGTCTTTCGACCAGCGCTCATCACCGGTGAGCGAGAGCGAGAGCACCGGCAGGTTGAGCGGGTCTATGGCCAAGACCCAGGAGGGCTTGAGGTTGGCCCCGACGGCGGGGAGGTTAGCCTGGGCCACGTTCATCAGCGACTGGGCGTCAAACAAGGCCTTCTTCATGTCCGTGCCGTAGTCGAACTCCAACGAGACGATGGAAAAACCATCCTGCGACACGGATCGCAGGTAGCGGAGGTGTTTCACGTTGACCATCTGTTCCTCGATGGGCTTGCTGATGTAAGTCTCCATCTCTTCGGCGGAGAGGCCCGGCATCATGGAGACGATCCCCACCATCGGGCTCTCCACGTAGGGCATCATGCGCCGAGGCATGAAGCGGCCAATCGCCAGAACGGAAAGGATGACAACCCCCGCGTAGAAGGCGATGACCGGATAGGGATGGTCAATGCTCCACTTGGAGATATTGAAGGCGGCCTCGCGTATGGCAGTGCCGATGCGTTGTTGAGGTCTGGTTTGCACGGAAGTTCCTCTGCCTCAGGTCAAGAAGTCCGCGCGGACGTCGCAGGCGTGACTTGGCTCACGACGGTCACGGCGTCTCCGTCGTGAAGATTCACCTGGCCGGAGGTGATGACCTCATCGCCCTCCTTCAAACCGGCGAGAATCTCCGTGCGATCGTTGCCGACCCGTCCGGCGGTGACCGAGAGTTGCTTCGCAGTCGAGCGCAGCCCATCGTTGACCACAACGAAAACGCTGGCCTGTCCGCCACGTGCAACCAGAGCACTATTCGGCACGGTGATTACCTGCTGCTGGGCGCCGCCCAGATTGATCTCAACCGTCAGGTACTGACCGGGTTTCAGCTGATAGCCGGCATTGGGGATCCTCGCCTCAACAATGGAGGTGCGCGCGGTCGTATCTCGAACTGGGAAAATGGCCGTGACGCGTCCCACGATGGGCTGACTGAAAGCATCAACGGTATGGGCCGTCATCAGTTGCCCGACCTGCACCATTGGCAGATCAGCCTCCGAGACGTTGACCTGCAAACGGACATAATCAATCTTGGCAATTTTCAGGATGGACATGCCGGGCTGCACCAGGACACCAGGCGAGATGATACGTGCGGTGACCATGCCGCCGGTGGAAGCACGGATCTCCGTATAGCCTTTTACGGTGCTGGCTTCAGTCTGCGCCGCCTTGGCCTGCATTGCTGAGGCACGGGCGGCACCCGCTTTGGCCGATGCCCCCGTGATAGATGCTTCAGCGGCCCGGACGTCCGCGAGCGCGGTCTCAACGCCTGCCTGAACCTCCACGATCTTGCCACTGGATGCGTCACGGTCCGCCAGGGCTTGTCCCAGGCGGGCGTCCGCGGTGGCGATTGCCGCCTGGGCTGCCGCTTGGCGAGCCTGGGCCTGAGCCAGTTCCTGGTTGGCGCGATTGACTCCCGCCTGGGCCGTCCTCACGCCGGCCCGCGCCTGATTCAGCCTGGCTGTGACGGTGGCGGCTTGGGCGGTCTCGCGATCCAATTCCTCTTTAGAGATAGCCCCAACCTCCTGAAGTTTCTTCTCCCGGGCAATTTCGGCCGTCCAGTAGGTCACATCCGCCTGCGCGCTGTCCACGTCACTTTGCGCCTGGATGACGGCCTCATTGGCCTGATCAACCCCGGCCTGGGCGGCTTGCACAGCACTCTCGGCCTCTTGAGCCATTTGGCGGGTGCCGACCAGTTCACTTTGCGCCGCCTTCACGGCCTCGTCGGCACCTTTGGCTGCCGCCCGGGCCTGGGCCAGTTGGGCTTGGGCCTGGTCCACTGCTTTCGAGGCGCGGGCTTGGGCCGCAAGGGTGGCCGCAACATCAGCATTCGCCGCGGTGACGTCCTGGGAGGCGCCCAGGCTGCCGTAGGCTGCCTGCGCTTCTTTGGCGGCCAGTTCGGTCGTGTCGAGCCTCGCCACCACCTGGCCAGGGACAACGTGGTCCCCCGGATAAAGCGGCAGGTAAACCAAGCGACCCGTGACGCGGGGATATATGTCCTCCTCGATGTCGGGAACCACGGTGCCGGTGTAGGTGGCGGAGGGCTGGAACATGCCGAGGGAGACCGTCTCGGTGGCCACGGCTACCGTGCCCGGCGCTGCCTGCATGGCGTCCATGTCCATCAAGGCGGAGCCAATCACCGTCGCGGTGGTGGGGTCACGGTATTTCTTCACCACGGAGACCGTCCCCATCAAGACGACCAGGAGAGTCAACACCCCGGCCACGATTCCTCGCCCCCGGTGGGGGATGCGATTGCGGAAGACCACGGCCCCTATCACCGCAAGGATGAGCACGGTGGCGAAAACAAGAGACCACGGTATTGCTGCGCCGCCTTTGGCGGTGATGCCCTTGCCGGTTTCTACCAGGAAATGGGCCGTTCCATCTCCTTCCATCTTCATCCCAGCCATTTGCTGCACGGCAACATCAACCTTCCAGGCTCCGGCCATGGAGAGATTGACGGACGCGCCATACTCCCCTTCCTTCGCACCGGGGACCGCCTGCACGTCCGCCGGCATGGACATTGTGGTCATGTCCAGGTGGACATCAACCCCAGCGCCCGAAAGAGGTTTCCCGCCATCTTTCACGGTGATGACGAGTATGTTTTGTCCAACCACCGGTGGGGCGGGATTGCTGGAGAGAACGACCGTGAACTTGCCAGCCTGTGCCGTCACCGAATCCGCAGCGAACGCCGCGCTGGTGACGGGGAACAGGGCAATCGAAAACAGAATGAGGTAGAGTCTCATCAAATCTCTCCTTGTGGAAATGGTTTGCCCGACCGCATGAGGAGCGAGGTGGCTACGGTTGGCTGGCCAGAGGCAGGTTGGCGGACTCAGAGGGCATCAACGCCCATCGCGCGGTAGAGTTCAGCAAGGGTCGAGCGGTATTGGGCCTGGGCAGTCACGAGGCTTTCTCGGGCCTCGGTCCTGGCTTGCTGGGCGTCGAGCAGCTCAACGATGGTGCCCTTCCCTGCGGCATAGCGGGCCTGAGCAACGGCATAGGCCTCATCGGCAGCGGTCACCTGGGTTGCCGCCGTGTCAATGTTTTGCCGGGCAGCCTTAACGCGCGCCTCCGCACCTGCTACCTCAGCACGCACCTGGAGCTCAATGTTTTCACGCATGGCGCGCGCCAGGGCAACTGCCTGTTGAGCCTCCTCCACCTCCGACCGGCGGCGACCGCCGTCAAGGATAGGCAGTCCTATCACCACACCGACGGTGAAGCCCGAGGACTTGCCCATATCTGCCGGGGCAAGGCTATCCGCCATGCCAAAGCCGTAAACTTGAGGCTTGTAGTTGGCTTTGCGGGCGTTGACCGCCGCTTCTTGCGCAGCGATCATCTGTTGCGCAGCCAGCAACTCGGGGCGCCTCGCCAAGGCGGTTTCAAGGGGTTGAGCCGGCGCCTCCGCCAGTGGTTCTTCGGCTGGGGCGCCGAGGGTCTCCTCCGGCACCGCCAGCGCCTGAGCCAGACGCGCCCGCGCGGCCGTGAGTTCTGCCTGGGCATTGGCCAGTTGCTGTTGAGCCTCGGCGCGCGCCGCTTGGGCGCGGAGCAGGTCGAACTTCGGCGCCTTCCCCACGTCGAAAAGCTGTTGGGCCACCTCGGCATTCCATTTCTCTGCGGTCAGCGTATCCTGGGCAACTGCCGCCATAGCGATGGCTTGCCGCCACTCGGAGAAGCGCATGCGGGCCTCCAAAGCGACCTCGAGGCGAGCCGTTGCCACCCCGCTTTCGGATGCGGACGCGCTTAGCTCCGCCGCACGGATGGCCTGCCGAATGCGACCACCGGTGAAGAGTGGCAGCATCGCCATCGCATTGAGATCGGCGGAGGTGCGATTCTGGGATTCCAGGAGCGCCTGCGGCATGACCGCGGGCACGGCCACCGTGCTTATCATGTTGGATGCCCCGGCCACCGCGTTCGCGGAGATCTGCAAGGCTGCTTCGGCGCGAGCCATGCCGACGCGGGCCCGGGCCATGCCGGCCTCAGCCTGTGCCATTCGCACCGCGGGCTGATTCTGGAGGGCAAGTTGGACGGCCACCGACTCAGTCAAGGCCGTTGGCGCCTCTTCCGCCAAGACGCCCGTCACGATAACGCCGAGCGCTAGGATGATTATCCAACACGAACTACGCATGGGGAACCTCCGAAATCGCGTGCGCGCACCCAACATTCAAAGTGGTTTGAACCATAAGAGAAATTGCCCCCTGGGCCTGCGCGCCAGGTCTTAAGGGACTCAACATTCATCGTCTTATGCATCATAAAACAGGCTTCGAGGGAATAACGTTCCACCTTTTTCCCCTTTTTTCGATCAGTGACCACTGGTTCTTCGCCCCTCACCGCCTCTTTCCGTCTGCTGGAGAGTCTGGCGGGAGGGTCGAAGTGCCGGACAACACGCGTGGAAGGAGCATGGACTTGACAGCCAGGCCAAGATTTGTTACTTTTTTCACACGTTCACCGGCTGAAAACTTGGGGACGGCCGCCGGTCACAAAATCAGGGGGCTTTGGTGTCGCTGGCCGCTGAAATGCCGGCACGCGGGAGCTCAGGCCTCTGCCCAGTGCAAGAGCGGCAAGAGAAGAACGGCCCAGCCAACGACAGATGAAACGATTCATGGCTCACCTCCCACTAATCGGGTATAATTTCACCGCCCAACAGAGAGGTCAATCGTGAAGAAATGATAGGAATCTCGAAACTCTATTTGGGGACGGTTGAAGCCTCGGACGTCCTGCGCTACCAGAGGAAATCCAAGGATCTGCCTTCTCATCTGCTCCAGTTCTCGGAGGACAAAAAGCCGGTGGTCGTCTGGAATGTCGGCCGGCGGTGCAACCTCCGCTGCGTTCATTGTTACGCTCAATCTCGTGACGAGGAGTATTCGGGCGAGATGAGCCATGAAGAGGGACTCCGGCTGATTGACGACCTGGCCGCCTTCGGCGTGCCGGTGCTCCTCTTCTCCGGCGGCGAGCCGCTGATGCGTCCGCGCCTCTATGAACTAATCAGCCACGCCCGCGAGCGAGGGATGCGCGCCGTGCTCTCCAGCAACGGCACCCTGGTTACCCCCGAGGTGGCAGCCCGTCTCAAAGAGTTCGGCCTTTCCTACGTGGGGATCAGCCTTGATGGGCTTGAAGAGACCAACGACAAGTTCCGCGGCATGCGCGGCGCCTTCAGGCAGGCGATCGCCGGCATCCGCCACTGTCGGGAGGCGGGGATCAAGGTCGGCCTGCGCTTCACCCTGAACCGAAGGAACGTGCAGGACCTCGACGGCATCTTTGACCTCCTCTACGAGGAGAAGATACCGCGCATCTGTTTTTACCACCTGGTTTACGCCGGACGCGGCACGAAACTCGTCGCCGATGCACTATCACATGAGGCGTCGCGAAAGGCGGTGGACCTCATAATAGACCGGACGCAGGCCCTGCATCAGGCTGGTTTTCCCGCCGAGGTGCTTACGGTGGATAATCACTGTGACGGCGCATACCTCTACCTGCGTCTCTTGCGGGAGAATCCCCAACGGGCCGAGGAAGCGCTGAGGCTCTTACGAATGAACGGCGGCAACAGTTCCGGGATAGGGATCGGCTGTGTAAGTTGGGACGGGCAGATTCACGCCGACCAGTTCTGGCGGCACTATTCGTTTGGGAACGCGCGCGAACGTGCGTTCGGCGAGGTGTGGACGGATACCTCGGATCCGCTGATGGCACGGTTGAAAGATCGCAAACCTTACCTGAAGGGGCGCTGCGCCAAGTGCCAATGGCTCGACATCTGCAACGGGAATTTCCGGATGCGGGCGGAGGCCGTCACCGGAGACGTCTGGGAGCCGGATCCCGCCTGCTATCTTACTGATGAAGAGATTGGCTTGTAGGGCGCTATGAGGGAGAATACCCTTCGCCTCGTCTTCTGGGAACTTACGGCACGCTGCAACCTCAAGTGCCAGCATTGCCGGGCGGAGGCCCAGGATTCCTTTGCCGCCGGCGAACTCACAACGGGCGAAATCCTGCGCACTGCCCGCGAGATCCGTGAGGATGCTGACCCGATCATGGTCTTGACTGGCGGGGAGCCTCTGATCCGTCCGGACTTCTTTGACATTGCCGAGGGCTGCGTCAAACTCTTTACCCGGGCGACCCTGGCCACCAACGGGACGCTGATTGATGACGCGCTGGCACGGGAGATAGTGAAGGTTGGGATTAAGCGAGTCAGCATCAGTTTCGATGGCGCCTCCGCAGCCACCCACGATGCTTTCCGGGGGATGGCCGGCTCCTTTGATGCTGCTCTGCGCGGCTTCGATGCCCTGAAGCGCGCCGGCATGTCGCTGCAGGCGAACGTCACGATCACAAGGCACAACGAGGCGGAGATCGAGGACATCTTGACCATGATGCTGGAGCGCGGCGCCGATGCCTTGCACGTCTTCATGCTGGTGCCAGTGGGATGTGGGGCGGAGATCAGCGAGGACAAGCGCCTCGCGCCCGAGCGGAGCGAACAAATCCTCAAGTGGCTCTTCGAGAAGTCCCTCGAGCTCCGGGGGCGGATCCACCTCAAGGCCACCTGCGCGCCCATGTATTTCCGCATTGTGCGCCAGGCTGCTCGCCACAAGGGAACGGCCCTGCCTACGAGTGGGGATGGGATGCAGGCGGTCACCCGCGGCTGCCTGGCAGGCTCAGGGGTGTGCTTCCTCTCACGCACGGGCGAGGTGCAACCATGCGGCTATCTGCCGATCGTGGTGGGAAACGTGCGCGAGCGTAAACTCGGGGAGATCTGGCGTGACTCCGAGGTCTTCGCTTCACTGCGGGACCCGAGGCTATTGACAGGGAAATGCGGCGTCTGCGGGTATCGCTGGGTTTGCCAGGGATGCCGTGCCCGGGCGTATGCGAAAACCGGAGACTTCCAGGCGGAGGAGCCTGATTGCCCATATGTGCCGTCACGACTAAATGCGGGCCGTCAGGTAGGCGCCGGCGGTCGGTAAAGAGAAGACCAGCGGACAGACGCCTCTATCCGGGACAGCCGTTCTCAACCCAATCCGTCGGGGGTTTCGTTTCAGCGCGGATGCGACCGCTCATATAAGCGGATGGGAGGACACGAGGTCCTCCCCTACAGGAACTATGCACCGCGCCGTGTAGGGGCGTGATTCATCACGCCCGTTCTCTGTCGGGCGCAATGCCCGTCCGTCCAAGGGGCCGGACGGGTCTGGACGGAAATTGCTCCCCTACAACCACCACCCAACCTCAAAACCCTATCCTGCAACCGGCAATTTCGAAAAAGGCTTCATTGACAAGGCGCAAGAGCATCGGATAGATTCAGCAATCGGCGTTCCATGAGCAGGAAACCGCCGGAATGCCAGGGGGAGCACATGAAGGCTGCGCTGTTGTGGGAAGTGGGTAAGCCCCTGCGGATCGAAGAGGTGCCGGAGCCGCGGATCGGGCCGGACGAGGTGCTGGTCAGGACGAGGGCGTGCGGCATTTGCGGAACTGACCTGCACATTTGCGATGGGGTGGCGTATGTGCCGAGGCTTCCTCACATTCCGGGGCACGAGCCTGCAGGGGTTGTGGAGGAGGTTGGCGAGGAGGTAAGCGGGCTTTCCGTGGGGCAGCGGGTTGTGCCGAATCTTTTCTTTACCTGCGGCCAATGCTACAACTGCCGCATTGGCCGGGACACTCAGTGCACGAACCTGAAGGGGCTGCTGGGGGTGACGGTGAACGGGGCCTTCGCGGAGTATTTTGCGGCGCCGGCGGAGAATCTGTTCGTGCTTCCGGACAACGTGGGTTTCGAAGCGGGAGGCATGGTTAGTTGTGGGGTGGTGACGGCTCTCCATGCCACACGGCGGGCGAGGGTTCGGGTCGGCGAGACCGCGGTGGTGATTGGAGCCGGGGGTGTGGGACAGGTTCTCATTCAGATACTGCGAGCCGCGGGCGTATCGGTTGTCGCCACGGCCCGTTCCCGCGAAAAACTAGAGATTGCGAAGAAACTGGGCGCCGACCTCGTGGTGCGCGCAGGCGACGCGGACACAGCAAAGCGAATCAAGGCATTCGCCGGGGGCGACGGGGCCGAATGCGTTTTCGATTGCGTGGGAACGACTTCGACGATGACGGATAGCGCCGGTTGCGTGATGCGTGGCGGACAAATCATCGTGGTGGGGGAAGAGCCCGAGTTTGTAGGGATTGATTCCATTCAAATCGCGCAGCGCGAACTGGAGATCATCGGAACGCGCAACGGCACGAAGCAGGATACCGCCGACGCCATCGCCATGATGGCGAAGGGCATCATAACCCCCGTGATTGCGAAGACCTTTCCGCTGGAGGAAATCAACGAAGCAATGCAGTTCATGAGGAGCGGAGGAGCAGGCGCGAGAATCGCAATCACGGTAAGCGGGCGGGATTGACGGCAGCCACGGAGTCTCGTATGAGAAGCTGGAGCATCTCGTCATTGCGAGCGAAGCGAAGCAATCTATTCTGCTGGACAACCGGGCGCGTTAGCGAGATTGCTTCGTCGCTGGCGCTCCTCGCAATGACGGCAGGGCGCATCACTTCATTTCGCGAGAACCGAAAGTGCACCGGCGCAATAGCCACAAGAAGGAGGAGCAACCATGGAGAAACTGATCATCACCGTTACGTGCGATTCAACGATGTCGTATCCGCGCAACCCCTACAATCCCCAGGGCCTGGAAGCGATAGCGGATGAATACGTGAGGAGCGTGAATGCGGGGGCCAGCATCTGCCATCTGCATGGGCCATATACCGTGGACGAGAAGATACAGCCGGACGGCACAAAATTGTCGGACCTGGATATTCCAGGGTGGGCGCGACTGAGGGGATTGATCCGAGACAAGTGCAAGCCGATTATCCAGTATGGCATTGCTAACGGACGCTTTCCGCAGCGCCAAGAGTTGATGAAACAGGGACCGGATATGATGTCGGTCTGCTTTAATGCCCACGACGAGTGTTTTGAGAATGAGCCGGGTTATCCGCCGGTGGAACTATATGGGCTTCACGATCGGGAGGAACTGGCGAAATACTGCAAGTTGACGGCTGAGTACGGGGTCAAACCCGAGGTGGAGTCGTTTCACTATGGCGGGATCTGGAATGCGCTGCGGATGGTGAGCCAGGGGCTGTTGAGCACGCCGGTGTGGACCACTTTCTTCCTCGGTTGGAAAGGGGGCTGTTGGACGCCCCCAACACCCAAGGCCCTGATGTATATGCATGACCACAAGCCGGAGTTATTCAACTACAGTGTGAGCGTGATGGACCCGCCCGCTCACTGGCAGGTTCTCACGTTGGCCATCATTCTGGGGGGCAACGTGCGGGTGGGAATGGAAGACAATCCATACGTAAGAGAGGGGCTGCTGGCGAAAAGCAACGCCGAGTTGGTAGAGAAGATTGCCAGGATGTCCCGAGAATTGGGACGGGAAGTTGCCTCGCCAGAGGAGGCGCGAAAGATCATAGGAATTGAGCGTTAGAGGATCATCCCGCTTGGTGGTTTAGATTGAGAGCGCCCGTCATTGCGAGCGAAGCGAAGCAATCTCAGTGCGTCCATCAGCCACCCCCTGCCGGAGATTGCTTCGTCGTCCGTCCGCCACGGCCGACCACGGCGGACGGACTCCTCGCAATGACGGAACCGGGCCGGGCGAGGGAGCCGGAGCCCTGAAGGCACCACGGGAGAAATTAGGAAGGGAGCATCATGGCACGAATCAACGCCGTCAGTTTTTACGAGCACAGAAGCATTGAGGAAATCTGCCGCATTATCACGGATGCCGGTTTCGATTCCATGGAGGTCTCTCGAATCCCTTTCTTTGAGAAGCTCGTCACTTACGGCACCCGGAAGACGTTCGCCGAATGGGTTCAAGGGCTGGGGCTATCCATGTTGGGTTTTGACGCCTGGGTGGATTTTGACCCCTATGAAGCGAGGGAGAAAACATTGGAGGGCTTCCGGCGGGCGATAGATTTTGCCGCCGACTTGCGTCTCGGACAGATTATCACCCATGACGGACAGGAGCAGGTTTACCGGGGGAGGAAGCCGGCGGAGTGCCTGCAAGTCCTGATTCCCTTTTTTCAAGAGGTGGCGGGCCTTTCCGCGGAAAAGGGGCTCAAGGTGCTGTTGGAGCCCCATCCGGACACTATGACCATGGATGACAGGTTCGCGGTTGAACTTGTGGATGGAGTGGGCCGCGAGAATCTGGGCTTGGTGTATGATTGCTGCCACTACGGGGTTGGACAACCGGAGACATACGTGAACGCCATCGAGAAGCTGGGGCGTCGCATCCACCACCTGCATTTTGCCGACGGAGACCGCAGAACCTATGCCCTGCACCTCCCTCTGGGTGAGGGGGAACTGGACCTGGACGCAATCGTGCAGGCCCTGAAGGCCGTCGGCTTTTCCGGCACACTGACGAATGACCTTTTCAACTACCCCTTGTTGGAGGAAGGTGCGCGGCGGAACGCAGCCCGCATCCGCGAGGTAGAGGAACGGCTGGGAATAGCAGGCTGAATGACCTTCTGCCGGTCGGGCCGAGTTGGCTTGACCCCATTCCCATTGGGGAGACTCACCATCCGTGACCTCACGAGAGCGCATCGAGGCGGCGCTAAGCCATCGAGAGCCGGACCGGACCCAAAGGCCGTCAAACGTGGCCAATCGGGGGCCACGAAACTGTCACAAGTAGCTAAATCACTGATGTTTGTCCATCCAACACCACCGATCGAGGGATTGGTATTCCGATCAGGAGGTGCTACAATGATTCTCGGACGTATAGGGGAAATCCCGATTCAGCACCTTAGCGCGCGTGATGTGCCAGGATGGTGACCTGATCGGCATTTGCCGAAGGAAGTGAGGAGCGAGATGACTTCCTCCTCTGCAAATGGAGAAGAAAGCCAAGGAGAATGCCTGGCCGCGGAAGGCCGACGCAGGCCAATGCCCATCTGGCCCCTCTGGGCAGGGCTATTTGCGCTCTGGATAGTGGGATTTGTCGTCGGCATAACCCGCCTGCCCCTACCGCTCGAGCGTTTGCCGAATTGGGGGGCAGGCGGCTTCCTGCACCTGAGACTGACGTCACCCACAGTGGGCGCTCTGCTGTTCAATCTGGTCACTGCTTGTCTGAACTTCGTGGTATCGGCGGCTACCCTCGGGCTTGGCGGCGTAGTCTCGGCGCTGTCGGCGGGCCATGCGATCGGCGCGGTGTGCGGATTGACGCGTGGGGTGGGCTTCCCATATTTGCCAGCAGCCGCGTTGCTACTGGCGGAGATTGCGCATGGCCTCATAGTGACCGGAGCCGGCGCACTCGGGACTAGAGTCAGCCTGGCCCTGTGGCTGCGCCGGCGGCCCTTCTTCCGGTGGGCCGGGCACCGGCGGCAGGTTCTTCACGTCGGCGAGATGTTCGCACTCCTGCTGAGCGTGACTATTCTGTCGGGCTGGGCAGCCGATTTCATCCTGCAGGCCCCACAAGCCGGCGAGAGAAGCGGCGAGTGGCGCATTGGCTTCGGTGCAACCGAGGCGCACTGGTCAGGGGACAGCAGATACGTCATCTTCAAGCCGCCCGGACGCTTCCGCGCCGTGGAGTTGACTGGAGTAGTGGTATCAGGCGGGTCGCGTGGTGCGGCGGCCTCGCCCAGCCCGAACCTCACCGGGCTTCCGAGGGGAGCTGCAGCCCTGGCCTGGAGGCCAAACCAGCAGCAGGTGGCCGCAGTAGTGATGGGCCCCTCTCGTCAGGATCCCGACCAGTTGCTCCTTTACGACGTGGCCAAGAACACCAGCACCGGCCTGGATGAGGGTCTGCCACAGGGATGGTATCTCTCGCCCTGCTGGTCGCCCGACGGGTCATGCCTGGCCTTACTGGTCGGGAAGCCGGATCCCTCGAAAAAATACCTGGTCGGCCTGGCCCAGGTCTGGGTGCATGATATGGACACGGCCAGCTGGCGGCAGGTGGTGGTAGAGACCCCAGAAGGCTCACTTCCCATCCGCACGGTAGCTTCAAAGTACGTTGCGCTCGGACAACTCGCGTGGGCTTCGGACGGAGCCTCCCTGTTCGTCCCTTCAAGCCAGCCCAAGGTACCGCTCGGCATCTGGCAAGTGAGGCTTGACGGCAAGGTGTTGAACATGCTGCCGGACACCTTCGCCTATGTGCCCTCTCCGGACGGCAGCAAGGCAGTCTCCATTCCAGCAGCCCCCCGCGGGAAGTATCGCTACTATACGGCCGAGATCCTTCGACTCAAGCCCGGCGGAAGTGAGGTCATCGAAGACCTAAGGGTCTCCATCCCCGTTGTCTCCTGGTCACCGGATTCCAGGTGGATAGCCTTCGTCCGGGATGTCTTCGTATACGTCCGCCATGCTCCGGACTAGGGTGGCCCGGACGATGTGCTGGTTCCAGACCGCTCGTCCAAGGGATCGAGGCCGAAGTAGTTGACTGGTTCCTCTGGGGCAGGGAAGCAGCCGTGACCTCACGAGAGCGAGTCGAGGCGGCGCCAAACCACCGTGAGCCCAACCGCACTCCCGTCTTCGAGTACGTGCTGCTCCCCCCTTTGGCCGAGCAACTGCTCGGGCGTCCGTATGCCGACTACGCTGGCCGCGTTTCCTTCCTCCATCCAGGGAGGGGACACGGCGGGACAAGCCCAACGGCAGGGCAAGACATTTCAGCATCCCCCAAACCTGGAGGCTTCAGTCATTCAGTCGAATCTCCGGATTTCTTGCACTGGTTGCGTCACTTCGCTTATAGTCAATTTCGGACGGTGTCACAGCAGTCTCTAAAAGCAACCAAGTTTAGGGCTGAATTCCGCTGATGAATCCGATTGCGGGACTGGCATATTGCTTTCTATTCGGACTGCTCCATGGGGTTCTGCCGGATGAGCACACCTGGCCCATCACCTTCAGTTATGCGATTGGCGGCGCGAGCGGAAAGGAAGGATTGAAGGCCGGCGTTTACTTCTCCACCGGCTTCACCGTCCAACGCGCAATAATCTCGGAACTTGCCTACCTGGCCTTGGCCCGTTTCCTGCTCTCGCCGAAGGTCAACGGCGTCGTCTTTCTCATCGTCGGCGTAGCCATGGCAGTTGCCGGAGCGCTCGTGCTTCGCCGAAACCTGCACCCTCACATCCACCTCCTGGGCCACCATCACAAAGGGGTGCTCGAAATGGAGACGACGGGCCACATCCTCGGCAGGCATCACGAAGAGCGGGGCGAGCCGGTAACGGCTCCCCCCGCCCACTGGGCCGCGATTCACGGTTTCATCGCCGGCTTCGGCTTCGAAGGTTTCGCCATCTATGTCAACACGATTGCGATCTCGGCCATGCCCAACGCCTGGCTGGGATTCCTCCCTGGGCTCATGTTCGGCCTGGGAACGATGCTCGTTCTGATCATCGTCGGAGCAATGATCGGCGCTTCCCTGCGCCTCACCAAGAGGGTTACCGAGGAAGAACTGAAACGCATCGGAGCGAAAACAGCCGGCAGGACATTGTTCTTTGGCGGATGGCTCTTTGGGATATTCGGGATTGCGACGTTACTTGGTCTGGGGGCTAACCTGCCTGTTGACACCGGCTACATCCTCATTGGGCTCTTCATGGTCATCATTGCAGTCCCAGCCTTCATTTACACCTGGAAGGAAGTCATGACAGCCAGGAAACAGACTGAAACATAGCCGCCCTTCGATCCGCCCAATCCTGGGCGGACTCAGGGTGGTGCCCTCGACGTGCTCGGACCCTGAGCCTGTCGAAGGGAGCCTGCCGAACCACAAGGTTATCCCTCCACTTTGCCCCCGCCTGCCCCGTATCTTGGCTCAATCTCGACCATATCTGATACTATGATCGAGAAGTGCCATGCACTGGACGCTCAACCCGAATTGGGATAACGGAGGCTGAAGAGTGGAGACGGAGCTTCGCGGAAAGAAGGCCCTGATAACCGGAGGGGCCAGCGGGATCGGCCTGGGAATCGCCACCGTCCTCGCCGAGGAAGGGGTGGATCTGGCGATTGCCAGCCGGAACCCGGATGCCGCCGTCATTGAAGAGCTGAAGCAAAAAGCCATCCGCTGCGTCGCTATCCAGGCGGACGTCAGCCAGGAGCCTCAGGTGGAGGCCATGGTTGCCAAGGCCATCAGCGAACTGGGCCACCTCGATTTCTACATCAATAACGCTGCCTGGACCTGGCACCAGCCAATCACCAAGATTGACTCGGAGTCCTGGTACAAGACGATTAACACAAACCTCTCAGCCTGCGTTTGGGCGTGCCGGGAAGTTTGCAGGCACATGATTGCCCGGGGCGGCGGCAGCATCGTCATCATTGGTTCGACTGCGAGGCTCACCACCTCATACCGCGAGGCCGCCTACCGCATATCCAAGACGGCACTGCACATCCTCATGGAGAACCTGGCCATCGAGATGGCTCCTTACGGCATCAGGGTCAACATGGTTACTCCGGGCCATTTTCTAACCCGCCTCACCGGCAACGTTCCCCCTGAAATCGAGCGGAAGATGCTCGAACTGATCCCCGCTCATCGTTTTGGAAAGACCACTGAAATCGGCTACGCAGTGGCGATGCTGCTTTCGGACAGGCTCAGCGGCTATACTACCGGCGCTGACCTGGTCATTGACGGAGGACTGACCCTGAACCCTCTTCCCCTGTATTCCGAGGAAGAAATTCGGAACATGAACCTGGGTGAGGGAACCAAGGAGTAGAGGAATATGAGTTATCGAATGCTTGAGGCCATAGCCAAGTTTCGCGCCAAGTTGGACGCCGGACGGGTTTGCCTGGGGGCCGGAATCACCCTCGGCGACCCCCTCGTCACCGATGCCTTAGGCGACTCGGTGGATTTCTTCTGGGTGGACAATGAGCACTGCTTGATGAGCGCTGAGTCTCTGAACGGACATCTGCTGGCCGCCCGCGCCCACGGGGTGCCGGCCATCGTGCGGCTCCCCGGCAGTTCCGTCGAAGCGATCAAGCCGGTGCTCGATTCCGGTGCGGAGGGAATCATCGTTCCACAGGTGAGGAGTGCTCAGGAGGTTCGTGACGTGGTAGGCAACTGCCGTTATCCGCCGCTGGGGCGACGCGGCTACGGGCCGCGCATCCCCTCCAACTACGGCCGCGACGGCGGCGCAGAATACATCGCGCGGGCCAATCGAGACCTCTTCGTGTCGGTCCAGGTGGAAAACGCCGAGGCTTTCGGCGCGCTAGATGAGATCGTTTCCGTTCCCGGCCTGGACTCGGTGGTCTTGGGTCCCTGGGATTTGGCCGCCTCCCTGGGCCATCCGAACGAGCCGGAGCATCCCGAGGTCGCCGCTGCGTTGAAGACGATCATCGAGAAGGCGCGCGGCGCCGGACTATACGTTGGAAGCGGGATGGGGGCGGATCCTGATTACGCCTGCCTCATGGCGAAACGCGGGGTCCAGTGGCTCCAGTTGGGCGGGGACTACGATTACATTATCAGCCAGGTAGGACAGATCACCGCCCAGGTTCGCAGTCGCCTGGGAGCGACGGGGAGCGACGTCCCGGCGGAGCAGCGGTAGCGCAATATGCCGAAGAAAACTCAGCCAACGTTGTTCAGCACGGATCGCCTTCGTGAGGTCGGGATAAATCTCTTCACCGCCTGCGGCGCGCCTCCTGAAGAGGCGGAGATCGTCGCCGAGGAGTTGGTGGAGGCCAGCCTGATGGGGCTCGACTCCCACGGGGTGATGCGCTACATCTGGTACACCGAACAGGTGCTTGAGGGCAGGATAAAGCCTGGCGCTCCCATACGGGTCATCAGGGAAACCGCCACCACCGCGGTGGTGGACTGCGGTTTCAATTTCGGCCCGGTGAGCGCTCGAAGGATGGTGGAGATCGTCGCGGCCAAGGCCAAGGCGGCCGACGTGGCCTGCGCGGTCAGCCGAAACTGCCACCACGTGGGGCGACTGGGTTCCTACGTTCAGGCCCTGGCAGAGCAGGATTTGATCGGGTTCGGCACGGCCAACAGCGCCAAGCATGGCCACTGGGTCGTCCCCTGGGGTGGACGGGAGGGGAGGCTGGCAACCAACCCCCTCGCCTACGCCGTTCCCACCGAGACCCAGCCTGTGGTTCTGGATATGTCCACCTCCATGATCGCCGAGGGCAAGATCCGACTCTTGATGCACAAGGGCGAACAGTTGCCCGCTGGTTCGATCCAGGATGCCGAGGGGAATCCCACCACAGACCCCAACGCGTTCTACGGCCCGCCGCGCGGCACCATCCTCCCGTTCGGGGGCCCACTGGGATACAAAGGGTTCGGTCTGGGGCTGCTGGTAGAGATCCTCGGTGGCATCCTGTCAGGCGTGGACAGCACGGTTGAGCAACCCAACATAAACGGCCTCTGCCTGATCGCCATCAACCCCGAGCCATTCTGCGGCCTGTCGCACTTCAGGAGGCTCATGACAAAACTCAGCGATTACATGACCAGCACGCCGCCTGCGCCGGGCTACACGGAGGTGCTCATGCCCGGAGCGCTTGACTTTCGCACTCGCCGGCAGCGCCTGGCCGATGGGGTGCCGGTTGCCGAGGAGACCTGGAGACAGATCGTCGAAACCGCGCGGAAAGTCGGAGTCGAAATCGAGTAGCGTCCGAGCCCTGATCGTAACGCCAGGGCAACCAGAGGGATCTGGAGCATGATCGGGTTTTGTGGCTTCGCTGTTCAACTCGACCTCATAGACAAGGTCGAGAACCTCCAGCGCAAGTCTCCCGTCAAGTGGCGGGCAAACGCCACGCGCGTGTCCTGCGCCGCTGGACATGTTCATGCAGCACGGCACTTTGTCCCCGCGCCTGAGAGCTTGCGCTGACCCTGTGGTCTAGTGTAGTATGCCATTCAAGGAGAAAACCGCAGCCCCTCGTTGTCATCCGCCGACAGGTAGTCCACCAGCGCCCAGGAAGAGACAATGGCGGAGCGGTCCTGCAAAAAGTCGACGCAGCCGGTCCAAGAGGGTGCACTCAAAGGAGAATGGGTAAGGTGCCCAGCCAACTTCGGGAGATTCGCGACCCTGTTCACGTTTTTGTGCGCCTCGATAAAGGGGAAAGCAGGGTGCTGGACTCACGGCCCGTCCAGAGACTGCGGCACATCCACCAACTTGGCCTGTCCTGTCTGGTCTATCCTGGCGCTAGCCACAAACGCTTCGAGCATTCTCTTGGGGTCATGGAACTCGCTACCCGGGTCTTTGACGTTGTCACCAACAAGGACAATGTGAGGAATGGCATCGGCAGATTGCTGCCGGAGATACAGGATGAGGACAAGCTCAGGTATTGGAGACGTGTGCTGAGGGTAGCGGCGCTTTGCCATGACTTGGGCCACTTGCCTTTTTCGCACGGCGCAGAAAAGGAGCTACTGCCAACAGGTTTGACCCACGAATCTCTGACGCGAGAGTTGATTCTCGGCCCCGACATGAAAAGCATGTTGGGGGACATGACTCCTCCGCTCCGCGCGGAGGATGTGGCCAAGCTTGCCGTAGGACACGCCAAGGTGAAGGACGTGACATTCTCGAACTGGGAAGCTATATTGTCAGAGATAATCACCGGCGACGCCTTCGGAGTTGATCGCATGGACTATCTGCTTCGTGATTCCCATCACATGGGCGTAGCCTACGGCAGATTTGACCATTTCCGTCTTATCGACACCATCCGCATACTCTCACCGCCATCGGAGGACGGCGGCAAAGACCTTCCCGAGCCCGCTATGGGAGTTGAGTTGGGAGGGCTTCAGTCGGCAGAGGCGATGCTGTTGGCCAGATACTTCATGTATTCTCAGGTATATTATCATCACGTGAGGCGGATCTATGACATCCATCTCAAGGATTTCCTGGTAAACTGGTTGCCCGGGGGCCAGTTCGACACCGACCTGGAACGATTCATCAGGATGACTGACAATCAGGTCACGGCCGCCATGGTGGACGCAGCTTACGACCCTTGCGACCAGCTTCACGAGCTCGCGAGGCGCGTTGTGTGCCGCGAACACTTCCGTCTCTTGTATGAGCGCAACCCGGAGGACGTAAAGAAGAACCGAGAGGCAGGATCTGCAGTTTATGAACACGCAAAGGAGAAGTTCGGTCCCGAGGACGTGAGACATGACAAACGCACCCAGACCGGCGGGGCACCTGACTTCCCGGTCCTGATGAGGGATGAGCGTGTGGAGTCCTCCTATTCCCTCTCGGCTACGCTTCAGAAGCTCCCTGAAGCGGCGTTTGACTGCGTTTTCGTAAGCCCCCGGCGGAGGGTCGACGCTGAGCAATGGCTCCACAACAATCGCGACAAGATAATCCGGCCCAAGGAGGAGAACCAAGATGGACGAACTTCGGAAGGCAGCGGTACTGACGGAACTTGCTGATAGAATGAGGGAAGGAGGTAGATGGTGCGCGGAGACCCAGTTGCAGAAAGCCGTCTACTTCCTGCAGGAGTTGTTCGATGTCCCCACCGAATTCAGCTTTATCCTCTACAAGCACGGACTCTTCTCCTTTGGTCTTCGAGACGAGCTGACTTCCCTGCGGGCGGACGGCTTGCTGCAACTCAGGCCTAGGCCGACACCTTACGGCCCCACCCTGGTGGCCACCGACCAAAGTGAGGTGCTGAGAGGCAGCTTTCCGAAGACGTTATCCACATACAGAGACCAGATCAGCTTCATCGCCAAGCACCTGGGGCCCAGAACTGCCCCGGAGCTCGAGCGGCTCTCAACTGCTCTTTACGTGATCCGAAAGGCCCCGAGGGGCAAGTCAGTTGAGGAGCTCGCCCAGGAACTCACCGAACTCAAGCCTCATGTTTCGCCAGTTGAAGCTGAGAAGGCGGTGAAGGAAGCGCAGGAGATCATCCAGCAGGCAGAGAGTCTGCAGCAACCTGCTACTCCATGACCGCTGACCGCAGGCTGATCGAGGAGTACCTGCCGATTCGGGCGGGTAGCGAGGGTCGCGACAAGTGGGTTGGCAGGCGGCATGTTTCCACTCTGGAGCTGGAGTGGGCGGGCCGCTCTGTCTAGCGTGGCCTTTGAGCTTCGCTCCAGACCTTCAGGGCCCCTGCCAACATGTCTGTTTTTTGCGCAGGGCTGACCTGCAAACCCCGCGTCTTTACGAACCCCAGCGAATGGCCCCCAGAGATCAGTGTCAGGACGTTGCCCTCGATTGAGTAGGAGTCGATGTATGGCGCCGGAATCAAGTTCCCCCAGTCGGGCATGGTGCCGGACACCGTTTCCGCCACAAAAGTTATCTCAGCCTCTCTCTGCTGATACTTGCCATTTTGCGTGTAGTTCACGACGCCAGCGTCTGGGGAGTTGATCGCCCAGGAGTACTCCGTCCTACTGAATGTTAGGGTCCAGTATTCTCCGGGCAAGTAGCCAATCGGTTGCCCGTCAAAGGTTGAGGCTGTCCAAGTCCCCGCCAACGATGGGAGGTGCGGTCCACCGCTGCCCCCACACCCAAAGAGCAGAGCCGAGAGCAACAAGATAGGCAACAGCCTTTTCATGATGTTTCCTCCAGTCTTGGTTTCGCTAGCTCCCCGAAGTGTAGCAGACAGGGTGAAAACTGTAAAATGCGCGTAAAGCGCGGCAAATCCCGGGACCTCCCGCCCACCTTGCCGGCGTCGGACCGGGTGCCTGCAGCGCAGGGCGGAGAGGAAACATGGCCCAACAAGCGTGAAAGGCGTATGCTGTTGCCTAGATTCGAATGGGAGGATTGAAACTATGACCACCCTTACCTTGTGTCCCTGCTGCAGCAAGCCGGTTGCTCCTTCGCCTCTATGTGCTAGCTGCGCTGAGCTCAAGGGAGAAGAGTTGGAGCGAGCGGTTATCCGTCTTCTCGGAAAACACGGTGCCAAGGAGGTTTGCCCTTTGCCACAGGAAATCCAGCGAAACCTAGACACGTTCCGAAGATTTGGCCGCGGCCATGGGCCGGACGGGGTTCTGGGGATCGACGGGGCTGGGAGACAGGCTGGGGGCTGGCTGGTCCTCGAGGTCAAGGGCACGGACAACAGGCCATCTGAACTTCAGGACCTCCGGCAGCTTGACGAGTGGGTGTACCTTTGCAGCCCGCATGAGCGACCCATGCGACAAATCAGAATCGGAACCCCTGGCATTCGGATTCTGGATAATTCGGACTGGCTGCCAGTCCGCGGCGTGCTTGTAATGAACAGTTCTGTCAAAGAAGCGCCCCAGTGGAGGCCCGACCCATTTGCAGACAAAAAGATCAAGCTATACGCCGAGCTGCACGAACTATGCTTGGTGAGGTGGGCAGACCTGCTGAAGATCGGTCCGCCGGAGGCGTTGCCATCCGCGCTGCTGAGAACAATGTTTTTCACCACCGGCCCGTTTAAAACGGTACAAGGCTGAAGACACGCCCCCCAGAGCACATCCATGCCGAAGACGGGTACGGGTAGGGAAAGAAGAGCCGGAGGACATAAAGCCCTCCCCTTCTTCTTGATTTGTTACAATTAGCGTGTTGACTGTCAGTTGTGTGAGGGCCATGAGGGCTGGCGGCGGTTCGCATCCACCCCTCCTGGAGCGTATCTCAAACAACAAAGCGGAGGAAGAATAACGATGTATAGGTGTATGAATCCGGGGAGCATAGAGATTTCTCTTGAGTGGGAAGCGTGTCTTCCCCTGGCCAAGAAGTATGGCTTCGAGGGCATTGATGTGAATGTTGACCCAGCAAAGCCAGCCTCGTATTACAAAAATGCGCTGGCCGAGCACGGCCTGAAACCAGGCGGCATGGGATTGCCTTTTGACTTTCGCTGCGACGAAGCGAAGTTCAAGGATGCTCTCGCTTCATTGGCGGCAATCGCCCAGCGCGCCGCCGAGGTAGGGGTCACCCGTTTCCCCACCTGGGTTCTCCCCTTCTCCGATGAACTGCGGATGAAGGAGAACCTCCGTTTTCACGCCGACCGTTTCGGGCGGATTGCAAAGGTCCTAAATGACTATGGCTGTCGGCTGGGGCTGGAATTCATCGGCCCGAAACGGGTGCGCGAAGGCCATAAATACGTCTTCGTTCACACCCTGGAGCAGATGTTGGACCTGGCTGAACTTTCTGGGCCGAACGTAGGGTTGCTGCTGGACTCCTGGCACTGGTTCACCTCGCTGGGGACAGTCGAAGACATTCTCGCCTTAGACCAATCGCAGGTTGTCTATGTCCACATCAATGATGCGCCCCAGGGAATACCGGTGGAGCGGCAAGAGGACCTGGTGCGACGTCTGCCAGGCGAGACCGGCGTGGAAGACCTGGCTGGGTTTCTGCACGCGCTCCGCACCATCGGCTATGACGGACCGGTCGTGCCCGAACCGTTCGATGACAGGCTGAGCAAGATGCCGCCCGAAGAGGCAGCCCGCCTGGCAGGAGATGCCTTGAAGAAGGTCTGGTAGTCGCCTCACCCCCACCCCCGCCCGCCCGCCAGGCCACCCCTGGCGGGCGCGGCTTGCCCTCCCCGCCTCGACTGGGCTCGGCACAGGCCATCAAGGGGGAGGGTGATGTAGGAATGACCCCATATTCGGTATAATGGAGGAATACTAAGAGGCATCGCGACAGGCGAAAAAAGCCTTTAAGTGGTGACAGGAGTCACGATGAGAAAGCTAAAGTATCCGGAGCACTTGAAGGAGACTTTCCGGGAAGACGGAAAGAGGGTCAGCCCCAGGCTTGCCCCGGGCCTCAAGAATTTCGTGATAGACATAGACGGCGTCGTCAGCGAAGACATACCGAACGAAGAGCCGGAAAGAATGGTAACTGCCGCTGAAATCCCCGGGGCCAAAGAACAGGTAAATGAATGGTATGACGAAGGACACGTAGTGACCTTCCTTACCTCAAGAACCGAAGGCCTGCGCGAGATAACGGTGAATTGGCTCAAGGAGCACGGCTTCAAATACCACAACATACTTTTCGGCAAGCCCAGGGGCGGTAACTACCATTACATTGACGACAAGAACGTCAGGGCAACCAAGTTCCAGGGCAAGTTTGGGAAGTTCGTGTACAGGAAAAAGAAAGTTCAGGTTTTCGAGTAGATACCTCGCTGCTCCAGACGGGTGTGGTATACTAGAAGACACCAAGTGAGAGATCCCCAGCGCCACAGCCTCTGGAAGAGGCTCTTAGCGCTCCGGGCCATCCTGGGAACTTTGGCCCATAGTGGCAAGGAGGTTGAAGCAATGGAGAAAGAAATCATCTTCTTAGTCGAGGAGTCTCCGGAGGGAGGATACGAAGCCAGGGCGCTGGGCCACTCCATCTTCACCGAGGCTGACACCTTTGATGAGCTCAAGCGGATGGTTCAAGATGCCGTGTCCTGCCATTTCGAGGGAGATGAGAAGCCTAACCTTATCCGGCTTCATCTGGTTAGGGAAGAAATCGTGCCGGTATGAGATTGCCCCGAGACATCGGGGGGGAGGAACTGGCCGCTCTGCTGGGCCGATATGACTACCGGCTCGTTCGTCAGACTGGCAGTCACATGCGACTCACCTCCTCCCTGAAAGGGACGGAGCACCATATCACCATCCCGCGACACAAGCCACTGAGGATCGGCACCCTCAGCAGCGTCCTGAATGACGTTGCCTCCTATCTCGAGACGGATCGGCAACACTTGGTCGAAGAACTGCTTCGACGCTAGCGGCCCGTTGAGGGCGGAGTCGTCCGGCCAGCTCCAGTCCCGTGTCCCCAGGCACATAGGTAACTGTCCCCGGGAATCCCCTACTCATTCAGCACGTCGAGGATGGCCGATATGCTCCGGGGCAGGTGCTCGAGGGGGACATCCTCGGTTATGCCCATCAGGAAACCTTTTCGATCTCCCGCCTGACGGATAATCTCGCGCGTGGCCTTGCGGATTTCCTCATCAGGGGAGAGGTGCACGCTGGAGGGGAAGTTGACCCAGAGGCACTTCCCCGGCCAGGCTGCACGTGCCTCGGCGACTGAGACGTTGCAGTCGGGAGGCGGCGTGAAAGCCTCCACGAAATCAATCGAGCTGTCCCTGACGAGGTCGAGGATGAGGCGATTGTTCGCGTCGAGATGCACCCCCATCTTCTTCCCGCTCTCGTGCAGGAGGTCAGCGAAGCCGTTGTAGCAGGGAAAGACGTAGTCCCGCACCCGGTCGAGTCCGATCATCTCCGCCACCAGGTTGCCGCAATATAGGACATACTCGACGGGGCTGCGGGCCACGATTTCGAGCAATTCGCGCTGCTTCTTGACCATCGCCTGGTAAAGCCCCATGAGAGCATCTTCGTTATCGGCCAGTTCGTAGCAGAACCGCTCCTGGCCGAGCCATTCAATCTGGATTTCGAGCAGCGGAGAACGTCCGACGACACCGAGGACGATGCCAGAGGCGCCGATCTTCTCCCGCGTGGAGACGAACTTATCGTATGATGGCTCATAGCGCCTGTCGTTGACGATGAACTCGACGACGGCGTAATCGTCCCGGCTCTTGATGGGATGCTCGACAGCGCAAAGGACGTTCCAGCCGATTCGGCGGTGGAGCGAGGTCACCGTTCCGCGCGGCGTCACCCAGATAGCCCGAACGGAGCCGTCCGGCTCAGTAATGGTTTTCGCCGTTACGTTCGGCGTTATTACCTTGTGCACCGCCCTTCCGGTGCAGATGGCCAGTCCCCTGGCCTGCAGAGGGGTGAGATCCATCCTTTCCGGCACCACGTTGTCGTAAAGGGTGAAGGGAACGTGAGCGGGGGCTTCCCCCGCCAGCGCAATTTGAATCTCCTCGCGATAGTCTCTGCCGCTCATGGCGTTAATGTGCCCTCCCGCACTATGCCCCCTTGTGGTGCAGGCTTCTAGCCTGCCAGCGCTCATGGGGCCAGCATCCTCTTCCAAACTATGCCCCGCCATCATTTCGCCGTCAAGGAGTTACTGAGGATCTCTCCGGCCGACTCAATACACCCGGGACGCGGGGATGGGGGCCGCACTGGCCCGAGCCGAGATGTCGGGAGAGGCATCCGGCCACGCCAAACAATGGACGAAGCGAAGGAGCCTATTTCAGGAGGCAACCCGGTGCGCCGTGAAAGGCTGCCCCTGCCCAAAGCCGTTCAAGGCTCTTCCTGGCCGGCGCCCCGTCTCGCGGAACCGGCCATTCCTCTCCTCCACAATGAGAAACTAAACATTCTTTCGGTCCGAAGTTGGCCCCCCTTGCTTACCCAGTTGTTCCGCTCAGCGCGGTCTGCGAGAAATCGCTCACCTCTGCCTCGATCTCTAGGTCATCCAGTGCACCGCCGAGACCGGCTTAGATCCCCTGACCAACCTGGGAGAGCAGGTGCCTTGCCACTGTTGTGCTGCGGTGGTAGGGTTGTGAAATCCATCGAGGCCTTCAAAGCCAAGGCGGAGCAGACTGGCTGAGATGACGGAGAAGCAGGAGTGACCATGAAAACCGAAACGCTTGCACTGAAATCGAATTGTTGCCGTATCACCCTCCACGGGGGAACGAAGTGTTTGTGGAGTTACCGCACGGTGAAATCGGAGGGCGAGTTCCGTATCGCCCCACCGGTGTTTGAGGTAGATGGGCACGCGCGGGCAGCGGCCTTAACGGAGATCGCGCCGGGTGGCGAACCGATAAGATTGAGCAACGGGGCCACGGAGTACCGGCTCATCGGGCGGTTCGCGGAGGATCAGGATTTGAGCCTGGAACTGGTGTTCCGCGTGACGGAGGATAACCCGGTAGTGCGCTTCCGCTATGTGCTGCACAGCGCCGCCGGACGAAAACTCACCAAGACACAGGGACGTGACGCGCTCACCTATCTGGGCATCGAGTCGGCGGACTCCCCGCTTGTCAAGGAAGTCCGCTTCTCTGAGTTCAACGGATTAGCGTATAGCTTCGTGCTGGTGGAAGAGCCGGTCGCCGCGCGCCAGTTTGAGGACGCGGCGCAGGTCATGGGCCCGATGCTGGTGGGCGGCAACGGACGGCAGACCTGGCTGGTCGCCTACGAGCACGGCTCGCAGGTGCCGGATGCCTTCCTGAGTTTCCACCTGACCCCGGGGCGCGCGGTGAGCCTGCGCGCGGTGAAGGGCAACTACTGGAACGGGCAGCCGCTTGGCCCCGATCAACCATACAGCTCCATCTGGTTGCAGTTCGCCGCGGTGAACGGCAGCGAGCGGGAGTTGGCCGACGCCTACCGCACCTTCGTGCTGCGCCACATGACGCTGAACGCGGAGAGCCGCAAACCCTACATCTTCTACAATACCTGGGCATACCAGGAGCGCAACAATGCTTGGAAGGGCACGCGATTCCTCGACTCCATGCACCAGGAGCACATTCTGCATGAAATCGAGATCGCGCACCGCATGGCCATTGACGTCTTCGTGCTCGACACCGGTTGGTATGAGAAGACCGGCGACTGGCGCGTGAACCTGAAACGCTTCCCTGATGGCCTGAAAGCGGTGAAGGAGAAACTGGACGGCTACGGCATGAAACTGGGCCTGTGGTTCGGCCCCCTGCACGCCGCGCTCACCAGCGCCATGCACAAGCAGCATCAGGACTGCATCGTGTCGTCGCGGGGCAAGCCCGCGGGCATTCACCAAATCTGGGAGACCGAAGAGAGTCAAAACCTGTGCCTGGTGAGCCGCTATGCGGACGCTTTTGCCGACGAGTTGATTCGCCTGGTCAAAAACGTGGGCGTCACCTACTTCAAGTGGGATGCCATCGGGCAATACGGCTGCGACGACCCCGGCCACTGGCACGGCGACGCGAGCACCACGCCGGAAGACCGCGCCGACAGTTACGCCTTCCAACTCGGCCTGGCGATGGCGCACGTGGTGGACCGGCTCTGCGCGGCCTGCCCTGAGGCGATCGTTGATTTCGATATCACTGAAGGTGGACGCTATGTCGGCCTGGGCTTCCTGGGCGCCGGAAAATACTTCCTCATGAATAACGGGCCCTACTTCCGGAATTACAACATCCCCGACGTCGTGCGCAACTGGAACAATATCTTCGTTTGGCCCGGCCCGGCGCGCGGGTGGGTCTGCCGCACTCCGCTCACCTTCGACAAATGGATCCCGTCGGTGCTCTTCCTCACCCACTACCTGCCCGACGACCCCGCGGACTCCCAACTCATCAACATCGCCTCGCTCATCCTGGGGCAGAACGGCATCTGGGGTGACCTGCCGGCCATGTCCGAGGAGGGGGTGGCGCGCTTCGGCCATCTGCTGGGGCTATACAAGCAAGTCCGCGACGACGTCACAGAGGCATCGCCCATCATCACGGGCCATCCCGCTGGCAGCCCGGAGATCTACGAAAAGATCTCCCCCCGCGGCCGCGGCGCCGTCTGCCTCTTCACCAGCGCGGGCGGAAGATATACCTACATCACCGAGCATCCCGTCGTTCCCGAGTTTTACGCGACGGACGGCACGCAGGTGACCTTCGACGCGAAAGGCCGCGCGATCATCACCTGCGCCTTCGAGCGGGCCGGCGCGAAGATCGTGTATTTTGGAGTGTCAGCCTGACACGGGCTATGGCGCGTCGAGGGCGTCCGACCGCCTATTCCAACACCCTTTCTCAGGATGTAGTATAATAGGGTTAAGCAAACTGAGGAATCCGCGAGGAACCCGATTGCCGAATATCTCGTCGGCATTCCCAGGCTTGAGAGAGGATGGAG
>Ga0315294_10000661_pt1 | contig 37409 bp, 34 predicted proteins | sample YL17G13_40_MG_FD_203626 | JGI IMG/M metagenome (GOLD analysis project Ga0315294, IMG submission 203626) | Sediment microbial communities from Yellowstone Lake, YNP, Wyoming, USA - YL17G13_40 | ecosystem: Environmental > Aquatic > Freshwater > Lake > Sediment | place: USA: Wyoming | collected...
CAGTACTAATTACAACACTAACTGAATATACTCCTGCTGGAACATTATATTGGGTTGAAGCGGCACCCGATACAACGGATATGTCAGGAACGGGTATTGCTTGACCTCCGCCAATTGGGGTAAGAACAAATGTTACTTTTGCAAAATTTAAATCGCCATTATACCCATCAGCTTCTTGAACTAAGTTTGCTGAAAGAGTTGTTAATCCAGGTGTAATTACAAATATACTTCCAGTGTAATCAATTTTTACATTTTCTTTATTTATTGTGAACGATTTAGAATCAGTACTCGATTGATAATTAACATCACCTGCAAAAGATGCAGTTACTGTGTATGATCCAGAAGGCTGAGTTAAGATTATAGAGTTTGATGCAACTCCGTCAGTGCCTGTTGTTGCAGTTACTGTTTGTGTTCCTATTGTAAATGAAATATTTTCACCTGAGATTGGATTTCCGCTAGCAACATCTGTTAATTTTGCAGATAGTGCAGCAGGGTCAGAGTATTGATTAGGTGTGCCGCTAGCAATTGGCACTTTCAATAATTTCAATGATGTTGCACCGACAATTATGTTTACTGATTGTGTATCTTCAACGTTTCCTGCATTGTCAGCACTTCTATAATATAAAGTATGACTTCCTAATGATGGAGCAGTGAAAGCACCAGAATATGTTGTCCAACTAGATGTACTATCCCAACTATATTCTGTATAATCTACACCTGATCCACTATCAGTTGCACCTAAAGTGAAAGTTGTTGAAACCGAAACATCAGGTAAATTTTTAGGATCTCCAATTGTCAAAGTTGTTACTGGAGGAATCGTATCTTGAACAATAACATTAAATGAAGCACTGCCAGTATTTCCTGCAGTATCTGTTGCTGTACAAGTAACTAAAGTAGTTGTTATTGGAAAAGTCGAACCTGAATCTGGAATGCAACTTACTGTACGAGAACCATCAATATTGTCAGTTGCAGATGCACTGAATGTGACAACAGCTCCTGATGGACCAGTTGCCTCTGCTGTTATGTCAGATGGTACAGTAACTACAGGAGGTGTGTTGTCTACAACTATGGAAACTGATGAAGAAATATGAGAATTTCCTGCATTGTCATAAACTTTTACATAAATATCATGGTTTCCGTCTGTAGCAGATGTTGTGACCCAATCAATTGAATATAGTGCTGTTGTATCTTCTCCTATTTTCGTCTCAGTAGATGCATAATAAAATTCAACTTTTTCAATTCCACTTTCAGAATCAGAAGCATCTGCGTTTATCGTAACAGTTCCTTTCAGATGGTCGTCCGCATGAGGCGATGTTATTGAACCGGTAGGAGCAGTAGTATCAACTTTTGCTACATTGGAAGAAGTATATGTTGCACTATTGCCAACATTGTCTGCAATAACATATTGATACATATAACAGTTTCCTGAAACAACAGAAGTATCAGTATAACTTCCATCGAATTCAGTTACCAAATCAGTGAAAGGACCAAAGCTTCCACACACTCCTCCTGATAAAGTTGCTGAAGCATGCTGAATTTTTCCCGATGCCGTATTCAAATCTGAACCAGTATCAGTTCCGAGTGTGTATGTAATCGGTACTGACGCTGTCGTATAATAACCGTCTGTATAAGTAATTGAACCTCCAGATGGAGCCTGCTTGTCAATCTGAACAACACCCGAGTCTTTTGCTGTCTCAGTATTACCCACATTATCTATAGAATAATATCTTACAATCTGTCTGCATGTGCTGCCTGCTGCACAAATGACCGAAACTGAAGTACCAACTGTTGTTGGTGTGCATGCAGCATCTCCAGAATTATAAATACAATATTTTGTAGACGCAATACCAGAACCTGTTCCATCAGTTGGTGTTAATGTGATTGTTTGATCTGCATTGTGCCAAGCTGTATCAAAATTATCATTGGTTATTGGAGCTGAATCGTCTACAAAAATAGATAACGAACTTTCTGTTTCAACATTACCAGCAATGTCAGTGCTTCTGTAATAAATGGTATGTGCACCAGCTGTTGAAACTGTGAATGCAGTTGTATAAGTTGCCCAACTACCGCTATCAATTTTATATTCAGTCAGGGCTATACCTGAACCAGTACCATCATCTGCTGATAAGGTAAATTCAGTTGTTGATTTAACATAAGTTACTCCACCAGAAACATATTTTGGAGAACCAACTGTTAGGGTTGTTGTCGGTACAGTCCAATCTACACCAAATGTCACATCTAAATTTTGTGATGTGGTTTGTTCGTTTCCATATTGATCTTTACAACTTACGTATCTTGTGTAACTAGTAGCTTGAGTCAAACTTCCTAAATCACAAGTTGCTTGTGTTCCAGATATTGTACATTCGTTTGTCATTGAAGAATAAACAATATCTGTGTCTCCCCATCTACATGCCATGCTTGCTTCTCCAGAAATTACAATTGCTGTTTGTGAATCGTCTGTGTTATCCCAGTATGGTGAAGTTGTGTCACCTGCTATGTTAACTAGAGAAGTTGTTGGTGGTGTTGAATCAGTTATATAACTACCACTTTGAGGATTGCTTGTTGCTGCTTCGTCTAAGCTATCAAATACATATGCATACCAGTTATGAGTGGTGTCATCTGTCTCACTTACAAAATTACAAGTTGGATTGGTTGAATGAGTCGTATCTGAACAATATTCATTTCCAACCCCACATCCGCTAGAAGAAACTCCAGTAGTTGATTTACAGACAAATAATTTTAATGTTTGCCCAGCGTCAGCATCTGAGGCAACTGTTGTTATTGTAACTGTACTACCGCCTTTAATTGTATCTGCATCATCGGAAGCAGAAGTGAATGTTGGTAGTTGATTAATGTTAATTGTTTTATCTTGCATTGTTTGAGAATTTCCAGCAGCATCTGTTGAATAATATCTTAAATGATTAGCTCCCCTATCTGAAGAAGTAAAGGTAACAGTGAATGGTGAAGCCCCACCGTCTGTTGTTGGTGTGCACGTACCAGTGCCTTTACACCAATAAGTTGCAGTTACTCCACTAGTAGCATCTGCTGGTGTGATTGTTACTATGTAAGATGGAACTTGAATTGTTGAAACAGAATTATCTGAAGTTGTTGGTGCTGTTTTATCTAGCTTAACATTAAGTGGTGCTGCGTTTGTTGTTAGTCCTGCATCATTAGTACAATGTCCATTAAAAATAGCACCAGTTGTTTCTGTAGTTTGGAATTGATCAGCTGTACAAATAACATTATCACTTATAGCATCAGCACCTGATGTTGAAACTGTTACATCTGAAGTATACCATCCATGAGTTCCAAGTGTTCCTGCTGTCACAGCAAGAGTAGCAGAAGGACCTGTCTTATCTAACTTTACTGTAATAGACGTTGCATCAGTTTTCAAACCTGCGTCATTAGTACAAGCACCGTTAAAATCAGTTCCAGTTGTTTCAGTTGTTTGGTATTGATCAATACTGCATGTGACTGGAGTGCTTATTGAATCTGTACCACTAGTTGAAACGGTAACATCAGATGTATACCAACCATGAGCTCCTGATGTACCAGCTGTAACTGCGAGAGTTGCAGAAGGACCTGTTTTATCGATTTTAATATTGACAGAATCGCTTGATGAACCTCCTGCGCTATGAGCCGAACATGAAAAAGTTGTGCCACTTGTTTCTGAATTGAAATTTTGAGTGCCGCAACCTGAATCTATCACAACTGTTGATTCAGGATCGGTTACTGTCCAAGTAACTGTAACATCGCTTGTGTACCAGTTATTTGAACCACTAGTTCCAGTAATAATTTTAGTAATAACTGGTAGCGTTATATCTGGTGGGGGAGAAGCCGCTGTAATAGTAAAAGCAGATGATACAACTTCACTATTTTGATAAGTCCCATCTTGATTTTGATCTACAACTATGTAGTACGTACCTGCGGTTGTAGGATTATTCCAAACCTCCTGAATAGTATCCCCTGCGATAGATACTCCTGTTGCTCCAGTACCAGAAATACCATTCAAAGTTTGTTTGTCCGCGTAACTAGTTACCACATATATGTCAACTGTTTTACTAGTTCCGCTACCAGTAGTAGTAATATGAGCGTATACATTGTCAGTCATTAAGAAACTAGTTTTTGTGGTTCCGATCGAATCAGAAGAGAAGACTGCATGGATAGAGATACTGTCTGTAAATGTATGAACAGCTAAAACATTATTTTCTGAATCCAAAACTTCTATTTTATATTCTCCAGTAATTCCATCCAAAATATAATCAAACTGAAAATTTCCAGCAGAATCAGCAACAACATTATCATAAGCAGTAGGCCAAGAACCAAAAGAGCCATCACCTGTCACAACAGTCCCGTCAGGTCTAGTGACTTTGATCAAATAACTAGAATCAGAAACAAAACCAGAACCAGCAATGTGGACAATGAATGTTGGAGCATAATCAGCTTGATCAGTACACACTTGATAGTTACCAGTAGCAGTGCAGTAAGGTGTTAGAAAATCAGAAGCAAAAACCGGCAATGAAAAAGCTAACATGGAGATAGCAAAAAATGCAAACAATGGAAGAATAAAAATCTTTCTATTACTAAGTAACACTCTGGACTCATTCACCATGAAATATCTTTTCAATAGAAAAGGATAAATACTCGTCTGCCTTTCGTTTTTTACTACCAAACAGAAAAAAATCTCCTATAATTTATAATCTGAAAAGCAAATTCTATCTATATGGCTTTCTCAAAGAAACTGCTGCCGATTTTGCTCTGTCTACTCTTGGTAATATTCCTTTTCAGGCCTTACATCAAAGAAACTGGCAAATTCATATTGGGGATGATTGCACTAAAAAAACCTGTAATCGCTTGCTCAGATTCAGATAATGGAAATAATATATACGTCCAAGGAAACTGCTCTTCCTCAAAAACTTCTGGGACTGATGTTTGCAATGCTGATGGAACGTTGACTGAATATTCTTGTGCAAAAAATTCGCAATGCACTGCTTCTACTGTGGCTTGCCCTTCTGGATATGTTTGCAGCAATGGCAGATGTTTAGCCTCACCTACCACAACTACGACTACGACAATTAACCCAACTGCCTGCAGCTCGATCAAATTCAGCGGTGACTCTTCAAAGAAGCTTGACATAGTTTTTGTTGGAGACAAATATCAAGACCTTGCTACATTTGACAATGACACTGAAATACATGCAAACACACTTTTTTCAATTGAACCTTTTACATCCAACACTTCTAGAATAAATATTTGGCGTGTCGACACTCTATCTGACTTGGGATGCTATTACAACTGCGGTGGAATTGACAGGCTGATATGTTGCGATAGTTCCAAAGTAGCAGCAGCTGCTTCGCAGTGCCCGAATGATGAGATAATTGTACTAGTAAACAACGGAACATATGGAGGAAGCGGTGGCTCTTTTGCTGTTGCCAGCAGGCTTTATCCTGCAGTTACTGTCCATGAGTTCGGCCATTCTTTTGGAGGGCTGTATGATGAGTATTTGGCTTACAATTCACAAAGCGGAACATCACCAAACGGTCCTAATTGCGGTGATAGCAGTTGCAGCAGTTGGTCTGATCTGTTTAACACGAGCTGTGTTCAAGGTTGCACCTATACGAATTGGTATCGTCCAACAACTTGCAGTTTGATGTATGCTTTGAACTGCTTCTATTTCAATCCTCCATCAATCCGGCAAATATCCAACCTTCTTGGCTATTACAGCCCTTTCACGCCTGCTCCAATGCCGCCGCCAAACGAAGTAGATATTTTGACATTGAACTACAATTATGGAATGATAACTTTGAAAAACATTTCAGTGAAGACAGGATTTGCACCAGATAAAAAAACACCTGCAATTGGTCTATTCAAACTAAACACTCTCTCAAAATCTAAAAATGTTCTTCAGTCAATCCCGATTGACCCTCCAGTGGATTTGTTTTATGATTATGTTGAAGAAGGGCAGATGCATGGAGGAAAAATAAAGCAAAAGAACTTTGATTTTAATATTATAATAACTCACTTCAGCGATGCAACATTGATACAACTTTTCGATTCTCAAAACATCACAATTCAATCTCAAAACATTTCAGATTATGTCCAATAAATTAATCTTCTTTTGAAAATTTTTAATAAATTTTTAAAAAAACAAGTAAAAAAGATGATTATTTAAATAAATTTTCATTCGAAATGGATTTATTTTCTGTTATTTATTAATACTATCTTCAAGTGGCATCATTGTAGTATTAAAAAATTATTATGCAAACTAATTTTATAGATTAGCATGAAAAATAAACTCTTATCCGGCATAGGTTTGATTATATGCATCTCAATAGTTTTTTCTTTCTTTTTAACAATTCAACCTAAAGCTTCAGCTCAATCCTATCCATCCACATGGACTTCTTTGGGAACGGATGGAGATGAGAATGGAACTGCTGATGACACACGAGACGTTTCTAATTTTTATTATGGCATTGATAGCAGTTACATTTATCTTAGGTTGACAACAAGAGCGACACCTGGTTGGGTCGATGCACCAGGAGGAGGATTCGATCCTGAAGACAACAGGTACAAATGGTTTTTTGATTTAGACGGAGATATGAATTTACAAGGTGGAGACATAAGAAATTCTGAATTTTTACTTTTCACTGAAGATACATTAAACAATACAAGCGGAGCATCAAACGAGGATGCATTGGGAGAAATATATTTCCTTAATGACACAAATAACGACGGAAATTATGGAGAGTTTGAGAGCCCATCTGATTATCATGGCATGAGAGTAACAAACACAGCAATTGCCAACTTCCGAATAACTGGAACTAATATGGACATGTACATTCTTCGTAGCAAAGTTAACATGACCTATTCATCACCTCTTTTCTGCGTTGGTTGGGCGACAGACCAAGAAGACAATAATCTCGATTCAGCCTCAACCCATGATAGGCCAGACAGTGGCACGTTTTGCTTTAATATAAGCATTCCAACAGTTTGCGGTAATGGGATAGTCGAGGGATCAGAGCAATGTGATGGTGGAGCATGCTGCAAAGCGGATTGTACATTCCAAGCATCTTCAACAGTTTGTAGAGCAGCAAATGGAGGCTGTGATGTAGCAGATTATTGTACTGGAACAAGTGCAACATGTCCTGGTGATTCTGTAAGGCCTTCTGGTTATGTTTGCGCGCAAGAGTCGGGACAATGTGATGCAGATGATACTTGTGATGGTACCCATACATATTGTAATGAGAACTATGCATCGTCAGGAACATCCTGTGATGATGGCTTATTCTGTAATGTTGGAGAAACATGCAATGGACTTGGCCAATGCACTGGAGGAACTGCAAGAAGTTGTTCAGCAAATAACATAGCAGGAATAGCAACATGTGATAACAATCCTGACAATGTTCATTATACTTGGGATTCAAGAAATCCATTCACTTCTATATGTAATGAAGCAACAGACATCTGTACAACAGGCAGCCAAACAATAACACACACTTGTAACAAAGCAACATGTGGTGCACAGTGTGAAACAAATGGTGATTGCAACGACAATAATGCTCAAACTATAGACACATGCAATTTAGCTAGCTGTGGTTGTGAACATGTAGCACCAAAGGCAGTTCCAACCATGTCACCAATTCTGATGATTTCACTTTTGGCGTCTCTGGTAACAATCGGTGCGAAAAGGATTAAAGTTTAAACTCCTCTCTGATTCTCATGAAAGAATTGCCAAGTTCAAAAGACAGCCATGAATTTTTCAAAATAAAATTGAAGGTAAATACAGCCATTTTAAAATTCATTGTTTTTTTCATAATCTCATTGTCAATCTTTTATTTTATCTCAATACAATTTGAGAGTTATATCCCGCTATTCAGTATGCAGTCCACTGCCACAGTACTTCACTTTTTACTGAATTTGATTGGAATAAAAAATAATCTCGATGCATACAGCATAAATTTTTCTAATTTCTCAATAACTATTGTTAGACAGTGTACAGGTATTTTTGAAGTCATGGCTTTAACTGCATGCATGCTTGCATACCCAGCATCCAAGGAAAAAAAGTTTGCAGGAATTGTTTTTGCTATGCCTGTTATTTATATTTTCAATATGCTTCGTCTCGTCTTCCTTTCAATTTTAGGAATTTATTATCCGTCTATATTTGAAGCAGTTCATGATTATCTGCTCCAGCTGACATTTGTATTCCTAGTTATTTTCTTCTGGATGTTTTGGATTAACGAGGTGGTAAAAACAAAGGTGGATGTAAATGAAAAAAGATAGCATGACTTATTTTGCTATAAAGTTTTCAATAATAGCAGCAATCTTACTCACAATTTTTTATTTTATATTTCCTTATTATGCACTTGCTTTGAAATACAGCGTTGGAATATTTTCTAATGTTACAAACTTACGATCTTCAAATAGTATTTTTCTAACTTTCATGCCTTATGTGTCCTTGTCAGCATTGATCTTGGCAACCCCAAAAAGAACGATAAAGGAAAAAACAAAATTTATCATTTTAATCTTTGCCTTGTTCTATGTAATTGACATCTCATTTTCAATAATTCAAATTCTTTTACAAGGTACACCTATTAAATATTACCATATACTTGTTGTTCAGGACTTCTTTACTATTGCCTTGCCGATTATTTTTTGGTTTTTACTCAGCTACAAGGATTTGGGTATTAATTTTGAATCAGACAATAAAATTTTCTAATACCCCTCTAATAAAGCTATAAATTTTTCAAATCATTAGATAGGTATTAGGCAAGAACTCTTCACCAGACTTTATCATGTAATCAAAGGCGTGATCTTCGCAGAATACCTTTTTAGTTACCTGGGATTGTGCTACTGCTTTTCTCTTGCAGCGGGAGCATTTCATAATGATTATTTGCATTTTGGAAATAAATGTTTTATCTAAAAATAGGGGGGTGTTTGACCTAGGGTCTGAGGGACACCAGGCCCACTTTACAAACCTTTAAGTTCAACCTTTGACAAAATAATAAATTACGGTTGTTATGCCAGTAAAAAAATTGATTGAAGATTTGAAGAAAAAAGACTGGAGGGCTCATAGCAGGAGTATTGATTTTAATCACAGAATATCGGACTTTAGCAAGGAATTCAGGAAAAATGCCATTGCCATGATAGTCGCTGCTTTAGGCTTGGTAGTGGCTTTGATGTGGCAGGATGCGATAAAAACATGGATTAATGCAATATTTCCTATAAATGACCCTCAAAATTACCTGATAAAGATGTATGCCTCTTTGCTGTTCACATTTCTTGCTGTAACACTAATATATTTCATATCCAAGCTAAGCCCTGAGAAATGAAAAGACTTTTATTTTTTATCTAAATAAAAAACTAGGTTGATTTTTCATCAAGCCTATTTAAAACATGATAACGTAAATCGCGTCTACGCATCTTTTCTGTTGCCATCCTAAAATATCGTTCATAACTAGCCTCTGGTATTTCTCCGAACAATAGCAAGGAATGTGTAATCATATCCCCGCTCATGCGAACCCATTTCGAGGACATTTCAATCGGGGGCGCCAAATGTTTGAAATGGTTCTGTTCGAGATACTGGTCTATGTCATGATGCAGCATTATGTAATTTGAATGGAATCGTTCTAAAGCATCCGCACGTCTTTCCGATACGTCCGGAAATTTCATGCTTTGCTGCAGTATCATTGCGTCTATGGTCTTGATGTATATTTCAAAAAGTTCTTTATTGGAGTAGTTAGCAGAAAGATCGAACGGCATAACCCAGGCAAATTTGTATCTTTTGTTGTGGTACCCTATGCTGACTAACATCTCAGAGTAATCTGGAAAATCCCCTGGTTTAATACTATTCGGATCAAAAATAACTGGCATTAATATTAATCCCATGTTGCCGACGTCTACGCACTCTTCGATAGATTGTCTTGAGTATTTGTCTTGTTTAGACGATTTGGAGTAATAGCCAAATGCACCTTCTGCCTCTATAACTTCAGAGGAAAGTTTGTCAACAAGGGATGGAACTTTGGTTTTTCCTTGTATGTTTTTAACTGTTTGCCTAAGTGCAAGATTTCGCCATCCTTTAGATAATTCATACAATGTGTCTGTTCTGCTTTTTGGCAGTCTTTTATCAACTGTTTTTTTTATAAAACTGGGGTCGATGGTAGGCATACCAATAAAATATATGCTAAAGGTTAAATCCTTATCTTGATGTACACAAAAATTAAATAGCACGATAATTAAAAGAAGCATTACTTGATATTAGGGCCCAAGGGCTCATAACAACGAAAGTTGTGGGCGAAGCTCAGCATGGTAGAGCAGCTGACAGGAGGCTGAAACTCTTAATCAGTTGGTCGTGGGTTCGAATCCCACTGGGCCCATTGAAAAAAACACAACCTAAACATTTTATTTTAACCAATAAGTTTATATATAGGTAAGATTATCTTACTATTATGAAAAAGGAAATTGAAATACCGGAACTGACAAAAGCAAGCTCTAAAGGACAGATTGTCATTCCTACAAACATTAGAAAAAAAGCTGGCGTAAAGGAAGGAAGCGTTTTCGCCATAACTGCCAAAAAAGACATAATAGTTCTGAAGAAACTTGATACTAAGATGAAGGCCAAGGATTTGAAAACTTTAAAACTTCTCGAAGAGGCATGGGAAGACATAGAAAAAGGAAGATACAAAGTATATTCTAAAGAAGCTTTTTTTAAAGAGCTGAAGAAATGGTAGAAATTAAGTTTGTTATTCCCACTGAAAAATTCGAAAAAGAATTCAAAAAAATAAAAGATAAAGGATTAAAAGATAAATTAAAAAAGCAAATAGTAAAAATAACAGAAAATCCTAATTTCGGAAAACCTTTGAGATATGATTTGAAAGGAGAATGGACAATTTACGTCAAACCTTATAGATTAATTTATAAAGTAGAAGGTGATAGGTTGATTCTTCTAAAATTTGAACATAGGGATGATGTTTATAGAAGATAATTTTTCAATGCCTTCGAATCCCACTGGGCCCATCTAGTTCAAATCCTATTCTCACATGAAATAAAAAATATAGAGAAAAGTTTAGGAGAAGCGACCTAAAATAAAGCAATTCTATTTACGCTTCTTTTTTGTTTTATTTGAAGAAGATTTAGCTTTCTGCCCTTTGAAATTAGAATGAAATCTTTATATTTCGCCTAGCAACAAATAAAGAATTGCCTTTTGAACATGCAGCCTATTTTCTGCCTGATCAAACACAACGGAATTCTTTCCATCAATAATTTCATCCGTTATCTCTTCTCCCCTGTGAGCTGGCAGGCAGTGCATAACAATATAATCTTTTTTACCAACAGACTTCAGTAATTCGCTATTCAATTGAAAATCTTTGAATGCTTTTTTTCTTGCTTCACGTTCATTTTCAGCTCCCATGCTTATCCAAACATCCGTATAAACAACATCAATCCCTTTAACCGCTTCTTTCGGATTGTTAGAAATTTTAATACTGTTTTTAGGATTGAGCCTGCTTGCCAGATTCAAAACATCCTTCTTCGGTTCATAACCAACAGGCGAGGCAACATTCAATGGTATGTTTAGAATAGAGCAGGCTAGTATCAACGAATTTGTAACATTATTATCTCCATCCCCGACAAAAGCAATTTTCACGTTTTTCAAATCTTTTTTCTCCGAGATCGTAAACAAATCAGCCAAAATCTGGCAGGGATGCTCTCTGTCTGTCAGCATGTTTATAACCGGTACGGAAGAATTTTTTGCAAGCTCTGCTACACTGCTATGCGAGTAAGACCTTATTGCAATAGCATCAACATACCTGCTCAAGGTCTTTGCAGTATCAGCGACTGTCTCGCCCCGTGACAGCTGCATTTCGCTTGCGTTCAAAACTATCGGATAACCGCCTAACTGGTACATGGCAACCTCGAAAGAAACCCTTGTCCTTGTAGACGGCTTTTCAAATATCATGGCAACTGTTTTGTTTTTCAGCGGCAAACCAGCAATCCTTTTCTCTTTGAATTTTTTTGTAAGCTCTAGTATGGTTTGTATCTTTTCTTTCGACAAGTCAGCTATGGAAATCAAATCTTTATTTTTCAGTTTCATAGTATATATTATGCTTAAGAAAAAGGTTTATATTTCTCACTCGACAAATTTTGATTTTAAAAACGAACTGTACGAGCCGTTAAAAGGGTTGAAGGAATTTGAAATAATTTTTCCGCATGAAAAGGCTGAAACCAAGCCCTCAAAGAATGTTATAAAAAATTGCTTTGCATTGATCGCAGAGGTGTCATACCCAAGCCACGGCGTGGGAATAGAGATTGGCTGGGCCGACTCCTTCGGCATACCGGTTATTTTTATCTTCAAGAAAGGCTCAAGGATTTCATCCTCGCTGAAGGTTGTCTCTGACATTTTTATAGAATATGAAAAAATTGAGGATATTTTGCCAAAACTGGCTGAAAATCTACTCCAAATTCCTCCGAAAGGAGATTAAATAAGCTATCAGTTTGGCTACAATTTCTTTAAATATAATGGCATATAATGATTATATATGGTTATATGGTGAGAACGACTATTGCTATTGACAAAAATACCCGTGAAGAATTGAAAATGATGGGAAAGAAAGACGAGGACTATGATGAAATAATTAAAAAATGTATAACCTTCACTAAAATGGTTGAGGGTAGGCTGAAACTTATTGCTACATTAAAGAATACGAGTTATGAAAAACTTTTGGAAGAAATGGTTAATGCCTACGAAAATGCTATAATGAAAAACACAGAATATAAAAAAATTTTAAAGTTAATGAAAAAATCGAGGAAAAATACTAAGCGATAAAAAATGACAACGGTTATAAATAAAATTGTAATGCAGGGGTTCAAGAGCTTCAACAAGAAGATATCCGTTCCGCTGCTTAGCGGGTTTAATTGTATATGCGGGCCTAATGGCAGCGGTAAAAGTAATGTGTTGGATGCGATTTGTTTTGTTTTGGGCAGGGCCTCGGCAAAATCCCTAAGGGCAGAGAGGCTGCATGAATTGATTTTCCATGGCGGGAATGGTAAAAAGCCTGCTGATTACGCTGCTATTATGCTTTACTTGGACAACACCAAAAAGGCATTTCCTTTTGAGGATCCTGAGATATCAATCACAAGAAAGGTCAACAGGAGGGGAGTGTCAATCTATAAGATACAAGGCAAGACTACCACACGCGAGAAGGTGTTAGAGCTGTTGTCAATGGCACGTATCTATCCAGACGGCCATAACATTGTTCTGCAAGGCGACATCACAAACATTATTGAAATGAACCCTATAGAGAGGCGGTTTATTATTGATGAGGTGTCAGGCATATCGGAATACAATGACAAGCGCGACAAGTCGAAGAAGGATTTGGAGGCTGTTGATACAAAACTAAAGGAGGCGGAGATAATTATAACCGAGCGGTATGATCTGTTCAAGCGGCTGGAAGAGGAAAGGAATGCTGCACTGAGATATCAGCAATTACAAAATAGTTTGCAGGTGTTGAAAGCTTCGCTTGCTCGCAGGAAGCTCACTAATTTTGAGGAACTGGCGAAGACGCTTGATGAGGAGACTGCGAAGAAGGAGGCAGAGAATGAAAAACTGCAGAAGGAGATAGAAGTAATAGAGAAGGAGCTGGAGCAGCGCGACAAGAACATGACTGAGATTGTTAACAGGCTGATAACTGCCTCTAAAAGGGTGGAGGCAGAGAGGGAGATTTCTTACCTTCGCACAAAAATCATGATAAACAAGGACAAGATTGACTCTAACAAAAGAGAGGTTGAAAGGCTAGCTAATATGATAGCTAGGCTTAGCATGTTAGAGCCAAGGTATGAGGGTGAGATGCCGCGGGCAGTCAAGGCAGTGATGGAGCAAAAGCTGAATGGAGTTTACGGGACTGTGAAAGATTTGATAAATGTTCCTGAAAAATATCTTCTTGCCATGGAAATAGCTGCTGGGTCGCACATGAACGATGTTGTTGTTGACAATGATCAGACGGCTGAATTTTGTATCAAGTTTCTTAAGAACGAGAGAATTGGTAGGGCAACATTCCTGCCGCTAAACAAGGTGAAGGCAAGGAAAACTGAAAGCGATGTTATAGGGAAGAAGGGTGTTGTTGGTATTGCTTCACGGCTGATAAGTTTTGAAAAACGGTATGAAGAGGCTGTGGAGTTTGTTTTCGGCAACACTGTGGTTGTTAGCAACATAGAGGATGCTAGGAATATCGGAATAGGAAAGGTTAGGATGGTTACGCTTGATGGCGATTTGATAGAAAGGAGTGGGGCCATGACCGGTGGCTATTTAATACGCTCCCATCCGAGATTGGCTGAGAAGATGGCCAAGGACGAGGTTACTGAATATGCAGAACTGAAGAAAAAGCTGGAGCAAGAGATAGAAACATTCACAAAACAGACAGAGGAGATGGAAAAAAAGCTCAAGGGTTACGGAGAGGCAAAAGAAACGAAGGAATTTGTTGACATGCAGAAGTTAAGAATAGACTCGGAGGAAGAATTGGACAAGCTTAGACAGAAACGTAAAGCTGCGTATGAAAAAAGGCTGATGGTACAGTCTGACATAAACAGGCAGAAGGTGCAGAAGGCAAGGATAGAGGCTGACATAGAAAGCGTGAAGATTGAGGTGGAGCAGTATGGCAAGGTTGAATACGTGCAGCAGGGGATTAAATCCTTGGAGACAGGAATAGAGCAGGCAGTGAAAGAGCTGGCAACAATAGGTGCGGTTAACTTTAAAGCAATAGACCAGTATGACAACTTCAAGACTGAGTTTGACGAATACAAGAGAAAGTATGAAAAGATACTGGAAGAGAAGAAGGCCGTACTGGAGATGATAGAAAAGATTGAGGAAAAAAGGCGCGAGGTCTTTTACGCCTGCCTAAAGCAGGTGAGCCAGTTTTTCAACGAGATATTTGAAAAGATGACAAAGGGGACTGCAAGCCTTGAGCTGGAGAATCCATTAGATTTAGAAAGCGGCTTGGTTATACAGGCAAACCCAGGAGGCAAGATGCTGCTTAACATCGATTCTATGTCTGGCGGGGAGAAGACGCTAACAGCACTGGCATTTTTATTTTCAGTCCAGCAATACAGACCTTCACCGTTCTACATACTGGATGAGATCGACGCTGCTTTAGATAAAGAAAACAGCAAGAAGGTTGCTGAGCTGATAAAGATTATGTCTGCAGAGGCGCAGTTCATTGTTATCACGCATAACGACATTACAATAATGACTGCTGACAGGATTTATGGTGTGACAATAGAAAAGGGTGAGTCGAAAATACTTGGACTGGAGCTGCCAAAGGCTTGATAGAATGGTAGAGGAAGATAAAATCCTTCAAATGGTTATAGAAAAGCAGAGCTGGGAGGAAGTGCTTTACTATATAGTCAGCATAGAGAACATGGATCCGTGGAATATTGATCTTGCAAGGCTGGCTGGGAGCTTCATAGTCTACATAAGCAAGATAGAAAAACTGGATTTCCGCATACCTGCGAAAATTGTTTTTGTCGCAGCTGTTCTGTTGAAACTGAAGGCTGACTATCTTTCGATATTTGAGGAAGAGGAGACGTTTGAGGAGGTGGTAAAGAAGCAGGGGCAGTTTGCCGACCTAGGCATCGACCCCAACCTTATTCAGTTAGGTATACCGATGAAGAGGATACCGAAAAGGCAGGTTACGCTCGACGAGCTGATTGTATCATTAAAAAAAGCTATGGTTGTTCGCGAGCGAAAGGTTGAGAGAAGGCAGTTGTGGAGGGCGCAGCTGCAGGCGCAGATAAAAGAGGATGACATCACTAAAAGGATAGAGAACATGATGAAGGATATTGATGTGCTGATGGAAAAGCTGCATGAGACAAAACTGAAATTCAGCCAGATAGTTAAAAAATGGGACAGGGATCAGATCGTTAAAAATTTCGTGCCGCTGCTGCATTTGGAAAGGGATGCAAAGATAACAACAGAGCAGTTGGAATTTTTCAAGGAGATATTCATTTCGAAACCGGAGCAAGCAGAGCAGGAGAAAACGGAAAGCAATAAATAATTTGCATGCTGTGTGATTTTGATGAAACAGCTTTCACATAATGGCATACTTGTAAACAAATATCAGCCAAAAAAATTTGGCATTATCCTCAGGGGCAGCAGGATACAGTTAACAGCAGAGCAGGAGGAAATGGCTGTTGCATGGGTGAAAAAGCTCGGCACTGATTATGTCAAGGATGAGGTGTTTGCAAGAAATTTTTTCGAGGACTTTGGCAAGGCTTTGGGCAAGGGAAAAATTTCACCTGAGGATGTTGACTTTACAGAAATAATAAAGGCAGTTGAGAAGGAGAGGAATGAAAAGCTGAACATGCCAAAGGAAGAGAGGAAGAGGCAGGCTGAAGAGAGAAAGAAGATGCGTGAAGAAAACAAGGAAAGGTATGGTTACGTAGTTGTTGACGGCGAGAGGGTTGAGGTTTCCAATTACATTGCCGAGCCCAGTTCCATATTCATGGGCAGGGGAAAACATCCTTTGCGTGGTAGGTGGAAGAAAGGAGCAAAGGAAGAAGATATTATATTAAATTTGTCCCCAGATTCACCTATTCCTCAAAGTTTTTTAATTGTTGCCAACCATTGCCAATTGGAAAGATTTATTAATGAATATTTCCATTGTAAATTTGGAGATGAAATATTTTGCCGTTTGACAAAAATACATGGTCAAAAAAATATAACAAGCGAAAATATAGAAAAATTAAAGAAGATCCAAAACTTCATGCAAAGTTTCTTAAGGAACATAGAGAGTGGGCAAAAGCTAATAGAGATTCTACAAGAAAAACTTGGAGAAAATGGTTTGAAAAACTCAAAAAAAATCCAAAAAAATATGCAGAATATAACAGGAGGAAAACTGAGCAGGTTGGATTTTATAGAGAGCTCAAGCCTAGAATGCGTACTGATTATACTAGAAAAGTTGACATTCTCAAAAAATACGGAGGGAAATGTGAACTCTGTGGAAACGGCGATATCAGGGTTCTTGTCTTCCATCATAGAACCCCGCTTAATAGAAAATTTTCAGAAACAGGGAAAGGCGTTGACGATTGGAGAGATCCTAAAAAAAGGAGAGATTTGCAAATATTGTGTTGTAATTGCCATAGGATTATTCACTTGCCTGAATATCTCAGTAAATATGCCTTGGAAAAAAGTGGTTTGGAGCCAAAATCTTTGGACAGCTAAATGGGATGACAAGCTGCGTGGTAAGGAAAAATACGTCTGGTTGTCAGACACTTCTGCAGTAAAGCAGGCGCGTGAAAAAGAAAAGTTCGACAAGGCAATAGAGCTGGGAAAGGAATATGAAAAAATAAAAAAACATATAACCGACAACCTGGCAGCGGAGGATTTGAAAAGAAGGAAAATAGCAACAGTCTGCTATTTGATAGATGCGCTTAGTATGAGAGTGGGTGATGAAAAGGATGAGGACGAAGCGGATACTGTCGGCGCTACAACACTGACGAAGGACAACGTCATTATCAAGCAGAATAACCTTGTAAGGTTTGATTTCCTTGGCAAGGATTCAGTTAGATGGGAGAAGGAGATTGTTTTGCCGGAACAGGTTGTAAAGAATCTGAAAGAGTTTATGGCTGGGTCGCAATCTGAAATATTCGAAGGTGTAAGGTCTGAGAACGTGAAACTTTTTTTAAACGAGGTTGTTCCCGGCCTCACATCGAAGGTTTTTAGAACTTTCCATGCCTCGAAAGCAGTAGAGGATTATTTTAAAAAGACTGATGTCAAAAGGGAGGATGTGGAGGATTATAAAAAATATTTCGCAACCATGGCAAACCTGCAGGCAGCAGTTGTCTGCAACCACAAGAGAACGCTGCCGAAGAGCTGGGAAAACACATTACAAAATAAGATGGAGCGGTTGAAAGTGATGAAAGAAAGGTTGGAAGAAAAAAGGAACAAAGCTATTGATGTTTTAGAGCAGCGGATTAAAAAGTTAGAATCTATGCAACCAACAGAGAAGAGAGGGATGAAACTGGAGGGATATAAAAAAAAGCTGAACTCTTTGAAAGTGGGAATAAGCGAAAAAGATGAGGAAAAGATAAAAAAAATGGAGCTGAAGATCAAGCTGATGAAGGAGACTAGAGACTACAACCTAAACACTTCGTTGAAAAGTTACATAGATCCTCGCATTTATTGGAAGTGGTCTAACAAGGTGAATTTCAACTGGAAGAAATATTATTCAAAAACGTTGCAAAGAAAATTTTCCTGGGTGGAGAAAAAGTTACACAGTTCTTCCTAGGGCCCTCAATGTTTTTACAAGTCGCCTGCTTCTTCTTACTTCACTCAATAGTTCATCAAAGCTAAACTTTTCACCTGAATCGTCTGCATCCAATTTTTCATAAACATCCTCAAAGGGTTTGTCTATTGATAAAACACCATATATTTCCTTTGCCGTACCCAACACCTTTTTAACTCCTAATACCGGCATCACATTCAAGTGTCCATTGTACCATCCTGTATGTTCTCTAGAAACTGCTGGCTTCCCATATCTGGGGTCTGATGGAAATGAAAGAAGTAAGCATCTGGTTATAAAATCTGCATATGCACCCCTTGAATCAAGGTATGCCCGTGCAACGATAATATACCCCTTTACGGGTTCGCCTTCCTTTTTTTCTATGATTGATTCAGCCGGTACAATCCTAGCATCTAAAAGAGGTTCGTAACCAATTTCCCTCGAAGTTTTGTCCCCAGCTACTATGTACTTTTCATAACGTACTCCAAAATGCATACCCTCCTTGGGCGCGCCATCCCTCAAAAAGATAGATTTAATTTTTGCGCCAAAATCTATACGCCCAATAATTTCCTCAAACTGTCTCTCAACAGCTTTGTCCATAGCCCATCTCGCTTCATGTAAATCTTCACCTTGCACCTTGTCAAGAGTGCCCATTAAAAATTTCAAAGCTTCCACAGAACCACTAAATCTATCACTATAATCTAGAGTAGGTATGAATAATGTATCATCTGTGGCATCAATCAGATGCTCTGTGAAATAACCTTCCCATGGCATGTTATCAAGAGAAATATCTAAAGTTAAATATAAATAGCTTGATTAAATTTCTATCAAATAGAAAATTTATTTGCACTCGCCGCTGACCCAGTAGAATGTGCTATCTTCCTTGTCAGTCTTTTTCAGAACCTTCCTCTTGTCTGCTAGCATGCCGAGCCTGCTTTTCACGGTGTTGAGGTTGATGATGCGTCTGCATTTTTCATTCACTTTAAAGCTGACGCCTAAAACCTGCATGGGCCTTTCAGACTCTCTGAGTATGTGAAGGATGACGTCATCAAGAAACTTGTAATCAGCACTGCGACCGCGCATATATCTATTATTATTTTACGTAGGCTTATAGCTAACAATTTGCCGCAACATTGCCAAAAAATAAGAGCAAGCAGACCAAATAATTATTATCGTGATTTTTTTGAACACAAAGGCTTTGCTGGAGGCGGCGTTGTTTGTTTCCGACCAAGCCTTAAGCATGGAAATGCTTTCAAAAATTCTGGGCATAGGCTCTGAGGAGGAGGTAAAAAAGCTTTTGGAGCAGATAAAGGCAGAACTGACAAAGGAGGCAAGCGGTATAGAGCTGGCAGAGACGCCTGAAGGCTACGAACTTCGTGTGAAGCAGGAATACAGGGAGAAGGTTGCAAAACTTGCTCCGCTAGCGGATTTGAGCGACGGCATGTTAAGAACACTGGCAATAGTAGCAGCAAAACAACCTGTTAAACAATCCTTGATAGTCCATTATCAAGGCAACAAGACCTACGGCTATGTTGTCAGGCTTGAGGAGAAGGGACTGATAAAGACGGAAAAGTTCAGCAGGACTAAGTTAATCAGGACAACACCAGAATTTGAAAAATACTTTGGCAAAAGCAGCGAAGAGATTAAATCCATATTAGATTCAAAGGCAAAAGAGAAGGTGGAAGAAAAATAATCACCCTACAACTTGTATAGTTAATGTTGTACAGAGTTCATCATATTTCTTAATTCCCTTGCGAATCTTATCGATATCTTTTTTTAGTTGATCCTTATTATTTCTATCAATCTCAGCCATTGCATCATATACGCCATAGGTCAAAGAAGCATTTACACCAGGTTGTCTTTTCAAATAACCAAGGACAGCCTCTTCTTTACCGGCTGTAATTGTTAAAGCGATGAAGGCTTTTGCCATATCGACCTCTTTATTGTAGAAATGTTAAATTTAAATAGCTTACGCTGCTTTTCATCCACATATAGAAAAAATGGAAAAGGCAAAAATAAATAGATAATTAAGGCAATAATTAATATTGATTTTATGGCCAGACCGGCATGGGATGAATATTTCTTGAAAATGATAGACAACATTGCAGAGAGGGCTACCTGCGATAGGGGAAAAAGCGGATGTTTGGTTGTAAAGGACAAGAGGATAATAACTACTGGTTATGTTGGCTCACCGCCAGGGTTGCCGCACTGTGATGAGGTTGGACATGACATGAGAAAGGTTGTTGATGAAACTGGGGATGTCAAGCAACATTGCGTAAGAACAATCCATGCAGAGCAGAACGCAATACTGCAGGCAGCCAAGTTTGGTATACCTATAGAAGGCTCGACCATGTATGTGAAGATGGAGCCGTGCAGAACCTGTGCGATGATGATAATCTCTGCTGGCATAAAAAGGGTTGTATGCAAGAAAAGATACCATGCTGCGGAAGAGACAAGGGAGATGTTCAGGCAGGCTGGCGTTGAATTGGTTACACTATCGGATGAAGTAGAAGAATATCAAAACATGTAAAAATTAATTACTTCTTTGCCAATATTGGTTTATGGAAGAGAAATTTTTGGTTAAAAGTTCTGTAATGAAGCTTGCTGAGCGGCTGCAAGGAGAAAGAGGAAGTAACATGCTCTCTGTTTATGCCACAACAAAGGCAAACCTGCCCAATAATGTTAATGTTGGAAATGTATCAAGCACGACAGGCATGATAATTTTTCACAGCGACAGTACTGATATGATAATCATCCCGCCATTTCCTGTTATGCATAATGAAATCTTTTGCGAAGACAAGTTTCATGTAGAACAGCTGATGGAACTATACTCTCGCAGTTATGTAACAGGCATAGTGCTGCTGCATCTGGGTGAGTATGCTGTTGCGATATTTGACGGTGACAAAATTACTTCAGCAAAATGTGGCAAGCAGTATGTGCACAGCAAGCATGGCAAGGGCGGCTACAGCCAGGGCCGTTTCTCACGCCTGCGAAAGGTGCAGATGAAGCATTATTTTGACGAGGCTTGCAGAACTGTGAAGGAGGTTTTTGAAAAGGAGGCAGATAGGATTGATTATATAATATACGGTGGGCCGCGGGTAACTGTAGCGGGCTTCTTAAGGCATGACAATTTTTTGAAAAAAATCTCCTCCAAAACCTTGCAGCGTGTTATCAATGTAAACCGCGCGAACAGAACTGAACTAGACAAAGTTATGAAAGAGGTTTGGAAAACTAGAGTAATTTTTCTCAAGTGAATTATGAACTGGGTTGGGAAAAACAAAAAAGAAAGAGCAAAGTTTTACTTTTTTTTGTAACCATATAGTGCTACTAAAAGGCCTATTACCACCAAAGTAACCAACGGAAACATGGGTATGTCGTTCAGGTTGAAAGAAATTCCCAAGCCCATGCCGAACATTTCTAGCAGTTGTAATACTACTCCGATGGCTACAATGATTAGCCCATACATTACGAGCTTCTTCACTGAAGCACCTCCATTGTATTAATTTCGCTTTTGCTTAACTTAAGCAATTGGGATTATGTCTTGCAGCAGCATTTGTTGCCTTCAACGTCGCATGTCGCAGTCAAATTGGTCTCCCACGAATAGCATGCAATCCTGCATCTTCCTGAAGTGTAGTTCGCACTCAAGCATGTGTCAGAACAGTTTGTGCTCGAAACTGCAATCGTCGTAGTAGCTATAGTAGAGGATGCAGTTGCATTCTCTGCAACAGAAGTTGTAGTGGCGACTGTAGTTTCTATTGTTGTCGCTATTGTTGTAGCTACTGTTGTTGGAACTGTAGTTGGTACGGTTGTCGGTATGGTTGTTGCTATTGTTGTTGCAACACTAGTTGTTGGCAATTCTGTTTTTGTCGCACCCGAGCCATACATAATCGAAAGTATGATGACAAATACTGCTGCCAAGGCTATAACAAAGAATAACTTGTAATTTTTTGGCACACTTTTTCTAAACATGAAGTATAACGCTGCTTCCACTGCTGCCAAGGCAATCAATGTTACCGGCTTCCAGTCAGGTTTTTCAGTTGTTGTTACTGCAGAAACAGTTGTAGTTGCTTCCGGAGCGGTAGTTGTGGTTACTAAAGCTGCTGTTTCACCAGCTATTGCAAAGTATGAAAATCCTGGCACAATGGCTTGATAATAATAATAACTTGAATCGTCATTGGTCTTTGTTGTTACCAGCTTATCCCATTGTGTTGTGTACCTGTAAAGGTAGACTTTTAGTGGGTCAAGATTGTTTTCAGCAACCCAGCTTTTGCTGACTTTGAACTTGAATGTAACCTTATCAAGAATAGTGCTAGCAAGATCTTCAGCAGTCACGCTCATTTTCTTGTAAACTTTTCCAGACAAATCTTCTACCGACGAAGGTAAGCTTGCTACACTCTCAACAGTTACCTTTGCACTAGTTACTTTTTCTTTGACTGCGATAGAAATCTCGGTGAGGCCCGAGTTTGCATCTGATAGATCACTCTCACCTATAACCTTCGGAACTCCTGGTGTTATTGAAATAAGTGTTTTAGTAACTTTGTTTTCTTCTGTTGTCAAACCTCCACCTGAGGAGGAGGGTGGAATTGATGTGGTTGTAACTGCTGATAATGTGACAGTCCTGTTGGAATTACCTAGATTACCCAAGCTAACACTTTCATAGCACATTATACTCCATAAATAGGATCCAGCTGTGCCTATGGAGGTATAAATGCCGTTGACAGTGTTGTTGATCACTTTTGAGATATTTGAAGAGGTTGAAGAGCTTAAGGCTTGGAACGAGCTGCTACTAAAGTTTCCCCATAACGTACAATTCTGAATATCAGTGGTTGAATTCCAAATCGGAGTATAAGTGAAATTGACATATCCAACAGTTGCACTGCCGCCAGCCGCAGGCGATTCGAGCGTAGTATTTATATCATAAACTGTAAGAGTATTGTTACTCAAGCTTGTGCCAGTCAAGCCAGCCGCGTAACAAACTGCATTCCAAATGTAAGTAGCAGTTCCACTTACATTGGCTGAAATGTTGTTGACAGTGTTATTGACTATAGTCGTAGTGTTTTGTACATTAAAAGATGCCCACGAGCCTGTGAAATTTCCAAGCAAAGTACAATTGATTATGTTAGTGGTGGAGTTCCAGATGGGCGTATAACTGAAATTGATAGTTCCTGCAAGTTTTGATACGTTATTAGGCTCACTGAGGCTTGTATTTATTGCTTTGACTATAAGAGTTCTGTTAGTAGTATCATCGGTATCTCCCAGCCCAGTGGTGTCATAGCATTCCACATTCCAGGAGTAAGTACCGGCTTTGCTTACGTTTGTTGAGATGCCATTGATAACATTGTTGATTAGTAGTGAACTGTTACTTGAAGAGTTTGTCCATGAACCAGTAAAGTCGCCCCACAACGTACAGTTTTTCATAGTAACGGTCGAATTCCAAACTGGTGTATAAGTGAAATTAATATTTTGCCATATGCTCGATGTCCCTCCGTTTGCAGGCGTACTGAGGCTGACATTTATTGCATCGGTTATTGTATAGCTTGAGAAGCTGCTGACTGTGAAGGAAAGGTTTGCACCGTCCCAAGTAATATCAGAACAAACACCTGTCGGGCATGACATCGAATTCGTTCCATCAAAAGCAGATCTAATTATTTGCGGCTTGCCTACTATGCCCATAGCGCCTGTTACATTGTATATTGTAAGGCGAGCTGACACATTTAGGTTAGGTTTTGTAGCAGAGCCGATCCATTCTGTATCATTAATTCCTACTTGACCTCTCATCATGACGTTTTTCATAGCGAATTCCATTATTGCCTGTGAGTAAGCTTGCGAGCTGAAGTTGATTCCGCCGGTAAAGTTGATTTTGGAAACTTGAGGCACATCTATGACAAGCGGAACGTTTGAAAAGTTACCTCTGTATGCTATATCCGTAAAGTTGGTCGTATCTCCTCCGAACTGCGGCGGGCAAACATTCCACAAACTAGAACCGTTAATCTCTGCCCTGTCAGTTCCAGCACAGGTTGCATTGCAACCACTGATAGAGACAAGCGTTCCATTCCTCAAAGGAACTGCGGGAGGCAGTTGTATGTTTTCTCCTGGTGGTGGGCAGCCTGCTATAGTAGACATGTTAACCAAAAGTGCTGAACCCGTAGTGCTGACATTTACAGCTACGCCATATGCCGTATCAGACGCATTCATGGTTATATTTACAGACTGGATATTTGTTATTGATACAGCAGTACAATTGACAGTGTCGTTAAACTCAAACAATCTCCAGCCACCGCCACCTAAAGGTGTTGAGTTAGTTACATTGCTTATCAACACTCCCATCCTTCTCATGTGAGAACCTGTACCTTCACTGCCTGATATTGCAGAAAAGTTTGCCTCGGCTGTGACAGTATCATTACATTGTGAAGGTGCAGTACAAGTGACATTTGCCCTGAAGAAAACTGTATTTCCACAAGCGAAGAAAGTGTCGTTTTGGAAGTATTTTGCCTCACTTATATTCACTGTAAACCATGGCCCAGTAGTGCCCGGAGGAGCTGAAACATCAGCGAATGTTGGCAAAACAAGGTTGACAAAAAAGAATCCCAATAAAAATATTGCCAATAAAGCCAGACTGTATTTTCCAAATTTCACCAGCGCTTTTCTATTTGATAGAAAAGCTTTTAAATCCATAGATAACATCTTCTTAAAATTTACATTTTTCCATTTATAAACATTGACCTTAAGTCTATACCAATGGTCCATGCCATTAATTTCTCTAAATTTGCCTACCAAAATGATTAATTAAGATAAATTACAACTTTTATTATGCTATTTGTAACAAAAGCTGACGGAAGCAAGCAGCCCTTTGACAAGCAGAAGATCTTTCGCACATGCATAAGGATGCGAGCCACGCCTGAGGCAGCAAAGGCTGTAGCTGACAGGATTGAGTCGAAGATATACGAAGGGATAACTACAAAACTAATCCTTCAAATGATCTTCCGCTACATGAAGGAATTCCGGCCAGCAGTTAGGTATCAAACAGATTTGCGTCAGGCTATAGCGCTTATGAGGCCGCAGCCTGACTTCGAAAAATATATAGCTTTGCTGTTGACGCAGCAGGGCTATCATGTTGATTCTAACAAGATTGTGAGAGGTAAATGTGTGGAGCACGAGATTGATGCAATTGCGAGAAAAGGCAGTGAGACTGTTTACGTAGAGGTAAAGCATCACTTCCAGCATCACACCTTTACAGGTATTGGCGTGTTCCTAGAGGCATGGGCTAGCTATGTTGATCTGCTGGAGGGTTACGAAGAAGCAAAAAATCCTTACCGCTTCAACAAGGTTATGGTTATATGTAACACAAAAATATCCGAGCATGCGCATCAGTATGCTGCTTGCAAGGGCATATTATATACAGGCTGGAACTATCCTGCTGGCAGCAGCATGGAGGAGATGGTAAGAACCAAATCGCTCTATCCGACAACGATGATGAAGGATTTGGACAGAACTACTGTAGCAAGGCTTGGTGATGCTGGCGTAATAACATTAAAGCAGCTTGCTGATAGCAATGTTGCAGAGCTTGCTGCAAAGGCAAATATAGAAAAGGCAAGGCTCAGGTTTGTTGTTGCAAAGGCAAAAGAGATACTTGCATAAGATTTTTAACTTGTTTGCAAAAATGCCACCAAGTTAAATATTTATAAGGGGCTTTACAAATAAAATATATGGGATTAAGAGAAGTTGCCATATCCGGACTGGTTGCAGGAGTGGTTGCTTTCATATTGAGCATTGCCTATTTCATGAGCCCCTTTGTTTCAGATTTTAGTGCGCAATACGCGGGCTGGACAGGATACAAAGGCATGGAGTCTTTTGGCGGTTATAACAACTGGTTGATTTTCCTTTTGCTTGGTAATATAATCACATTATTCTTCGCTGCGGTTTTGTATTCCTATACAGAAGCTGGAATAGATGTAGAGAACATTTGGAAGAAGGGGGCGTTCTTCGGTTTTCTTGTCTTCCTTGTATCCTCAGTCCCAACAGCTTATTTCAAATGGCTGTTGTACAGCTATTCTGATGTGCTTAACATGGTTGATCTAGTCGGCATGCTCATAAACGGTGTTGTTTCCGGTATTGTGTTAGCGATAGTTTATGAAAAACTATCTAAAAAGAAATAGGATTACTTTAATTCCTTTCCAACCTTTTTCAATATTTTTATCAGTTCATCAACGCAGCTTTTCTTCACAGCAATCGCACCTACGGATCTGTAATTGCTGCTCGCACGTATCAAATAATCATGCTTAGTCTGATTCAACCTCACGAACTCTTCATCGTATTTAGGCTTGAAGATGTCGACCCATATGTCATTGTCCTTTCCCTGCGTTATCTTTCCAACAAATTTGTTAGGGCCTGTGGAGAAGAATATTTTCGTCAATCCCTTCTCTTCATAGTCAACCTTCTTTTCTATCAACAATCTATCAAGTATTCTCGTGACGGTGTGCCTGTTTAGCTTGAGCTGTTGTGCAGCCTCGCCGATCGTAATGCCGCGAACATTCTTTTCCAAACACTCTATAACAAGCTGCGTGTTCTTCGTATCGTATTCAATCTCGCCAGAGCTTTTCGCTGCTGCCATAGTATCTAACGATTATTCAAAGAACGAAGCATATAAAGCTTTCTAGATGATGTTGTATAGACATTGGACTAAAGTTCAATGCGGGAGGTGTGCTCCAGGGCTGAGGAACGGTGCGAGAATATTTTAATAATTGCTAAAGTGATTTAGAAAATAATAAGTAGTCACCTTGCGAAACATAAAATAATGCTGCTTGAAATTTCATGTGTTATCGGATTATTTTGGTTCGCAGTTTCGTTGATAAAAGAAAAAGATTTGAGCTACGTTGTCGGTTTTGTCTTTGGTTTTTTGATAGGAATCTGGGTGGAATCATATGGAATCTTAAAAAATGTATGGGAATACCAAAATATTGCATCACCATTTAATTATCCTATTTACGGTGTGCCTGTTGGCATAGTTCTATTGTATGCTTCCATAACATCTTTGGCTGTATTTTTGAACAAGTTTTTTGTAATAGCGAGGGAAAAACATAAGGGCAAACTGGACAGATATGTCGGTTACATTTCAACAGTAACTGGTGTTGTTTTGTTTCTTTTGTCGCGCGCATTCGAAATACATTATTTCATCGGATTATCTTTTATCATGATCGGCTTGTACATGTTTGTGAAAAATCCTCTCATGTTCTATGTCGGAGCAACAGCCTTGGCAGCAGATTTTATTTTTGAACGTTTTCTTGTATTGAATAATCAAATAAGTTATATAGTTCCGTATGGGGATATTGGTGTTGGCTTCTTTTTGGGAGGAGCAATTTTTTCTGCATTATTTATTTTAATTGGTAGGCGATTATCTTTCTCTAAAAATGTAAGAAAATAAATTTTGTTTAACGAGTCTTTCTACATTTCAAAAAACCTTCAGATACATTGAGCCCTAGTGCATGATGTGGGATTTGAACCCATAGAGAATCACAAATTTTATTTTTCAGATTTTTCTAATTTGACCTTATAACCAGACAATTCCTTATCTACAATTTCTTGGAGTTCTTGAGAAATTAACATGACTTTTAGATGTTCGTCAGATTTTGGTTCCTCAACTTTTCGCTCACTGACAGACTCTGTTATAAGTAATCTCCACTCTGCTGCCCTATCAGCAGGCAACAAAGCCAAGAATGCTTCAGCATCTTTATAACCATGACTTTGTGCATATCTGTCCCAATTATCCATTGTAATATGGTGTTCTAATAAACCAGCTTCGTAAAATCTTGTTATCATAGGTCCTAATCTAGGATTTATTTTATACAAAGTCGGCATTGCTCTCTGTCCACTAGTCGTTGGTTGATTTTGCATAATTTTCAATTAGTAATTAAAGATTTAAACCCTGTGCGGGAGGTGGAATTTGAACCCGTGCAACATGTTAGTTATTTTAGAACACGATTTTTATCCTTGGTATTGTCGGTGGTATGTTCACCAACTGACTGAGGGCATCTATCAGTGTTTTCCCTTTTAGCGTCACTATGTACGTTTTGCTCTTCTTAACGATGTATTTCGTCCTTAGCAGGATGTCAAGATGCTTGTACACTTCGCTGCTGCCGATCCTTGTCTCCAGTCTTCCAAAACGTTTAGTTATGTCGCTGTAACTCATTGGCTTCTCGTTTAGTATAAAAAGTAAAACAGTTCTTTTACCAGAACCGAGAACCTCGCTCACTTCTAACAGATGTTCAATCTGGCCTTTTTGCTCTGTCATATTAACTACTACATAGTAAGTAAGGTATTTAAACTTGAAATCAATCCCTTTTTATTATTTTACGGAAAAATAGAAAAAAGCTTATAAACGTTTTTGTTTTTTATCTTTATACAAACTTTCATTAGCAATTATTATTTTAAAGTTTAAAGGTTCAAAGAAGAGATTGTAATTAATGCGTATCAAACAAAAATTTGAAAAATGCAAGTTACAAATAACCAAACACGCATTCAGAAGATTTGTAGAAAAAAATTTTCCTATTACTAAACTACGAAAAATGATTTTTCGGGGTCGATGGTTTTCTCACGTGGAGCCAGAGAAAGTAACATGCATCTGTAAAGAAAATTCCAACTACTGGACGATAATCATAGCTCCCACTATAACTCATATATTTATTATTACCTTTTACCCATCTAGTATTACAGAGAAAAATCAGTTCAATAAAGGTAAAGAAATAAATAGTTTCGAACTAAGTGATAATGGGGAATAAAATGAAATGCCCAGAATGCAAGCATGAAACAATCTTAGAAAAGGAACCCATGACATTTAAATTTAACCCAAGTGTCATTGTGCAAGATGTGGCGATAAGTAGATGCACAAACTGTGGATTTGAATCTGTGTCTGAAGAGGAATATGAAAAGGTTAGAAAGTTAGTACATCAAGTTAAAGCTCCACAAGGTGCTACTGTAGTAGTAACAGCATAAATCCCAGGATCTTTAGTGATTTACCTTAACTTACAGTTTTTTATTTTTATACATAAATGTGGCAACCAAATCATTAATAAGATTTGCGGCAAAGCCCTGTTTTTATTAATTAGAAAAAATAATTTTTTATAGTATGACAGTATTGGCGAAGAGTGAGATACTGAAATTGATTAAAGATGGGAAGATCAAAATAAAGCCGTTTGATAAAAGGCAGGTTGGACCTGGCTCGATTGACCTGCATCTTGGTAATGTATTCAGGATTTTTAAAAAAACAAACGGCGTGTTTCATGTAAAGGATGATGTTGATCACAAAAAAATAACCGAAGTGGTTTCTGTAAAAAATGGCGATTACTTTCTCATAAAGCCTGGGCAATTGATTCACGGCATAACGAAAGAAAAAATTTCTTTGCCAGACAACATATGTGGGAGGATAGAGGGAAGGTCGAGGTTTGCACGGGTCGGATTGATGATTGACTTGACCAGTGGTTTTGTTCACCCTGGCACAACAAACAAAACGGTTTTGGAGATTGTAAACATGTCTCCTATCACATTAGCCATATACCCTGGGACAAAAATATGCCAGATTGTTCTTGAAGAGGTAAAAGGAAAAGGAAAATATAGGGGAAGATTTCACCTGCAGAAAGGGCCTTGATTTATTTTCTTTTTTTGTATCTTCTTTCCCAGCCATCGTATGAAGTTGCTCTGTGTTTTATTGGTTTTGCATGCCCCACGTTTTTTGGAGCTGTAAATTTTCCTAAAAACGATGATATTTTTTTCTTAAACGCGAACGCGACAGCGCCAATGAATGCAAGCGAAGCAGGGATTGAGACTGTTGGGTTTGAGGCAACTGCTATAAACATTCCTGTTATGCCAATGGGCATCAGATTTTCTTTTTGCTTTACTGTAACCGAAGTGGAGTTAAGAATTGTCTTTTCATCGTCTGCTACATATTTTGTGGTGAAATGTATTACACCTGATATAGTTGGTGTAACTATGAACGAAACCTCTTTCGTCCCTGAAGCAACATCAGCAGTTTTTGTCGTAGCATCTACAACCCAACCTGTCGGCACCGAGATGCTGACTGTTGCAGTTGCTGAAACGCCGCCTGTATTTTCTAACGTAACAATTATATCTGCCGGCTTGCCTTCATCAAGCTGTGTTACAGCAATACTAACAACATTTATTTTTGGTTTCGGTTTTTCAGTAACGGTTACTTTCAAATATTTTATAGGGTTGTATTCCATGCTGAGTGCTGTAATTTTTATGGTATAGTCGCCTGGAGTGGCTGGTGCATGAATCGTAACAGTGAAGGATTTTTCCTCATCTGGTTCAATGTCATAAGTACCATCCGGTACAACCTCATTCGTCATACCATCTGCCGTAACCTTTACCGTATGAAGCGTATCAGTGCCAATGTTTTTTATCGTGACTGTAAATGATGCTGAGGAGTAAGCCTCTGCTGTTATGCTTTCCGGCATAATTATTTCAATGATGCCTTGGTCTGAACCGCCGCTGCTTGACACACTTCCTGGAACATTTAAGGAAGCAGTGCCAGTTCCATAAGAATAACTGTCATAAGCTGTTACTGTAAGTGTGTAGCTGCCTGAAGAGGGGGCTGTGAAATTAAAATTATAATTGCCTGCGCTGTTTGTTTGAGTAATCCCTGTTGTAGATGCAACGGAATAATTGACGCTAATGCCTGCCACCTTTTCACCGCTGTCTGTGTAGCTGACAGAACCGCTTGCATTCACCATCTCCCCACTGCCGTAGGAAGACTTGTCCAAGGAAACTGCAACGGTTAACGGCCTTACTGCAACTGTTTTGCTGACAGCATTACCGCTACCAATGTTACCTGCCACATCCTTGACACGCATGTTTATTGTCAGCGAGCTGCCCATGCTTTTTTGAATATTATTTTTGTAGCATTTGCCTGATGCGTATTCTGCGGCTTGCCAGTTTGTCCCGTCAGTAGTATACTGGCAAGAAGATGGGTTGATGCCTGTTGCGTCTGAAACTTGAGCAGAAATGCTGAACAAATACCAAGTGCTGCTGCCCCATGACGGTGTCACAGCTATTGAACCAACAGTTGGAGGATTTTGATCCAGATAATTTATCTGGCCGGTTGTTATGTCGTATGAAACGTCAAAGACACCATCGCCGTTTGTGTCAATCAGTATTGTGTTGTTGCCGCTGTGTTGAACAGCAGTGAAAACGTCATTGTCAGGATCCCAGTATTTTTCATACGTTCCATTCTTTCTTATGTCAATCAAATAATCCGCCTTGCCATCAGCGTCACCGTCCATTTTTATAAAAGCAGTATTTCTGTTAGGATCACTGTAAACCTCATAACCGTCCGATGGATTTTTATTTTGGTCTATGGCCTGCTCGTAAACACCGTCGCCGTCAACATCCATCTTGATGGTTGTGAAAATAAATATAGTGCTTTTATCATTGTTGGTTGTTGACACCTCGTTCGGTTGCACATTTGTTACAAAAGCAGTTAAAAGTTTTTTTGAAGAACCACATAAATCTGCTGCCTGCACTGTGAAGGATATTGTGTTCGTCTGGCCAGCATCTATTGCCCTCGTGCTCGTGGTGCCGTACAATCTTCCTCCTACATCCAGTTCAACATCATACTGTGTGGCGGCATAATAGCCTATGTTGCGGACTACTACCTGGATGACAGAGTTGCTGCAGCTTGCCGCGCTTGTTGGCGTTAGAATTGTATCAATAGTAAGGTCAGGCCTTCTGTCAATCGAGCTGCACACGTCTCCAACACCATCACCATCTGTATCAGTCTGGTCAGGGTTGTATACGTAAGGGCAGTTGTCCAAAAAATCCTTCAACCCGTCCAAGTCACTGTCTTTAGTAAACCAGTTGACTGTATTTTTAAAAATATTTACAGCATCGTCTGTCCAAAAGGTTGGATAGGTTATGCCAAAATAAACGGCAGCAGAGTTGCTGCTAATTCTCGAACCATCAAGAAGTTGCGTGTTGGGTTTCAAGTATCCAACCAATCCCATTTTCCCTCCGCTGTCTTTTGAAACAACAAACGTCATATTAGTTCCACCGTACACTATGTCTACGAGATTTTTGTCATCAGCATTGTGCACATAAAAGTTAGTCCCAGTATTGTAACCCTTTGTTATAGGATGTTCTGCAATTATGTATGCGTCCTGCCTAAAGTTGCTGTAAAGATAGCTTATGCTACGGCCTGGCGTCCAGTCCCAGGAAGCCAAATAGCTTGGACTTAGTGAAATCGCAGGAATATCATTAACCGGTATGCCGCTTATGCAATCTCCTGTTGCTGTGTATGTGATGACTGTGAGATCAAAGCCATAATAATCTATGCTATTTGTACAGTCGACGAGAACAATGTCATGACCCATATCGTTGAGGATGTTGTAGATTTTCCTTTCATCGCTGTTTAAACTTGTTTTATCACTGACCACGAGACCGACAGTGGCAGCACTAACAGCCTTTGTCAATAAAATTGGAACTAGCAAGAATACAAAAAGCAGTGCAATTTTTTTTTTATTCATTTTCTACCAGCTTTTCTGCCCTTTTTTCTGAAGTAAAAAATAATGATTACAACTAAAACAATCAGCAATGCAGCGACTACAATTATCACGTATGGATTCGATAATAGGTTGCTCTCCCTTGCCAACACGACAAGGTCGGCTTGATAGGACAGTTTTGATGAACCATATTGCGAGCCTACCTTAACTACTACACCACCAATGTAATTGCCAGGTTTTGTGACAGAAACTATGTAGTTTATCTCCTGCTTTTCGTTCGGTTGTAGTGTAAAGGAATTTTTAGAAAGTTTTACTATGTCTGTGAGGTTGCCTGATAGCGTGAGGTTTATATAAATTGAGGTGTTGTAGGTATTTCCCACTTCAAAACTCCTCTCAACAACTGCTGGAGAGAAGGGAAATATTTCCATGTACAATGCCCCAAGCTTTCCCGGCTTTACAGAAAGGTCTGCCTTTGCAATGTTGAAAAGCATCAGGCTTGCTAACAATGCAAATACAACTATTAATCTTCCCTTCATTTTTTCACAACCTCAAGCGAAATTTGTAATTACTTATTAGAGATTAAAAATTTAAAGGCCTGCCATCGGTTATTACTATAAAATAGTAAAAAAAATTGTCTTTTCTGCAAAAAATCTTATACCAAGTATCCATCACAGCTTCAAAACCGTTCCGCTGTATTCTTTGTTGCTTTTTTTCATGCCTTTAGCTTTCAAAGGTTTTGCAAGCTTTTTGTATACCTTTGATCTTCCAGAATGTTTTGAAAATGGTTGGCCACTTTTCTGAAAGCTGTAATACAAAGCATAACCTGCTGCTAACGCGATGAATGGTGATGCTATAAGCAGCTTGTTCTGTTCAATCATTGAGGCAAAACTTGTAGCTGGATTTGTTCCCTGTGTTTGTGTAATGTTTTCAGAAGTCGTGTTTACTGCATCATCAGATTGTTCTGACAGCTCTTCTGTAATGGATGGAATTGTAGTTTCTTCGTTTGTTGAGGTTGTTGCAACATCACTTCCATCACTTCCGCTACCGCCACCTCCGCTGTAAATAATAGGAATTGTAGTTGTTGAGGTTGTTGATGTAGTGGTTGTGGTATTTGATTGAACAGTGGTTGTGGTTGTCGTTGTAGTGTTCTGCCCCTGCTCGCCAAGCATGTATACAGAAAAACTGCTCAAGGTAAGCGACACTATGTTGTTAGTTTTGTCTATGGTTACGTTAGACATGCGAGTCCAGTTCACATTACACAAATTTGTTTGAGGGTTGAATGAGCCGCACCTGTAAACTACTAGCTTGTTCTCATCATCCACCTCGTCACTATCATACTTTAGTTTTAGTATTATCGAAGAGTAGGAAAACTGCGATGGCAACTCGACATGGTAAGACCTCAAAGGATTTACGCCATTTATATCCGGGTCAATATCCTTCTTGTCAATTATAACTTTTATACTACCGCTTAATTTTGTCACATCAAGATTCTTCATTATAAATATCATCCTTGAATCATCGTGCCTGAGCTCAAAATCTGTTTTTGAAATAGCTGGGGTGAATATTATTCTATCTGGACCAGAAATGGTTCCCGAGCCTAAAACATTTGAGGTGCCAACAGAATACATGTAAAAATCAGCGGAATTTTCATTTTCATCGTCGTCAGTCAGGTTTAATGTAAACTCTGTGCACGTAGCATATGTTGACCTATTTCTTATAAGGTTAGTAGAGAGGCAATAGCTTTCATATATTTTGCCATTGACACAGTAAGTTAAGTTAGCCAGGCTCTGGCAGTTTGGCCACTTGCCGCAGGAGTTTATGCTGTTTCCGCATTTCTGGGTTGAGCTTTGACCACCAGCTATAACATGCATGCCTATCCCTGAAGTTATTTGCGCAAAAGAAAATGATGTCAAAAAATAAAATGCCAGTATTGTTGCTGCTAACAGCAGTTTAGTTTTCATATGCTAATTCTAAGAAACTAAAACATTTAAACCTTTGACGCATTTTTTAACAAGTTTTGGTAGCAATTTTCCTATTTGATAGGAAATTATTTTCAGTCAAAAAGTATTTGCAAAAATTTTAACAAGCAATAGAAAAAATTATTTTTGTTTGGTTATGAATTATTTCAAAGCTTTCAATTGCTTCAATTTGATTCTCATTTCCTTGATTTCAAATCCACGGGTGACCATTGTTGAGATTTCTTCAATGACGAAAAGTTTTCTGCTAGGAAATGTTTCGCTTCCTATTGCGTCCCATGCGTATCTCTTTTCCATTTTTATCACGAATAAAAATAAAAAACCTCGGCAAACGCCTCATAGGCCACAAACCCGAAGATTGATTGAACCCGAAACACTTATCCGGAATTTGCTTTCCTCTTTGATCTTTTTCTTAAATCCTATATGTTTTCTGGGGTATACCTGCCTTGTGAAGGGGTCGTATATATGATACGTATATATGAAAAAGTTAGCTAGAAGTAGCAACTGCGAATGTTCTATGTAGTAGTAACTGTGAATGCTCTATGTTCAATTTTTACATTACCGGCTTTATCTGTTGCCTTTATGGCCAAGTCATGCGTACCGCTTGCAAAGCTTCGTGTTCCCTTGGAGTGATCGCAGTTGTTGCAAAGGGTTCTAAATTCTCCGCTGTCAACAGAATATTCAAGTTTAACATTTTCGTTTACAATTATGTTCAACAAAACGTTATGCGATGTATAAGTAGTTTCAGAGGGGGATTCAATCGTTATAACAGGGGCAACGATGTCAACAGTTTCTTTATATACTTTAGATTTTGTTTGGCCGAAATGATTTACGACAACAAAATAATAATTGATACTTTCACCATTGTGGCCAGTTAAATCCACAAAAAAGTTGCACTGCTCGTTTTTTCCAGAGTTGCAAGTTGTTTTGGTTTCAGCCAGTTGATAATCTGTGCTAAATGGCAATTTATAGTATAAGGATATTTCTTTCAAATTGTCTTCAGTATAAACAACATAAAAGTTTCTGTTGGTGTATTGATTGTTTGATGGGTATTGCTTTAAAATTTTTGGCGCCCTGCTATCGATGATAAACTGAGCGGAGCTTTCTCCAACATTTCCAGCATAATCCGTTGCCCTTATCTTTAATGTGTGTTTGCCATCAGAGAAAGTTCTCTCTTTATCGTAACCGTTGCAATTTTTGCACAATATAACATAATTGCCTTTGTCTAAAAAGTATTCCAGTTTTTCAACTTTTTCACTAACAGTTACCGTCAAATCTGTTTTTTTATCCGGATACATTGTATTATCCGCAGGTGAGGTGATTGTGACAACTGGCGCTGTGCTGTCAATCTTTATAGTGTTGACATGCGATGTGACCGTGCTTGCAGGGTCTTTTACCTCAAAATAATAATTAATTTGTTTTCCATCGTATGTGTTCAGGTTGATATCGATTGAACATTCCTTGTTTGTTCCAGGCAAGCATCCGAGCAATGGTACTAGATGTGTGTATGACGAGTCAGTCGATTCTTTCCAATACAATGAAATGCTAACAAGATTTTTTTCGGTGTATTTTATGTAAAAAGTTGAACCGTGTATCGTGTCCCCGTCCTGCGGCAGGGTTTTGATTATTCTTGGCTTTATGCTGTCGACAAAGAAATCAACTGTTTCCGTATCAGTTTCACTCCCGATCTTGGCATTCACGACTAGCGTGTGGCTGCCTTCACTGAAAAATCTTTCTTGGTTGTAGCTGTTGCATTTTATGCACAATGTTCTGAATGAACTACCATTGTCTGAATATTGCATTTTGTCAACCAACAGGCTGTCTGTCAAAGCATGAAGCAATACGTGGCTTGTGCCGTATGCAGCACTTTCTGTTGGGGACAATAACCGCAAATTAAGCTGTAACCAAGGATCAAAATCAACATTAGTACTTACCTTGTCGCCAGTGCCAAGGCCGACTAGGCCAGGACCGCTTGAAGAACCCCACCAATTGTTTGTAGCGTCTAAAACACCACTGGCACCATTATAAACACCTCGGCCACTATTTCCTATAATTTTGTTAAAGTTGATATGAATATTCGTAACAGTTACTGCAGGTTCGATATGAACTCCTGAATCAGAACCTACATTATTTTGAATCGTGTTGCCAGTTATAGTAGCGCTAACAATTGAACTGACAAGATGAATGCCGTGCTGCCAGTTAGAAATAATATTATTAGTGATTGTGGCTGTAACACTTCCTGCTGAACCTCCAATGTCAATCCCATCCCCGTCTCCACCTAAAAGCTGATTATCTTCTATAGTCGCGGTAAGAGATGTGCCCGCTTCACTCCAAATACTGATTCCAGCGTCACTAAAATCACTTACATCATTGTTGATAAAAGATACTGTCCAGATTCCTGAGCCAAGATATGTCTGTAGATAATTCTGGAAGGCAAGACCTGTATTTCCCAAGGTTCCCCCAGTCAGGGTGTTACCCGTTGCCGAACCACCGTTACTGTCGAATACTATCCCGATTTGGCAGTTGGTTATGATGTTGTTATCAGCCGTGGAGCTACTGCTAGCGCCAGAGAACAGAATTCCTGCCGATAGCCATGTTTCTGGCTCATATCCAAGAGTGGTTATTGCGTTATTGCTTACCATCCCCAGAGCACCTCT
>Ga0315294_10000662_pt1 | contig 37402 bp, 30 predicted proteins | sample YL17G13_40_MG_FD_203626 | JGI IMG/M metagenome (GOLD analysis project Ga0315294, IMG submission 203626) | Sediment microbial communities from Yellowstone Lake, YNP, Wyoming, USA - YL17G13_40 | ecosystem: Environmental > Aquatic > Freshwater > Lake > Sediment | place: USA: Wyoming | collected...
TGGCGGAGGCGGACGGACGCGGCAATCTCACGTTCGACCCTCGTTCCTTTCCTAAGCCTTCTGCAAATTCAAGCGGCAAGCATACTTGCCCCGTTGCCAAAATGCAACTGAACGCTCGCGGTCAAGAATTCCGCAACCCTTCAGCCCGGAAGCCCTAACCGCGCAGATCCACTTTGAACTCCTCCCTCACCTGATTGAAAAACTCGATGGCCTGTGGCGTGCGATAATCCGGGTAAGTCCATTCGAGGGGAACGAACGTCTCGGAGCGGAAAACCAGCGTCAAGTCGGCAAAGATTCCATCTCGCAGGTAAACCCGGTGGATGAAGTTCTTCGTCGTGGCGAGAACCAACCTCTCCAAAGACAGGTAGCCAGGGTCAATGTTGGCGCGGCGGCGAAGCCTGCCAGAGGATTCATCCCCTAACTCCGCCTCGAGCGCCATCGCCTGGTGCTTGAACTCTGGCAGGCTCTCCTGCCCGATGACCTTCGCAAAGGCCAGGAATTGCCTCACCAACCCCCCTCCCATCTCTTCTTCGTAATAGGTGGTGTAATCGAAGGGCAGGATCGCGCTCTCGCGGCCTATCGGCCCCCACACTTCGCTCATCCCGGCCTTCGCCCGGCCCAAGTTCTCCCCGCCGGCGGCGATAACCCCGCAGATGAGGATGCCGCGAGGCCCAGCCCCGCCAGCTCTCACCTTGTCAACCGAATTCCGGCCCATTGTTGTTGGTGGCGGCGGGATTCATTCCCGCCCGTGTTCACGCGCAATTCCCGTCCCTCCCGGAGAGGGCGCACATCCAGCCTTCGTAGCCGGCCTGTGGCGAGCGAAGTGAGCTACCCGTCGCTACTCCGCCGGAGTAGGCCAAGGTGCGCCCCTACATTATCCCATCAGATTCCTTCCCGGATGTTCCTGTAGGGGCGGACCCCCGTGTCCGCCCTCTTCCCTTCTCTTTGGCGGACGGGTCTGGACGGAAATCACGATTCGCCCCTACCGTTTTCCGTCGCAAACCCTCACGCAAAGGCCGCAGATGTGCACGCCGATCCCCTTCATCCTCTCGAACTCCTGCAACTTCCGGTAGCAAGCCTGCCTCTGGAAATCGTCCTTCCGCTCACTGATCGCCTTCGCCGGACATATCTCCACGCACTTCCGGCACTCCCCGCAATCCATTTGCAGCGGCCGGGCCACCGCCAGCGGAAGGTCGGTTAGAACGGTTACGTAACGCACCTGCGCCCCAAAGTCCGGGTGGACCAGCAGGGTGCTCCGCCCTATCCATCCTATCCCGGCGAGGGCGCCGACGCTCCGGTGGGAGAGATGCCCCAGCAACCTCTCCCAGTCTATCAACTGGCTGGCGGCGATGGGCAGGGCGTCATATCCCCATGACTGGACCTCGCCCGCCACCCTCAGCGCAGCCCGGTCCAACAAGAGGTTCACCCGCTGGTAATGATGTTTGTAGATGAGCGTCGGGCCATCCACGATGCTTTCCAGGACCGACTTGGAGAGGCGGTGCCCCATCACTATCCCGTAGGCCAGGTGGCGAAAGGATTCCTTCGGCACCAGGTATATCTGATCTTCCCACAACTGACCCACGGCAGCAACCCCGAAGACATCAATCCCCTCCCCTCGCGCCAACTCTCGCAGGTTTCGCTCCGCCTCCCCCTTCCCCATGCCTGACACCGGTTCCTTTCTCCTTCTCTCTGGGAGCGATAAATCGCTCCCCTACGTTACCCCACCAGATTCCCCCCCGGACGTTCCTGTAGGGCCGGTCCGTCGCGGCGGATCACCCCCGCCCCCTTTTGCCTCACCCCCATCCTAACCGTCCCCCATCAAGGGGGAAGGGAAGCCGTGGACGCTGGGCCGGTCCGTCGCCAACTTCCCTCTTGCCCACCCATCTGCCCGGTCTGTACCGCATGAGCCCCTCCCCCCTTGTGGGGGAGGGTAAGGGTGGGGGGTCATTCCTCTTCCCTACCCAGCGCACGGCAGATCTCCTCCACAACCGCGTCGAGATCCCTCAGCACCTCGTAGTTCCAGAACCGAAGTACCCGGAATCCATCCTCTCTCAGCCAGCGGTCGCGCTCCTCGTCTCTCTGGCTCTCAAGGTGCTGGCCCCCGTCCAGTTCGATGACCAGCCTTTTCTCAAGACACACGAAGTCCACTATGTAGCGGCCCAATGGCACCTGCCTCCGGAACTTATGGCCCAGAGCGTTCAGCCGCAGGCACCTCCATAGCCGCTTCTCATCATCCGTCATGTCGCCCCGTAGGGCACGCGCACGACCGAGCAGTTCCCCCCGATCAGACGCTTCCGGCTTCATTTGCCTTGCCTCGAACAACCCCGTCCCTGCCATTCCCAATCCGTCAAGCCCCGAACTTCTCCTGCACCCCCATGATGTTAGTCAGCAAAGGCAAGACATCCATCCCCCGGATGTGCCCCAGACAACCGGCGGCACAGGCACGCTCATCAAAGGCGGCCACCCCATCCGGCAGAACCCCCGGACCCCAAAGAGCCAGCGGCACAGCATCCCCCGAGTGATCCTTCACTGTGACCGGCGTTGCATGGTCGGCGGTGAGGATGAGGGCTGCCTGTCCCCTCAAGCCCGGCAGCAGGATCCGGCCCAGCATCTCGTCTATCCGCTCAGCCATCTTCACCTTCCCCGCTGCGTCCCCATTGTGGCCGGCCACGTCCATCCCCTTTATGTTGCAGAGCACGAAATCATGTCGCTCGAGCTCGGAAAGAACCGTTCGCCCGATCGAGTCCAGGTTTGTGTCAAGGCTGCCCGTCGCCCCTTCAGGATATACGATGGTCATCCCCAGATAATGGCCCACCCCGCCCAGAAGCCCGACCTCTACCACCATTGCGCCCTTTATCCCGTAGTGCTCCTCGAATTGCGGCAGGTGCGGCGCTACCCCAGGACCCCGCGGCAGGATGATATTCGCCGGAGGCAGGCCACCCCTTTGCCTCTGCAAGTTCAGCGGGTGATTCTTAAGAATCTCTTGCGAGCGAGCCACAAACTCATTCACCGCTCTCGCGGTGCGGGCGGCCCCGGCATCTTTTTCATCCAGCGGGGCATCGTTGCCAAACGGCTTTCCCTCTTCGTGCGGGTCAACGCTGTCGGTGATAGCGGCGCTCAGGCCCTCCCCTCGCAGGATGAGGGCGCCCCGGTGCTCCACCGATTCCTTGAAGAAGCACTGCACTCCATCGCCCACCTCTTTGATTTGAGATAGCGCCGCCGCCAACTGGTCGGTCCCCTCTCTTATCCTTCCCGCGCGGCGGTCGGTCACCACGCCTTTCTCGTCCACGGTGGCGAAATTGCACCGGAAGCATATATCTCCCCCCTTGACCTTCATCCCGATGCCCGCCGCCTCAAACGGCCCGCGGCCGGTGTAGGTCTTGAAGGGATCGAATCCCAGCAGTGCCAGGTGGCTGGTGTCGCTGCCGGCTCGAACGCCAGGCGCGATGGGGTGCAGCAGCCCGCACGCTCCGTCCCGCGCCACCAGGTTCATGTTGGGCACATTTGCCGCCTCGACGGCAGTTCGCCCGCCAAGTTCCGGGATGGGCCTGTCACCCATCCCATCGCAGATGAGAAGGACTCCCTTGTATCTGTTCAATGCGCTCTCCTTAAATCGCTTCTGGCTTGCCCTCTACCTTGATGGCTATCACGGTGTCGTTCAGATTAATCCACGAGACTCCTTAACGGAAAGCCGACAGTCTAGTAGACGACAAACGGCGATGTGTAACGGGGAGGCCGACGTAAAGGGCGTGGCGTCATATTCCCCCAATTTCGCTTCAATTGTGAACCCATTGTACTTAAGTAATGCATCGAGTTCCTGTGGAAAGTAAATGCGCGCAGTCAGTTCATCTGCGATTTCTTCGACCTGCCCCGGGAGCTCAAAGAAGAGCGTAGTCCTTACGACTTGGGTGGCTCGGTCGTAAACACTGCTCTGTGTCACTACGATTGTTCCCCTGCCGTCAGGATCTGGGTACTCCGCGTACGGATATCTCTGGCCGGGGTCGCGGACGAGCACATCCAACCGGGGATTGAAGACTTCAACGATAAACCCTCCACCGGGCCTGAGATGTCGTTTTACGCCGGAAAGGCAGGCCTCGAAGTCTGCCAGGTCTAGGAGATGACAGACGGTGCTCAAAGGAAGGATAACCAGGGAGAACTTCTCTCCCAAGTCAAAATGCCGCATGTCGGCTTTGACCCACTCCACGGTCACGCCTTCGCGGGAGGATTTCCCTCTGGCTTCTGCGAGCATCGAGTCGGAAATGTCCATTCCTGTGACCTGAAAGCCCGCTTTCGCTAGTGTAATGGAGACCCGCCCGGTCCCGCACCCGAGTTCGAGAACCGGGGTACCGTATTTGTTAGCCATGTTGATCCAGAATGGCATATCCTCGGCGACCTGGGTGCGCAGGTCATAATGCCTTCCGTCATAGAGGAGACCCATCGTGCAATCGCCTTTCACGCCAGCTCCGTGCAAATCTCGGGGATTTGCCGTTTGACCTGCCATTCATTTTAGGGTTCTTCAGTTTCACGCTCCCTTTGATCGCCCTTACCCCCTCTTGCTCCCTCGCATCGCAGGCGGAATCCAGGCCTAGACCGCTTCCGGCTTACCTTGAAGTTTGATCGCTATCACCGTGTCGTTCTTGTCCGGGGCCTTTCGCGGCAGTCCCCGCAGGAACAGCCGGTCGCCCTCCTGCACCGCCTTCACTCGCTCGCCGCCAGCAAGCAGGTGTGCTGACCTCACCTTGTTCTTGATCCCCGCCAGGCAAATCTCCTCCCCAGGCCAGCGGAAGACGTGCAGATACACCGTGTTTCCCTTCACGGCCGTCAGGCCGACCATGCTCCAGAGGAACGGGCTGCGCTCAGCGCCATAGATGGACTCGCCGTTCATCTTCATCCAGGTCCCCATCTCGTTCAGCCGTTTGACTGAGGGAGAGGGGATGGTTCCGTCCGGCTTCGGCCCCACGTTTAGCAAGAAGTTGCCGCCCCCGCCGGCACAGCGGGCCAGGCTGCTGATGAGTTGCTTTGTGGACTTCCAGTTATCGTCCGCCGCAGAATATCCCCAGTTGTCGTTCAAAGTCATGCAGGACTCCCAGGTGCGGCCAGCCGCAGAAGCAGCTATGTGCTGCTCCGGCGTATCGAAATCCTCCGGCAACTGCGAACGATCGTTGATGATGATGTGCGGCTGAAGTTGGCGAACCATGGCATTGAGTTTCTTCGACTGCCACGCTTCGGCATCATAGGGCCAGCCTCCGTCATACCAGAGCACGTCTATCTTGCCATACTGAGTGCAAAGTTCCCGCACCTGGGCGTGAACGTATTCCCGGAACTTGGCAAAGCCTTTGGGATCCTTTTTCGGGCCGGCGTGATAGGCAGGCCACCGCCAGTCGAGCAGCGAATAGTAGAAGCCAATCCGCATCCCAGCCCGTCGGCAGGCAGCCACATATTCCCCTACCAAGTCCCGGCCAGCGGCCGTCTTTACCGAGGTGAAGTCAGAGACCTTGCTGTCGAACAGGCAAAACCCATCGTGATGGCGGGTGGTCAGCACCATATACTTCATGCCGGCTTCCTTCGCCAGTCCCGCTCATTCGTCGGCGTCGAACCTTCTCGGCTTGAACTGCCAGGCCAGGGGGGCATACTCCTCTGCGGGAATCCGCTCGATATACATCACCCATTCGCCCCGGGCGGGGATGGAATAGACTCCCCAGTGAATGAACATCCCGAAGCGGGCCTCGTTGAACCATTTCAGCCTCGTCTCCGAGGGCTTTGCGCTCTTTTTCTCCATCTTAACCTCCCTTATCCCAAGGAGACCTCTCGGTCATCGCTTGTTGCTCCTACTTCTCTATCGCCTGCTTGATCCGCTTAAGGCCCTCGATGATGGTCTCCTCGCTCCCGACGTAGGAGAGGCGAATATACTCCTCTTTCTCGCCGGCGTTCTTGCTGCCGAAGTAGATGCGCGCGAGCACGGCCACGCCCTTGTCGAGGAGGTAGTTCTGCAAGGCCACGGCGTCCTTCATGCCGAGATTGCGACAGGCCTGAGTCACGTTGGGGAAGACGTAAAAGGCGCCCTTGGGAGAGAGGCAGCGGAAGCCGCGGACGTCGTTCAGTAACGAGACGATGAGGTCGCGGCGCTTCTTGTATTCCCTGACCATCTCCGCGCTCGGCTCCTGAGGCCCTTTAATCGCCTGGATGCCCGCCATCTGAGTGAACTGCGCGGTGCAGGAGTCGGAGTTGGTGATGAGCCGGGCGATCCCGTCAGCCAGTTCCTTCCTCATCACCCCATACCCCATCCTCCAGCCGGTCATGGCGTAGGTCTTGGAGAAGCCGTCCGCCAGGATGGTTTTCTCCTTCATCCCAGGAATCGAGGCGATGCTGTGGAACTTGCCTTCGTAGAGGATGCGGCAATATACCTCATCGGAATAGACCATGATGTCGTGCTTGAGGGCGAGTTCGGCGACCGCTTCAAGGTCTTCCTGGTTGAGGACGCCGCCGGTGGGGTTTTGAGGGGAGTTGAGGATGATGAGTTTGGTCTTGGGGCTGATCAGAGACCTGAGATGCTCCACGTCGAAACTGAACTCCCTCTCCTCGAGCAGGGGCAGCGGAACCGGCTTGCCGCCGACGAAGTTGATCATGGATTCATAGATTGGGAAGCCGGGATTGGGATAGATCACTTCATCTCCCTCATTTACCAGCGCCCACATGGAATGGAATATGAACGGTTTCGCGCCGGGGGCGACGACCACCTCTTCCGGGGAGACGGGGATGTTCCTCGTCTTGGATATCTCCTCGGCGATGGCCTCACGCAAGGGCATTATCCCCGCGGAGGGGGTATATTTGGTGTAACCCTTCCGAAGCGCATCAATGGCGGCCTCTTTGATGTAATCCGGCGTGTCGAATCCGGGCTCACCGATGGCAAAACTGACGATGTCCTTGCCCTGGGCTTCGAGTTTCTTGACTATGGCGAGGACCTCGAAAGCGGTCTCGGTTCCCAAGCGGGCCATTCTGGCAGCTAATTTCACGTTCTCCACCTCTCATGGTGTGGGCGTTGGAACCAACATGGTATTAGGTGGAGGCAATTGATGTCAACGCAGGCTCCTCGGCGAATGGGGGGCAGTTACCCGTGTCCCTCGGGATATAGGTAACCGTCCCCATCGCACTCCTGCACGTCTGCGCGGGGGTTGTAGGGGCGGGATTTATCCCGCCCGTCTTGTCCTAGCCGAGACATGGGACGTGCTCCCCTTGCCCTCGCGGGAGAGCAGTGCTACCCTGTCCTTTGTCATCTGAACGATGGTCGGCCTGCGCAGATGGAGGGACCGAGATGCTGAACATTCCGTTTCTAAGGAAGTTGGCCAAGGCGTTTGACCTGGTGGGGTGGATAGGCGTGACTTGGGGGGTGGCCCTGGCGGCAGTATCTGGAGTCGCAAGGTACAGACTCCAGCACTCTGCGGAGGCTGGTCAGGCCTTTCACGACCTGCCTTCGACGATGCCTTTCCCCTGGTCAATGGTGGCCCGGGAGGTGCTCCTCGCATTGGCCGTCGGAATCATCCTGATGGCAGCCGCCCAGTTGATCCATCTGGCGATCAAAGTCCTCGAACATCTGCGCAACCTGGATGGGGTTGAAGCAGCCGCCGAAGGTGAGCCGGAGGGCACTCGCTTCGGCCAATTGGCCAGGCAGGGGATAATCCGTCCTGCTATCGAGGGCCTGAAGCGGATTCGCAGCCTGCCGGAAGAGGAGCCAACCCCGAAGAAGGAGGAGACAGAATCCGCCGTCCGGCCGACGGCAGCCGAGCTCGGCCAGGCATTTCTCGACTTGCCCAGGATTTCGCCATCGTCACGCTTTCTCTCCCGCGCCGCGTTGTTCCTCGGGTGGGGGATAATCATTGCAGGCGCGCTCTCAATCCTACTGGCGTATGTTCCGTTGGACGCGCGAAAGGGGGAAGTCGTTGGCAGCCTTCAGGACTGGAGGATTCTGGGTCTGTCCGCTACCGGCCTGGTAGCGATCAGATCAGTGTCATACGCGCTAATCATGCTGCTCGTTTCCCAAGCCCTGCTTTGGGGGCGGGAAGCGCTTGGTCATTTGAGGAGCCTAGCGGAATGGGAGGCCCAACCGGAAGTGGAGCAGGCAACCGAGGATCAGCCATGAGGGCGCGCACAATCCCGTTCGTAGTCCTGCCCTTGAGAGAGGCGATCTGAGATGCTGAACATTCCGACTCTGAGAAAGTTGGCTGCGGCGATCAAAGTCGTGGGCTGGCTCAACATCACTCTGGTGCCGCTGGCAGTCGTTCTCAACACTATCGAGAGTGGGGCATTCCCAATCGGCCGGCAAGGGGCTTCAAGTAGGCATGACATCTTCTCTCTCTTGCAGAACTTGAGAGGAACGGGAACCCTCTACTGGGAACGGCCCACAAAGGACATATTGGTGGCAGTAGGCTTCGGGATGGGACTGCTGGCTCTTGCCCAGCTGATTCGTCTTGCCATCAAGGGGTGGGAGCATCTCCGCAGCCTGGACGAAGCCGCACAGGGCCAAACACCGACCCCAACCGAGGCTGGCCAGCAAACATCTGACCTGCCCAAGGAATCCCCTCGGGTGCATGTGCTTTCCCGGGCCATGTTGATACTCGGATGCATAGGGATCGTTCTGCTGGTGGCCTTTCCGCTGGATTTCATGGCCTCGGGATCAATCATCCATGTCTGGAGCCTTGGGTTCCGTGGAATCCTCTTGCGTGCGCCGGTACTCGGCATGGGCTTCGTCAGAGGACTTGCCTACGCATTGGCGCTAATAGCTCTTTCCCAGGTGCTTCTGTGGGCCAAGGAGGCAGTCAGACACTTGAAGGGGCTTGCCGACTTGGAGCGGCAGGCGGGAGAGGAAGGTCAGAGGGAGGGTCAATCATGAAGCGGAGAAGCTCTCGGGCGACACACCGGTTGGCGAGAGGTGTTGCTGTTGCCTTGTGGTTCGGAGGGTGGGCAGTCCTGCTCTTCGCAATCGGAAACCTGGCCAAGAACGTGAGTTGGTGGGAGATCATTGAGGTGTCCAATGCGAAATCACCGTTCGACTCCCCCGTCATCTTCCTGGCCCAACAAATGTTCGCGACATTCCAGGATCTGTGGTTCAGCCTGGTCTGGGCCGTGCTGCTCTTCGCCGCTTCCCGTCTCATCCTCTGGTCCTGGGAAGCCCTCCAGCACCTCCGCAGCCTGGCGCACGCGGAGGGAACGGACGCTGGTAGGGGCGTATAGCCATGCCCCCTCCTCCGGCGTTGCCTCGCGCAACCTTTCTGGGCCACCATCGGTTTTCACAATAGGAGGCGTGACTTGCTTAACATTCCGTTCTTGAAGAAGTTGGCTAGGGTGATGAGCGCCTTGGCCTGGGTGTATCTGGCGGTCACCCCAGTGCTGGCCGCCCTCGCCCGCTACGGTGATTGGCGATATCAACGGGAGATTCAAAGCAGTATGAAGTCCCCTAATGACATCCTGCTCCCGCCACAAGCGTTCCCGTGGGCCAACATCGCGTCAGGAGTGGTAAGTGCTGTCGCTTACGGCGTCATGCTGCTGATCGTGGTTCAGCTCGTGTACATCGCCATCCGGGCCATCGAGGGTCTGAAAGCGGCGGAACAGTCAAAGACGGGAGTCACCGGCCCCCAGAAGGAGTCCGCTTCGCAGGGGAAAGCCATCGGCACGCGGACCCCGGGCCTGCCGGAGAAGTTGCTGTCCGTGCGAAGGCTCTCCCGATTCGCCTGGCTTCTTGGATGGGTGAGCATTGCTGTGCCTTTCGTCCACACTCCGGGGCAGATCCTCGTAGCTGTCAGATTAGCCAACCTCTGGCACTTGTCACCGTTCACCCGACTGAGCAACGCCTACTTTTGGCCGGTGCAGGTGCTGGTAGGCCGGCTGGTGTTCGGGGTGGAGCTGCTGCTCGCCTCCCAGGGTCTGCTCTGGCTGGCGGAGGTCGTCGTAAGCCTCCGTAGCCTCTCAAACCGACAGGGACCGCAGGACTCGGAAGAGCCGCAGGCAGATCCAGCATGAGCCCCACCACCCGGAAGGCCGAGCGTCTTGTGCGGGGGGTTGCGTTCGTCCTGTGGCTTGCCGCGTGGGTGTCCCTCGTAGCGAACCTGGCGGCGTACGAGCTCCACCCCTTCGCGGGTCCGGAGCTGAACGTGACAGCAGTGTTGTGGAAGTGCGCCCACTTGGGATTGGCGTCCCTCGCATACTTGGCCAACACCGTCTGGTTGCTAGTCTTGTCCCGAGGCATCCTGCTAGGCTGGGAAGCCCTCCAGCACCTCCGCAGCCTCGCCCACGCGGAGGAGAACAGCGGATAGCCGGTGCAGGCTTGACGGCGGCTAGCGTAGCGTCTGCCCAACTTCGCAGCACCGCCGGATAAAGGAGGAAGATTTCCCCCTTTGGCTCGATCAAGCCACCGCCGTTGTCCGTCATTGCGAGGAGCGCAGCGACGAAGCAATCTCGCTTCTGTCGCAGCAGGGAATGGTTTGAGTAGATTGCTTCGTCGTCCCGACTCGTCTGCGCCGAGGTCGGGACTCCTCGCAATGACGGGACGTCACGGATCAGAATGGGCTGGATTCCACAACTCGACCACAAGTCCGTCCCAACGGAGATTGAGGAATCATCCCCTCGGCCGGTAGAACCCCGCCCCGATCTCCTTCACCGTGTCGTAAACGGCAAGCAGATTCTCGAGCGGGACATCGAACTGAACCACGTTGTTGGGGGCTATGACGAGGCCGTTATCGTATCCCAGGCGGGCGACTCTGTCGCGGACTTCCGCTTTAACATCCTCGACGGTGCCGAAGGGTAGGGTATGTTGAGAGGAGACGGTGCCGTGCAGCACGATTCTATCCCCGAAGCGCTCTTTGACCTCGTTGGGGTCCATGCACTCCGGCTGGATGGGGTCGAAGATGTTGAAACCGATCTCGATGAGGTCCTCCATGAACGGCATGAGGTTGCCGTCGCTGTGAAAGTAGAAATACTTGACGCCGTATTTCTTCGCTTCCTCCACGATGGCAGCGTCACGGGGCTTGAAGTGCCTGCGCCAGGTCTGGGGCTTCATGAATGGGCCGTATTGGTGGGTGATGTCTCCGGCGAGCGCGACGATGTCAACCCCCATTTTGGCGAAGGCGCGCACTCGTTCCATCTTATACTCCATGATGGCGTCGAGGACGCCGACCATGAGCGAACTCTCCTCCGCGATGTCGCAGAGCCAGTTCTCGAGACCCCGCAAGGCCCAGCCATGGCGGTAGAAGGTGGCGCTCACCAAAATGGTCAGGTAGTCCTTCTTTAATTCGTTCAGACGTTGCCCGACGCCTTCCCACCTGCCTGGGGCATAGAGGTCGGGCATCCTGTAATCTTTCAATTCCATCCGCGTCAGCGGCGGACTGACGTAGCGGATGTAAGGGTTGCTGGGACTGCGTATCTCCCGGCCTCCGGATTCGTCCTCCAGCGAACCATCGGGCTGGGGTATGTATCTGCCCCAGGGGGTCTCGGTCGAGCGCTCAAGCCACTCGTAGGAAAGATTGAGGTCAACTTCCGCCATGAAATCAACGCCCAGTTGCCGTTTGACCTCCTGCTCGTCGTCGGTGGTGAAATGCGCCTTGAGCACCTCCATTACCTCCGGACGGAAGGTGCCGTCGAGACAGAGGCGATCGGCGGGCTTTCTCTCGATACATCGGATGGATCTTTCTCTCGGAGTCAAGTCAGGTTTCTCTCCTTCTGCAGGCATAATAACCGAGTATGCTCCAGGCGACAAGGAGAAGAATAGCCTGGCCCGCTATTCATGAAGGGCTGTCCTTCCGATGGTCCCCCCCCCACCGGATCTGTAGCGCAGACCTTTAGGTCTGCCGCTGTTCTGCCTTGGGCAGGGCTAAAGTCCGTCCAGACCCGGCCGGACCCGGACGGGCCCTGCGCTACGAAAACCTCACAACCAACGCACCCGATGTAATGAAATGAAAGGCCGCCTGCTCTCCTTCAGTCGGATTTGGCGGGCTCGGGCGCACGTAGGGCCGCAGAAACAGCGGTGGCGGCTGATTGGCGGGCGGGCGCTTGCTCAGCGTAGGAGAGAACGCACAGTTCCCCCAGGAGGTTGCAGTTCCTCACCAGGGCGTTTGGTGGCGCCTTCACCCAGGCGGCGGAGAGATTCAGAAGATAGTTGATGCCTGCCGCAAGCAAACTGTCGGCACACTCCTGGGCAGCAGTAGGGGGAACGGCGATGATGCCGGTGGAGAGTTTCAACCGCTCGACTTCGGTTGGCAGTGAATCCAGGCTCTGAACCTCCAGCGCGCCAATCCTGCCGCCCGTCTCGGCAGGATCAGCATCAAAGACTGCGATGACCTGAAAACCACAACTGCGGAAACGGTCTAGCATTTCCAGGTCGCCCCGCAGCCTGTCCGCCCCGACCCAGGCGGAAGGCTTCGCCACATCCAACTTCAGCACTCCGCGCAGTCGAGAGAGCAAGTATCTGCTTGGGTAGCCCTCGCGCGAGCCGAACTCGCCGAAGTAGGAGAGGTCTTTTCGCACCAGGGTGGCCTTGACTTTCGCCTCCTCGGCAAGTTCAAAGGAAGAGACGGAATCCTTTCCCTCCTTCACGAACTTTTGCAGGCATCCGATGTAATGGGAGGCTCTCAGGATGGATTTCTCGGGAATCCTCTCCAGTCGAGCAGCAAGGACCCCTCCTGCCGAAGCAAGCTGCCGCGTCAGCACCTGGAGGGAAAATCCCAATTCCGCAACCGATTCGAAACGGGCCCGCGCCGGACAGACATCCCTCTCCGAAACCAGGAAGAGACAGGGGAGCCGGAGGCATTCCTCGCAACTGCTCAAGCCCTGTTCCCTTGCGCAGAAATAGATGGCGCAGACGGTGTTGCTCTCCCGCATCAGGGCCTTGTTACCCTCTTCACAGCCGAGACATTGTTGCGCCAGGAAGTGACTGCAATTCGAGCAGTCGAAGGCCGCACAAAGTGATGCACTCATTTGCTTTCGCCTCCCGCAAGTCATTAGTGCTATCTTTCACAAATATACCCCATCTTCCTGGCACAGTCAAGTCCCAACGAGTTTTTGACCTGCCAACCCGCCGCGGCGGATTGTCACCCTGCATCACCCCGCGGGTTCTCCTGTAGCGCAGGGCTTGCCTACTCCGCCGAAGTAGCTTCGGCTAGCCCACTTCGCCGTAGTAGCCCTTGGCTACGTAGGCTGAACGAAGGCCGGATAGCCCTGCGTCGGTTCGGGACATTTGCAGACCTAAAGGCTTCGCCGTGAGCCTAGCCGAACGGTCTGCGCTACGGGCCTGCGCGGACGCGGTTAGTGAGCATACCTGGCCCGAATTGTTCCTGTAAGGAGCGTGTTTTGAATTATCCCCCGCATCCGCCCGCCCGTGACGGAGTAGGGACAAGGCGGTGCCTCGCCCAGGGTGGTCTCTCTCAGATCTCCACCTCTCTCTTCTGCTCCGCCGAACGGTAGATGGCTTCGAGGACTTGCAGGACCCTGAGGGCGTCCAGGGCATTCGAAGGGGGCGGAGACCCGGAGAGGGCGGAATCGAGGAAGGCTTTGAGGTATTCCGGGAAGTAGCCGGTGCCCTCGCGCTTATACTCCATTTCGACAGTTCGGTGCGACGCCCGGTGGAGGGAAGGGTGGGAGGAGCGCAGCCGGTAGCCAGGCATTGCCTGTGGATGCCAGGAGAGGGAACCCAGACTCCCCTCGAAGGAGAAGGAAATGTCGTCGGGGTCGTAGCCGGTGAAAGGGGTGAGGACGTAGCCTGCTCTGAGAGTGCCTATCGCTCCGTTCGAAAACCGAAGGCTGACGGAGGCGACGTCCTCCACGTCAATCCCCTCCCGGCACTGGGTCGCCACCATAGCCGAGACGGCGGTGACCTCCGCCCCCTGGATGAACCTCAGCAGGTCCATCCAGTGACAGCCGAGCCAGGTCAGGATGCCACCTCCGCTCGCCCCTTTGCTGAACAGGGGACTGGAAGGCCCCCTCAGAGCCACCTGGCTGGTGAGCCACTTGGCCTCCAGTGACCAGATTTCGCCCAGTATGCCCTGGCAGATGAGAGAGCGAATCTCCAGCGCGATGGGATCCACCCGCCACGGATACGAGCAGCAAAATTGCTTCCCAGTCTTCTCCACCGCCGTGACGATCTCGCCCATCTGAGAGGAATCGAGGGCGCCAGGCTTGTCGGAATAGACGTGTTTGCCTGCCAGGAGTGCCTTGAGGGCCTGAGGCCCGTTCTCCCGGCTGGGGAGAAAGACGCAGGCGACCGTCGAGGCCGCATCGGCGAGCAAATCTTCCCAGAGGCCGGAGTGGGCAACGGCTTTCTGGGTCTGGGAGGTGACCTGCTCGGCGGCGACCAGGTCGGAGTCCCAGATACGAATCCTCTCCACCGCTTCCAGTGAGTTCAGCGCGGCGATATGGCCGCGGGCGTGGGGATGTTTTACCCCGCAAACATCAACAGTCAATCCCATCATTTTTCTACCGCCATTCTGCCTCACTACCGGCGTAGAATCAACGTCCCAGGCTGCCCAGTCCAACGCATGAGCGAGAAGAACCTTGCGTCACTGTAGTCCCGCTGGGCCATCTGACTCCTCCGGCCTGGCTGGCTGCGAATCTGCCTCCGGACTCTCCGCTTCCTTGGGGAGATAAGAATTGGAGAGCTCGATAACACCCACCACCTCGTCCACCTCCGCTACAATCAAGAATTCGTCCGTTTCGAAGAACGGGTAGATAAACTTCGGAAGACTGCCCTCGTACTCCCCGCCCTCAGGCAGGCTTACCTGCGCCTTCCCCAAGACTCCCTCGATCCGTGAAGCGGGATCGTCAAGGCGCAACCCCTCGCCCGTAGCCAGGTGTTCCAGAGCGTCACGGTCATATTTCGAGCCGTCCCCAGGCTCATGACCAGACGACACGGATTGGACGCAAATGCTGCTCAACCTCCCATCTTGTGCCTCGACGTCAAGCAGATATTCGCCTCCGTGGTCATCGTGAAACGCCCAGCGGCGCGTCAAAACAGGGGGGTGAAACTCGATCGTTCCCTGCGGCGCACCATAAAGGTCTAAGGCCTTCTGCAGCGGGTCTCCTAGGCTCAGGCCGGCGAGCAAGTGGCCCGCCGGGGCGGGAGTGTAGCCGTTTGGCGGTTCACTCGTCAGTGCGAAACCAAAGACCCCGCTAGGGCCTAGGTGCGCTTCCCTCCAGTAGACCTCAAGATACTCCGGTATCTCCGGATAGGCATAGACGCTTGAGTCGGAGAGACCGAATCCGGAAGGCTCTCCAAGCACCTCGGTTACGCGCTCCGGGCTGTCGCCCATGCGAAGGCCCTCTCCAGTAGCGAGATGCTCAAGGGCTTGTGCATCGAAGATGCCCGGATGCGTGCTATGCGGATTAACTCCCTCGCTGACAGAAACCTCTGTGATCTTCCCATCGGCTGCGGCTTCAATATAGAGGCCATACCTGCCCTGATAGGATTTCATAATCCACTCGTAGGCGTCGTATCCCTTTGCCGCAGTTCGAACCGGCTGTCCATACAGGCTAACTGCTTTCTGCACCGGGTCGCCCAGCCTGAGCCCGGCCAGGGAGTGCCGCTGAATAGGGGGCGTGAAGGTCGGCACATCGCCCCAAAGCCGCAGCCAGGTGGCCCATGCCGCCCGGCTGACGCAGCGGGGGTATCTCCACGATCTGGCCGCCAGGCGCGCCGCGACAGCCTTCCGGTGGGCCTCCTCGGCCGCCTCGCGCGCCTCAGCCCGCTCCTGTTCCGAAGTGAACATCTTCCAGTCCCCCGACCACGTTTTGAACACCCCCTGCAACTCTCCATAGACGAAAGACGCGGCCAGCAAACTGAGGTAAACCGTCCCACGGTACTGTGCCACTACCTCCGGGTCTGGTGTGTTGGGGCCGGCGATCTGCCGGGCAAGCGTTTCAAACGCTACCCGATGGCTCTCCGACTCCACGATGCAGCCATAGGTGGCCGACTCGGCCTCGGGCAAGACCTGGCTGACCCCGGTCAGGACATCGAACACCTCGAAGAATAGAAACGCTCCTGCAATGCCGGCGCCCAACCAGCTCCCTTGTTTGGAGAACGCTTTTAGCGCCCAATCCCTGGTTAGCTGCGCGGCCGGTTCGAGAATGATCGCTTTGCAGATATCGCTTGCGCGATTGGAGAGGTTCGTCAGGAACGCTTCGCGGTCGTTGGTGATCACGCCCCGCAGCTGCGTGGCCGCCGCCCTGACATCCTCGTCTTTGGCGTTTAACTCCAGCGCCCACAGCGCGTTGATCGCGTCGTCGTAGGCCACTAGCGGCGCGCCGATCTTCACCGCGATGATGTTCAGGTCGGTCAGCCCCTTGGACAGACGGAGACCCAGGTTCACGCCAGTCGAAAACTGCTTTAACTGGTGCATCATTTCGTCAGCGAGCAGGATCTCATAAAGGTCATCGTCGGTCGCGTAGCCAGACTCCACGGCGTGGTAGAGCAGCGTTTCCGTGGCGGCGGTATAGGTTTCCACCGTGGTCGCGTGAATGAAGGTTGACTTGTCCGCCGCAGAACTGACGCACCGCTGCAGGAACTCGCCGGTTTCAGCTGCCTCGGCCAGGGTTTCGGCGCAGCCGAGGGCGACGATCTCATTCAGCGCATTGTATATGCGTGTCCGCCTCCCCCCCCACAGCAGGATGTCCGTCTGGTTCCACCAGCCTTCCAGGGTCGTGAGCTGAGCGATCGCGTACAGACTCGCCGTGGATATCATGAAATCCGGGCTGAGGTGATGGGGCGACTGCGGAAATGCCCGGGCGCACGCCTGCACGCTGGCGAGATCGAGCGCATTACGTACCTCCCTCGGGGCCGCCGGGGATCGCCAATACTGCGACTCCACTTGTGGCAAGATGAGCGGGGGCGTTGCGCTCTCAGCCGGCTTTTCAAACCGCTTCGCCAGCCACGGCTCGCCGTCGGCCCGCGAGGCTGCGATCGCGCACAGGCCAAGCTGCGGATCCTTCGTCGCCGGCAGGTAGGTCCAGGTCTCGCCTATGCGGGGGAAGCCTGGAATGTGGCGCAATTGACCCGGGCGCATAGCCAAGCCAGGCACGCTGTCTGTGGCGCTGCTATACGTGTTTTCTCCCCACGTCATGCGCAGATCCACGGTCGCCGGAACGAACAGCCCAAACAGTACCCAGGAGTCCACAGTCCCGGTGTCAGTGGGCCGCAGGATCGTCAGCGGGTAAGTCTTGCCAGGTCTCGCAGACACCGGGGTCGCAAAGCCGTTGAACGTCAGGGGAGGATAGCGCTGAGGAGCGGCGCCGGTATTGTATCGCCTCGGGTCCAGGATGAACACCTGGGTCTGGTTGGCTGATTCCTGGCACCCGCACACCACGACCGCCGAAGGTTCGGTGTCATAACAGGCGAGAATGACGGGAAGCCCCTTGCCGATGCTGTCTTGCACCTGCTCGAGAAAGTCGGAGCTCGAGGTCGGTACCCGCTTCGCCGGAACGCCGCAGTAGCGCAGCAAGTGTTCCATGCGGACCTGGCAGAACGCGCCATCCTGCGCCGCCTCTTTCGTCGTTCCGTAGGCCTGTTCGAGGACAGCCCGCAGCCATTCTTGATCCGGCGGGGCTTGCCAGTCCTGTCGCTTCAAGAACCCCACCACCATCGCCACCGCGGCCAAAGCGTCGTTGCCCGAAGTGGCCCGGTAACTATACGGAACTCCGGGGATGTGGGCCCCGCCGAGGTCGAGGCATAATCCTGCAGGCAGACCCACTACAACGCTTGTCGCCAGCAACGAGATGACGATCTTCCGCCGCGAGAGCCAACCCCAGCAGACTAAACACGTTCGTAAAGTCGCTTGGCACATGGTGCCCTCCATTCTCACGCGAGACCTGTGAGGGCCATCTTACACGCAAATGATGGGCCCTGCAACCGTTCCCCTGGCTCTGCCGGCCCCTACCAGGCGCGTTGGAAACAATGATCGGCTGCCTGGGTTTGCATCAGCCAGACATCAACCGAAAGTCCAGGTCGTCAACTGGAAAGCGCACCGGCCTGTTCCCTCTTTGTTCCGAGAGGTGGAAGGCGATGACGAACTCGAGCGAGGCGCGGCCGTCCTCCCCCGAACAACGGGGCGGGAGATTGTTCTCGAGGTTGTGGATGAGGTCGGCAGCGGCAAGGCGGTTCGCTCCCATGTTCGCCTCCCGGCTCCGTTCTTCTTTGGAGGGGAGCGGCATGGGAAACTCGGCGGGAATCCAATCCCTCAGCCCGGAGGAGCCGGGCCGGGGAATCCAGTAATCGGCCCACTGCCCTCCGAACTCAAATCGAATCCTGCCGGAATGTCCCATCATCTCGAACTCGACCGGGCAGCGGAGGTCCTCCATCCCATCAACGAGGAGGCGGGCCCCATCGTTGAGGAAGGCTATGCCCGTCCCCCCCGGATCGCGGAACTGCGGGCCTCTCGGGTCCGGCGTCCCGGTCCTGTCGAGGAAGGCAACCAGTTGAGTAGGTTCCAGGTTGGTGAGGTAACGGACGAGGTCAATGAAGTGGGTGAGTAAGCAGCCCATCCGGGCGGTTGACCAGGTGATGGTTACGTGCTGAATCTTGCCGACCGGCTCCGTCTCCATGACGGCCTTGAGCCAGGTGACGAAGGGCCGCCAGCGGCTGGTGTGGTTTATCTGGAGGAAGATGCGGTTGTCCTGGCAGGTTTGGATCATCTGGTCTGCCTCGCGCAGGGAGGTAGCCATGGCCTTTTCGCAGAATACGGCCCTGGCGCCTGCTTCAGCGGCGGCGATGGTGAGTTCAGCATGGGAGGGAGGGTTGGTGGCGATGGAGACGATGTGGGGGGCTTCCTTGGCGAGGAGTGCTTGGGCGTCGGAATAGATGGGAACGTTCGGGAACTCCCCCCGGAATTTCTGAATCCGCTCGGGGTTGATGTCGGCGGCAGCGACTACCTGAGCCTTCGGCTGGGCGAGCCAGGCACGGGTGTGCTGGTGGCCCATCGGCCCCAGCCCGATCACGGCAACACGGTGTTTCTCTTCCCTCATAACGGCCACAGATTACACCTAACCGTCCCGATTGATAAAGGCAACTGACGCGTGCAACAGGGCAAAATGACTTCTAGCCTGCTTGTCCTGAGCCAAGTCGAAGGATTCGAATGGAACCCCCCGTCAGACTGTGGGCTCTCTTGGACTCGCCGCCGGTTTTACATCTCCGATGCTCTCTGTTAGTCTGCAAAAGCAGCGTGATCTCCGGCTCCGTAGTCAATTGGGCGTAACATGGTATTCAAGGAAGATTTCGAGCAAGCCTGCCGCCGCATCGAGGCGTGGTGGAACAACGATGCCCTCGATCGCGCTGCCTTCCACGTCACCAGTCGCAAAGAGGGCGCTCCCTCTCAACCCTTTCCGCCTCCCGCGGACCTGCGCCAGCAGTGGCTGGATGCTGACTACATCGTCAGCCGATTCGAGCACAACGCCGCCCGGACTTTCTACGGGGCCGAGGCCATCCCGAAGCATCACGTTGATCTCGGCCCAGGAGCGATGGCCGCCTTTCTGGCTGGCAGATACGTCCTCGCTCCAAACACGGTCTGGTTTCCCCAGGCCGTTGATAGCCTGGCGGAGATCCTTCAGTTGCGGCTCGAGGACGACAACGAGTATTGGCGGGCGGCAAGAACGATCACCGAAATGTCGGTGGAGAGGGGCAAAGGCAAGTTCCTCACCTCCGTAACCGACATCGGCGGTGTTACCGATGTCCTCGCGAGCCTCAGGCGCAACCAGAACCTCCTCCTCGACCTGGTCGAAACCCCCGAGCAGGTGAAGCAGGCAAATGCCCACCTCCTCGAGATATGGTTTGAGGTTCACCGAGTGCTGCATGCCATGACCCAGCGCGGGCAAACGGGAGGGGCCAGTTGGCTTTGCCCCTGGTCACCAGGAACCCATTACCCGTTCCAATGCGATTTCTCCGCCATGATCGGGCCGAAGATGTTCGAGGAGTTCGTCCTGCCCGAGCTGCAAGCCCAGGCACGCTACCTGGACCATTCCATTTACCACCTGGATGGCCCGGACGCCGTGAAGCATCTCGATCTATTGCTCGAGATGCCCGAACTCGATGCGATTCAGTGGGTGCCCGGGGATGGGGCGCCGAGGGAGGTGGAGTGGGAGGAACTGCTGAAGAAGATTCAGAGAAAGGGGAAGGCGATCTGGGTCCATTCCGAGCCGGAAGACCTGGAGCGCTTCCTTTCCTTCCTGCGTCCGGAGGGGCTCCATCTGCAGTCCAGTTGTCCGAGTGAGGCGCAGGCGAGAGATTTGATCCGCCTGGTCGAACGCTGTTCCTCGAAAAGGACGAGCGCCTGACCCTGCCCGCAAGAAATTGGGTAGCAGGGACTCTCCAGTCCCTGCTCTCGAAATGACTTCTCGACGCCACTTATGAAAGAAGAAAGGGTCCAAGTGAGGCCGAAGGAAATGACCGGCGAGGAGCGGGTGATGATGGCGCTGAATTTTCAGGAGCCTGACCGAGTGCCCCGCTACGAGAGTTTCTGGGAGGAGTTCACCGAGGCCTGGCGGGAGAAAAAGGGGCTAGGCCCGGAGGCCGACCCTATGGAATACTACGAGAGCGACGTGGTCATTGCCGCGGCCGATGAGACCGCCTGGCCCACTCGCGCCGGTGTCCTCGAACGCAGGGGAAGGGAATACGTGGAGAGGACAGGGTGGGGCTCGGTTTGGCGGCGCGTCGAGGGCGCCAAGTTCTACCAGGAAATGGAACTCGCCGTCCCCGAACGAATTGATCCTGACACTCTGGCCTTTGACGACCCGCTGCTCGACTCCCGCTACGAAGGAGCGGGGGAGAGGGTGGAACGCTACCGGCGGCGATGTGCCGTGTTTGCCAAGACGGGCGGGCCTTATCTGCGCGCCTCCGCCATGCGGGGGACGATGAACTTCCTCCTGGATATCGCCGAGGATCCTGCCTGGGTCAAGGCCTTCGTGGAGCGCGTCACCAACCACATCACTCAGGTGGGGGTCGAGCAAATCCGCCGCTATCGGCTCCAGTCCACCGGCATCGGCATCTTCGATGACATCGCCACCAACCGCGGCCCCATCATGGGAGTCAGTGCCTACGAGAAACTCTTCTATCCGAGCCTCAAGAAGATGGTGGCCGCTTACAAAGAGGCCGGCGCCGCCAAGGTCTTTCACCATTGCGACGGCTACGTGGAAGACGTCCTCGACCTTTGGGTGGACGCAGGAATCACCGCTGTTCACCCTCTCGAGTCCCGCACCGGAATGGACCCGGTCAAGATCCGCGGGAAATACGACGGCAAACTGGCTATTATGGGCGGCCTCGATAACGCTCAAATCCTTCCCCGTGGCAACCGCGAGGAGATCAGGCGACATCTCCTGCACATCCTCCAGGCCGGACGCGGCGGCGGATATGTCCTGGGCGGCCATTCCATCGCCCCCGACGTATCGGTCGAAACCTGTGACTTCGTCCACCAGTTGTGGAAAGAATACGGCCGGTATCCGCTCTCCATTCCTCATCCAAGGGACGGGCAAGAGCTGATGCCAGGGTGGCGCGACTCGCCACGATAGCGATGGCATCTGCCCGAGACAAACGGTCCGGCATGACGGCAAGGCAATGAAGGCTAGGGCAAGCGGCGGAAAGGTCGGGTTGGTTATTGGGGCGGGGGTGCTTATTTTTCTTGCCCTGGCGGTCTTTGGGAAGGTTGACGAGGTCGGGAGGGCGTTCCAGCGGTTCGACTGGCGGTATTTGCCTGCAATACTGGGGTTGTCGCTTGGTAACTATCTGGTGAGGTTCGTCAGGTGGCAATACTACCTCTCCCGCCTCGGTCTTAGGGTTGGGCGGAGCAGGAGCCTGGTGGTGTTCATGGCTGGGATCACGATGGCCGTGACGCCCGTGAAGTTGGGGGAGTTCCTGAAATCATACCTCCTCTGGGCCGGCGATGGCATTCCGGTTGCGGCGTCCGCACCGGTCGTCTTCGCTGAGAGGGTGACCGATTCGGTCGCCATAATCCTGCTCTGTGCGGCCGGCGTGGGGGTTTTTGGCTATGGATGGGAAATTGCCGGGGCAATGATGGGAATCGTGGTCCTGGTGGGAGTGCTGGTCATCTTCCGGAGGAGGATGGTTCGCTGGTTCACCCGACAATTCATGCGAGCCTCGCAGGCTGGGGCGGAGCATCAGGCAACGGACCAGGTGGAAAAGGCCGTGGCCGAGGTCCTGCGGCCCAAGATGGTTCTCACAGGGAGCGCAATCGGCACCCTGGCCTGGTTTTGCGAATGCGTCGGGCTATACTTGGTCATCAAGGGTTTCGGGGGCGAAACCGAGGTGACCCTCTTCGCGGCGACCTTCGTCTACGCCTTCTCGACCTTTGCCGGGGCCGTCGCCCTCGTTCCTGGTGGGCTGGGCGTGACCGAGGGCAGCATCGCCGGCCTCCTGCTGGGGATGGGCATGGCTCGCCCGGCGGCGGTGTCTGTCACCATGCTGGTGCGGGTGGCGACCCTTTGGTTTGGAGTTGGCCTCGGCGCCCTCTTCCTCCTCCTGGGCAGGAAAACCACAAGGCAGAGGCCGTTGACGCCGGGGCCGGAATAGCCGATAATCAGTGCGGCGGGCGGGGCGTGGCGCAGCTTGGTTAGCGCGCCTGCTTTGGGAGCAGGAGGTCGTTGGTTCGAATCCAATCGCCCCGACCAAGCGTTCTTATTTCGAGCACGCGTCGAATTATACCCAGAACTGGCCCCACACCGATCCTGCATTGCGTGTAATCCGTAGTGAGCCTTGAACAAAGGGACGGAAAACATATATAATGGCATGGGTCGAGGGCGAAGCCGGTGGCTATCCCCCTCGCAGGCTGGTGAGTTCGCTCTAGTTTCGCGGGAGTAGCTCAGTGGTAGAGCAGTAGCCTTCCAAGTTATTGGTCGCGAGTTCGAATCTCGTCTCCCGCTCCAAAGGATAGAAGGCAGTGGTGGCGTGCAACCACGCCCCTACGAGGAAGTTGTCTGGTATTCGGTGCGCCTGTAGCTCAGAGGACAGAGCATCTGCCTTCTAAGCAGAGGGTCGTCCGTTCGAGTCGGACCAGGCGCGCCAGGATGCACGATAACGGCCATTTCTATCCGCAGATTACGCAGATTAGAGGGATTGTAGGGGCACAACATGTTGTGCCCCTACGGGATTGCTGAGAATGTTCCACGTGGAACATTCAACGCCTGTCGGTTTTCCCGTGATCTTTCTCTTCGCTGGCGCGGCAGGGGGCTATGACCATAGGCCCCGACGGAAAACTTGCACAACCTGTAGCCTCGATTTATCATTGCCTCATTAGATGGTGGGCGTAGCTCAATGGTAGAGCACTGGACTGTGGATCCAGGGGTTGAGGGTTCAATTCCCTTCGCTCACCCCAATTCCTTTTGTGGGGAAATATCGTGGTTCGCTGCCCAATTAGCGCGCCTGTAGCTCAGTGGACAGAGCAGCGGACTTCGGATCCGCGTGGCGGGAGTTCGAATCTCTCCAGGCGCGCACTCAGAGGATAGACTACGAATTGCCGCACAAATGCTCGGCGAAGGATCCTGGATTTCGAGGCCGATTTGCATTCTGTCCCCGAACTGGAAAGGAGGACAAGCGAATGTTGAGAGCGGTGAGGTTGGTCTTATCAGTCATTATTGGGGTGGGCTTGGCGGTCAGCTGGGCCTGCGCCGATGCTGAACAACCTCTTCAAATCACCGGCGTGGAGTTCTGTTACCCGGTGCCTGATGCTCAGGACTATCATCTGCGGATCGGCCTGGTTGCGGAGGAGTCCGTTACCCTTTCGAAAGTGGAGGTAAACGGAAATCAGGCCGACATCATCAGTTTTCTGGGCGAAGACGGACAGCCCGAGATGCCGAGGCTGGCTGCTGGCGGGAGGGGGGTGGCGCGGCTGGCCTTCAACTGGATCGGCGGGGATGACTGCCGGGTGAAGGTGACGGCGGGAAAGGAAGCGGGAGGGGAGGCCGAGGTCGAGTGGGTCGGGAAGGCGCCGAAGGGAGGTTACTGGAATCCGGCCTGGCCGCACCATAAGCCCGTTCTCATCCGCGAGGATTGGGGGGTGGAAAGGGTGGCCGAGCCGGTCGAGATCACAGTAGGCTTCTCGGCAAACGAAATAGGGGACCCGGAGGCGGAGATCCGCGTCGTGGAGGTATCACCCGCCGGGGAACAGCGCGAAATCCCGAGCCAAGTCTATGACATCGGCCGTGTCGAATCTCCTGAGCACCCCGATCTGGCCTCCCTATCCTGCACGGTAGCACTTCTGGCGGATGTTCCCGCCTACGGGCAAAAGACTTACCTCATCTTCTACGGTAACAAGGAGGCAAGCAAACCGGCATACCCCACGGATTTGTCACTTTCCGGAGAGAAGCCGGGGTTTACGGTTGAGAACGAGTGGTATCGGCTGGGCTTCTCGCCCAAGAACGGGCAATTGCTCTCCGTCAGCCCGAAGGCCGACCCCGCGCTCAATTGGCTCGGCTACAAGGGCAGGGAGACGATGCACCTCAATCCGGACGTATACCCCGCGGATCGTCCCTGGACTCACGTGAGCGACTGGAATCCGCCGCCCACATCGGCGGAGGTGGCGGGTCCGATATTGATTCGCACGAAACGGTTCGGCCCCTTGCCTGGGGCACCCGAGACGTTCGCCTCGGTCACCTATAAGTTCTCCGCCCGTAACCCCTGGCTAATGTCGAGTTCCTTGCTCGAGTTCAAGGAGGACATGGGGGTGCTGGCGGTGCGCAGCGGCGAGATGGTCTTCGACGTGGGAACCTTCTCCCAGGCCGCCTGGCGGGAGAGGAGCGGGAAGTTGGGGGAGGTGGAGATGCTGGACAGGTTCCCCTACGAAGAGGGGAAGTTGAAAGCCTTGAGGGCGATCCTGGAGGGTGACGTGCGGTGGGTCTGCATGTTCAATCCCGGCGATAGTCACGGAATCGCCGCGCTGAACCTGGCTTATTTCAATGGTTCCTTCGAGGGGGGCGACGTTGCCGCTCAGGAACCCAACATCTACATCTTGAATTCCGGATATGCCTACATTTACTGGTGCCGCAGTTCGGTCTATCCCTTCTTTTCCTCCATCTCCTCGGCCCCCGTGCTGGTGCCAAAGGGAAGCATGTTCACCGAACGCACCGCCTATGTCGCCTTCAGAATGGGGGATTCAGAGGAGACGCGCTTTGACGAGTTGGACTCGCTGCACTTTCAGCTCACCCACCCGTTGCGGGTGATGTGCATCGCGTGGACGGAATGATGGTTCGGATGATACCTGGGGCACGGTAAGCGCGATCCCAGCCCTGGCTAATAGCACCAGACGGCCTTGAGCGCGAGGCGGGCCTGGGTGGTATCGGTGTTGGGATCGCCAACGATCACGAAGAGGTCCATCCCTTTACGAAGCGACTGGCGGTAGGAGGCGTAGATGTTGTTATTGCCGGATCGGGTGACGAGGCGGGCCGAGACGCTTCTATACGGGCTTAAGTCCCGGTTCAAGGTGGCGATGAGAAGCGAGGCTCTGTCAACGTGGTCGGGATAGCGGTTGCGCATCAGGGAGTATTTCAGCTGGAGGTTGGATCCCTCGCCGAAGTAGAAGCCTTGAGCGAGGATGGTGTAATCGTAGTGGCCACTGGCGCGGCGGCCGGATTGGAAAGTGACGGTGCCCTGGCGGTAGACCTGGTCACGGTTCCAGCCGTATTTTGCGCTCCAGAGGCGGTCGCGGTGGTGAAGGTTATCGGTGTCCACCCGATGGGTATTCTCCCAGGTAAAGGAGTAGATGGTGTGCTGTTGGGTCTCGATGTTTGTATCCAGGCGGCTGCCTACTGTGTACAGGCTCCCGTCGTGCCTTTCTCTTCGACTCCAGCTGCCGCTGGCGTTCCACTCTCGGAAATAGTGACCATTGGGCCGGCCGCGGGTGGAGAGACTGCCACCGAGCGATCTGACATCCCGATTCTCGACGGGGAAGTAGCCGTCGGCCGGGTTGAACTGCGCGCCGACGTCCGAATAGCCGAGGGAGCCGGAAACTGTCCCTGTTGGGTCGCGCCCGCCGAGGGAGACGCTCCAATCCGAGCCGTCGCCGCCCGGACCGGCCGTCTGGCTCTTCAAGAATGAGGCCGAGAAGTTTTCCTGACCATCTGGGCCCACCGTCTGCGCCAGACTGATGGTGGCCTTACCCACCGTGTTCTCCACCACGCCTGGCTCGTGGCGATTCACGAGCGAGGCTCCCACTCGGTTGTAGCCCTGGTTGGAGAAGTGATACCAGTTGAGGGCGGTATCGTCTCGCGCGCCGAAGTCCCGGATGTGAGTGAGGCCGAAATTAGTTTGGCCGAGGGTGCCGTAGAAGGTGGAGCCAAGATCTATCTGGGGAATGTCCCAGGTGTACCAGATGTCGTTCGAAGGAGGGCGGCCTTCGAGGAAGAAGGGGCGACTGTCGCTGACGAAACGTTCGGTATAGGTGAAGTCAATGCCTTCGACCTGCTGCTGGATGTTCTTGAAATCGGGGTTGAGGGTGAGGAGGGCGGTGGTGCCGGGGATGGGCTGGTACCTGACATCGGCCCCCTGCCTGGCGCCGATGCTGTCATCGTTTGCATCGCCCTCGAGATAGAGCATTGACATGGGGGGTGGCTTGAAGGTGGGGGTGTGCAATCCGGTCCATTTGGCGGCGAGCCTCATGTTGCCGGTGGCACCCAGGTTAGGCCAGAAGAAGGGTCTCTGCAGGCGGCTTACGCGGCGCTGAAAGGAAACTGTGAAGGTGTCGGCCCCCTTGGTATAGCGAAGGATAGAGAAAGGGATTGCCATTTCGCAGACCCAGCCGTCCGCGACTATCTTGGCGGCGCAACTCCAGTCGCCCCGCCATTCGATCTTGGGCCCGGCGCCGCCTGGGATGGACTCGGCCTGAGTGCCGATGGGGTTCGCCCTGAACCAGTAGGTGTTGGTGACTCCGCCATAGGTGTCAATGGAAATGGCGACCTGGTCGTCCTCGGTGAACCTTGCTTCTCGCTTGGTCTGGAAGGCATGTATCAGTTGGGGCTTGGAGTCAAGGCAGTGGAAGGCGACGTAAATGGTGTTGGCGTCGTGGCAGAGATAGACAACGGTGCGCTCCAATGCGGGCTGGCCGGTGTAGAGATCGAAGAATCCGGTCATCTGGCTGGCCTTCTGCCAGCAAGGGTCGTCCAGGTTGCCGTCGAGGACGGGGGGCACATCAACGAGCACAGCTGGGATGACCGGCGGGGCCGGGGCTGGCGATGGCTCGGCCTTTGAGAGGGTGCCTCTCGCCACCAGCCACATGAGGAGTGCAGCAACAAACAGGATGTTACTTCGCATGACTGCTTCCTATTATCTTCTCGAGATAGGGCAAAGAGCGTTCCCAGAGAGATGGGTCCGCCTTTGAGCAAAGGGGCGCCGCGCGCGGGGCGCCGCCCCTTCCGGAATGAGTTCAGTGTATCGCTTCCTGGGATCGCAAGTCAAACTTCGGAGTTGCCTCACGGGCAAGGACGACCGCCGGGGATGGTTCGGCACCTTTGCTTCTTGTCCTTTGTCAACCGCAAAGGTATAATGAAGTGGGGTGAGAGAGATGAGAAAACTGATGCTCGGGTTGGGAGTCGTTGTGTTGGGCGTGCTGGTTTACTTTGCCTTAGGAGCGAGAATGAAGCAGGCACAGGGCGATACGGGAGAATGTATGGCGGCGAAGGCAGTGGCGGATTTAGCGCAGCGGCTCTCGATTGGCCAGGGAGAGATCAAGGTGGTGGACGTGAAGGAGGTAACGTGGCCGGATACGAGCCTGGGTTCGCCCGAGCCGGGGATGTTCTACGCCCAGGTGCTGACGCCGGGATACAAGATCATCCTTCAAGCAAAGGGGCAGGAATACGAGTATCACACGGATAGGACGAGGATCGTCAAGTTGCACTCCCAGGTCGGGACGGGGAAACAGGCCGCCGAAGGGCCGCGGCTGGCCTATCTCAAGGAGCCTGTGAAACCGGACCCCAACCTCAACCAGGAACTGTGGCTGCGGAACCTCAAGGATGGGAAAGAAGTGCTGATCGCCTCCGGGGTGAGCGAGTTCTACTTTTCGCCCAATGGGGAGAAACTGGCGCTGATCAGCCGCGGCTCCCGCAGCGGCCTGGAACTGTCGTTCGCCAACGGGGATGGCAGTGACCGAAAGCCTTTCTGGACCGCCGTGGCGATATCAGATTTCGTCTGGGCGCCGGATGGGGAGCATTTCGCCTTGCTGTCCAGAGAGACTCTGGAGCACTACGATCTGGGGGTCGTCATCGGCTCCCTGAGCGGGCCGCCGCCATCCGGCCCGGTCTATCTGCCCGCCGGCGAGAAGATGGTCAGGGGCGAGTTGGGGTGGGATTCGGGCTCTTCCACCCTCATCCTGAACGCATACAGTGACGGAGGCAAGGCCGACGTTTGGGCCATCACGCCGGAGGAGCCACAGCCGAAACTGCTGCTGAGGAACTGCGGCTCCCCGAAACTGCTCTAGAACCTCATTTCAAGAGAGTTCTGGAACACCTTTCCTATTCCGCAGATTACGCAGATGGGGAAGAGTTTCAAGTTTCAAGTTTAAAGTTTCAAGGAACGGCAAAGGGCAAGAGGTGTCATCCGCAGATTACGCAGATTACGCAGATGTGAGGAATGATTCCGGCCCGGGGGTCGCTAATCGGGCGTGTTCACGAAGGTCTGCGCTACGGGCGGGGGGCGAGGCGGCGGAGGGCGAAGGAAATATCGCCCAGGTGGTCAACATCGAAGGCTAATTCGGCGTGGCGGGCAAGGTAACCCCGGCAATCAAGCCCAACTACCCGGCTGACGTGGGCCTCGATCTCCGGGACGGTGATCCAGCCGGCGCTGGAGCGGAGCAGAAAAGGCAGGCCAAAGAGGCGAGCGACCTTCATGTGGTCGCGGTGAGCGCCGAACACCTGCTCGACGAGGGGTCTGATCTGCTGGAACGCCGCGGGACGGAACAGGGCCATGCTGGAGCCGGTAAACGAGCCGTCGCGGAGTTTGACGAAGACCCACTTTCGCTCGCCGAAATCCTTGAGGACGGTCTCCTTGGCAACGAAGGGATAACAGATGTCGCAGACGGGGGCCTGTTCCAGGAGTTCGTCAACAATGGCTGGGGTTAGGAGAGGCGTGTCGGCGGTTGCCATGAGGATGCGGTCGGCCTCCGGGAGGGCTTCGATGCCGAGGAAGAGGTTTTCGGCGCGGGTTGCGGCTTCTTCGAGCACGATGTCGGCGAGTTGAGCGGCGGGATGGCTTTTCAGGATCGGAGGGCCGACGACGACTATGCGGCCGACCCGCGTCGCATCGCGGAAAGCCCGGAGGACATACTCGAGCATGGGCTGGCCCGCGAGAGGAATGAGGGCCTTGTAATCCACGCCCGCTTCCTGGCGGAGGTCGTCCTCCTCGATGGTTCCTCCGGCCAGGATGATTGCGTCGGTCATCAATTCACCTCATGTCACGCGGGGAGAGAAATGCGGACAGTGCCATATGTTGTTGCCTCCTGACCTTCTGCTGAGGTCCGCCTGTGCCGGGGTGCGAGGCCTATTCCGTTTCGTGCATTGGATTGAGACCTACCGTCATTGCGAGCGTGCAGCCTACGTAGCCGAAGCTACTTCGGCGAAGTGGGCAAGCGAAGCAATCTCTACCTTTCGCGGCGGACTGAGATTGCTTCGGGGCTCTGCCCCTCGCAATGACGGAACCGCCGGGCCGCAGAACTGTGCGGGAACGCTCAACCTGATATAAGAGACTGAGTAATATGCTTCGGCCACCTTACCATGTTATGGACCCGGTCAAGAACTGGCAAGGGAACGGGCGGCCCTCATTGTCAGCGGTTCCTCGGAAACGGGTATAATTCAGGGGCGAGAAGGAAAGGAGAACCAGGATGATCATTGACCGACTTGAGAATGCCGCGAGATATGAGCCGCTGCATCCGGGTTTTGCCGCTGCGTTTGAGTTCATAAGGAAGAACAAGGACGCAGGACTTTCCGCGGGACGGCATGAAGTCCAGGGCGAGCGGCTGTATGCGATGGTGATTCGTGCGCCGGGAAAGGGACGGAAGGGGACGAAGTTGGAGGTTCATCGGAAGTATATTGACATTCAGTATGTCGCGGCGGGGGAGGACGAGATGGGCTGGAAACTGGCCTCGGAGTGCCGTCAGAGCGAGGGTGGCTACAGCGAGGAGAAGGACATCGAGAAGTTCTCGGACGAGCCGGTCGTCTGGTTCAACCTGCCGGTCGGGATGTTCGCCATCTTCTTTCCCGAGGACGCCCACGCCCCAATGGCCGGAGAGGGCGAACAAAGGAAGATCGTGATGAAGGTGGGGGTGTGAGGCATAGGGCTGGAGGCCCATGTCGGAATCCTCCAAGTTTGGAGCGCAAACCTGTATTGTCCGGGAACAGCAGGTTCCTTTGATGAGCAAGCAAGTTGCCCTCGATAACATCTGCTTGAAGCCGGCTCCGCGGTGGGGGCATACGGAGTATAGCATGGAGTATCACCCGGAGTATCTGCGGAAGGTGACGGGGTTGGAGCCGAGCGATCCGGATTTCCTGCGGCGGTTTTACGAGCGCTGGGAGTTCGACATCCTTTGGACGACGAATGATGGGCTGCATGGGGATTGGTTCGAGCGGGGGCGGGCGACGAACATGGGGCATGCGGTTTACGCGGCGGACGGGAGCGATATGACCGAGGCGGTGGAATCGCCTTTCAAGAGCGCGGAGGAGGTGTGGGAGTTCGATGCGGTTCGGGAGTATGGGCTGCCGGATTTCGAGGAGCAGGTGCGGGCCTATGAGCGGTGGTTCCAGGAGACCCAGGCTGCCTACCCAGGGCAACTGGTGACGGGAGGGTATTATAAGACGATCGTGTCGGGGGCGATTCAGGCCTTTGGCTGGGAGATGTTGTTGCTGGGCGCTTCGGAGCCGGAGCGGATGGAGAAGGTGTTCGACAGTTTCTTCCGGTTCACGCTTTTTCACATGGAGGCCTGGGCAAGGACGAGCGTTGAGGTGGTTATCCAGCACGATGACTTCGTGTGGACTTCCGGGCCGTTCATGCATCCGGATATCTACCGGCGGGTAATCATCCCGCGCTACGCAGAACTCTGGAAGCCGCTGAAGGCAGCCGGGAAGAAGGTGCTGTTCTGCTCGGATGGCACGTTCATGGAGTTCGGGCAGGACATAGCGGACGCGGGGGCGGACGGCTTCATCTTCGAGCCATCGAATGACTTCGGCTTAATGGTGGAGCGGTTTGGGTCGTCGCACGCGCTGGTGGGGAGCGCGGTGGACTGCCGGGATATGGCGTTTGGGAGTTGGGAGACGGTTCGGGGCAGCATTGACCGGACGCTGGATCTGGCGAAGAAGTGCAAAGGATTGATCTTGGCCGTTGGCAACCATATTCCGGCGAACGTGCCGGATGAAATGCTGGACAGGTACTTCGAGTACTTGAGGCTCAACTGGTGCCGCTAACCCCTGCCAGAGGGCAGGGTGCCGTAAAGTGCGACTGCCCTCAGGCGGGGGAGGTGCCCGGGGAGTTTCCGGCCCACCTCGAGGTCGGGCGAGGAGGGAGTGATACATCGGGGAGAAAGTGATATAAACAGGGACGGCAAGAACGATCTTATGCCGCTGATAGGAAGGGATGAGAATGTCGGATTATCTGGTGCCGCTGAAGAGGCCTGAGCCGAACGCCGAGGAGTTCATCGCGACGATAAGAGGAGAGGTGATTCCGCGACGGGTGCCGATGGTCGAGTACATCGTGGACGATGCGCTGATGCAGCCCATCGTAACCGAGATGATGGGGAGGGAATGGGTGACGCCGGCTAAGGGGGATGCCACCGAGAGGTCGCGCCCGCTCTCCTCGAGCCACGCGAGGCGTTGGGACAACTTCATCGAGTTTTGGTACCGGATGGGCTATCCTTACGTGCGGCTTGAGACTTCGTTGCCTTTTCCCTCTCGGAGGATACCCGTGCCGGATACGGCGGAAGGCGTCAATAAAAACCGCCATTGGATGGATCAGCACGAGGGGATGATCAAGGATTGGGAGAGTTTCGAGAAGTATCCGTGGCCGACGGTTGACGAATTCGATTTCCGGCCCTTTGAATATATCGCTGCCCATCTGCCCGACGGACTGGGTTTCATCGCCAACCACGGAGGGGGGCCGCTGGAGCACCTGACGTCCTTGTTTTCCTATGAGGGACTGTCGCTCGCGCTCTATGATGATCCGGCACTGGTGAAAGCAGTCGCGGACAGGGTGGGCGGGCTTACCGAGGGGTTCTACAAGCGGCTGCTGGAGATTGACAACCTCACAGCCATCTTTCCGGGGGACGACATGGGTTTTCGCACCGGCACGTTGATCTCGCCGGATCACATGCGAGAATACGTTCTGCCCTGGCACAGGCGTTATGCGGAGATGGCCCACGAGAAGGGGTTGCCCTATTTTCTCCATTCTTGCGGGAACGTGGAGAGCATTATGGAGGATCTGATAGAGGAGGTGGGCATAGACGCGAAGCACTCCTTCGAGGACGCGATAATGCCGGTGAGCGAGGCCTATGAGAAATACTCCAAGCGGATCGGCATCCTGGGCGGGGTGGACATTGACGTGCTTACGCGTTCCTCGGAAGAGGATTTACGCGCCTACGTGAGGGGCATTCTGGGGAAGTGCGCTCCGGGGGGTCGGTTTGCCTTCGGATCGGGTAACTCCATTCCGAGTTACATTCCCGTCAGGAACTACCTGGCGATGCTCGACGAGGGCCTTAGATATAGGGTGTGAGTGGCCGTCAGAGGGCAGGCGCGTTCCACGCGGAATGAGTGAGTTCATGTATTCTGACGACCACCCACAATTCGGCGCTGGCAGCGTGCTGCTGCAAGCGGAGGAGGCCGGCGAGAGGCGCTGGCTCGGTTTCGTTTCTCCGCTGAGGGTTATCCGGGCTGAGCGGATTGAGGAGGTGCGAGCCGCGCTGGGGGAAGTCGAAACGGCCGTGGGGAAGGGGCTGTATGCCGCCGGCTTCCTTACCTACGAGGCAGCGCCTGCCTTCGACCGGGCATTCGCCGCGAAAGCGCCGCGAGGGCTGCCGCTTCTCTGGTTCGGGATTTACGAAGAAGTGGCCGAGTTCGGTTCCCTGCCGGCAAGCACCGATGGTTCGTTCGCCACCTCGGAGTGGGTCCCCTCGGTGAGTTATGATGAGTACCGGCAGGCCATTGGGAGAATCAAGAATTACATCGCCTCGGGGGATACGTATCAGGTGAACTACACGATGCGGCTGGGGGCCAAGTTTCAAGGCAGCGCCTGGGCTTTGTTCGAGTGGCTATGGCGGGCGCAAAGGGGAAAATACTCCGCCTATGTTGATGCCGGGGATCAGGTGATTTGCTCTGCCTCTCCTGAGTTGTTTTTTCGGCTTTGCGGGTCAGAGATAACCTGTCGGCCGATGAAGGGAACCGCTGCGCGGGGCCTGACCTGGGAAGAGGACGAAGAACAGGCCCGCTGGTTGGAAGGATCAGCGAAGAATCGGGCTGAGAATCTAATGATCGTGGACATGGTTCGCAATGATCTGGGGCGGATTGCCCGGGTGGGGAGCGTGAAGGTTGAGCGCCTCTTCCAGGTCGAACGATACGACACCCTCTTTCAGATGACGTCCACTGTGACGGCCTCGACCGACGCCCCAATCGGTGAGGTAGTCGCCGCCTTGTTTCCTTGCGCCTCGATCACGGGGGCACCGAAGGTGCGCACTACCCAGATCATCGCCGAACTTGAAACGGCGGCGCGCGGCATCTACACCGGCGCCATCGGATTCATCGCGCCGGGGCGAAAAGCGCAATTCAATGTCGCGATCAGGACGGCGCATATAGATAGGGAAGCGGGACGCGCTGAGTATGGAACCGGAGGGGGCATCGTATGGGATTCGGTTGCCGAGGAGGAATACGAGGAATGCCGCACGAAGGCGCTGGTGCTGCTGGCGGCCCGCCCATCATTCAGGCTGCTGGAAACGCTATTGTGGAAGCCGGCTGGAGGATACTTCCTGCTGGAGCGCCATCTGAAGAGGCTGGCGGATTCCGGTCGGTATTTTGCTTTTGCGATGGACGTGGGGCAAGTTGTGAAGCGGCTGGAGGACTTCGCGGAAAGGCTGGCGCCCCAACCGCAGCGGGTTCGGTTGCTGGTTAGCGAGAGGGGCGAAATCTCGCTCGAGGCGGAGCCAATTCAACGGCGGTCTGCGGGGCGCAGATGGAAGGTGGCGCTGGCGAAGAGGCCGGTTCAGGCCGGGGATCGGTTCCTATACCACAAAACGACCCACCGCGAGGTCTATGAATCGGCGCGGGCCGAGTTCCCGAATCATGACGACGTCATCTTGTGGAACGAAAAGGGGGAGATCACCGAGTCCACCGTGGCGAACGTGGTGGTTCGACCAGGCTCACCACAAGTGGTGCGGTTGAAACGGGAGTTGATAACCCCGCCGGTTTCATGCGGTCTCCTGGCCGGGACTTACCGGGCCCACCTGTTGGAAAAGGGCCGGATTCGGGAGGGCATTGTCACGAAGGAAGCCCTGGCGGAGGCGGAGGGGATTTATTTGATTAACTCAGTGCGAGGATGGATTCCGGCCGTTCTTGATTTGCAAGCTGTTTGGGACTTGACCGCAAGGCCCTCGGCCTCAAGCCGCTCGCGCAGAGGGGGGTGATTCTCGATGATGCCCTTATGCGCCACGGCGAATCTGCCGGAGCAGTCGGTGTGGGGATGGGCGTTGGCATCCGAGGAGGGGCCATGGCCGCCCACCGAGGTTGCCCTTGACCGCGAGGCGCAGGGCGGGTAAGGTGGGCGGAAGGGCAAGGAGGAAGGTCAAGGATGACGAATGATCGGTTCATTCGGGTTGCGCCGGACGGCTGGAATTTCACCGAGGGGAAGGGAGGGCCGACCTGGTATTGCGCCGGGGTGAACTACTTTACGATAGATACCGGGTGGGCGCCGCAACTCTGGAAGCAGATGGATTTCGAGAAGACTCGGAGACATTTTGGGCTGCTTCAGGAGTTGGGCGTTACTGCGGCGCGGATGTTCCTGACCTGGGCCTCGTTTTTTCCGAAGAGAGGGAGATTGAACGAAGAGGCGGTCGAGAAGCTCCGGAGGATCTGCCAGGTCGGCAGGGAATTCAACATCCGCCTTAACTTCACCGGGCCGGATCACTGGGAGGGGCCGGCGGAATGGCGTCCGCCGGATGCGGATCACTACACTGACCCCCAGATCGTTGAGGCGCTGGAGGAGTTTTGGACGTTGATGGGGACGCGGGTCAAGGATGAGCCGCAGATCTTCGCCTGGGACCTGCTCAACGAACCGAATATAGACAAGACGAGCAAGCAGTTGTGCCTGCGTTGGCCGAAATGGCGAGAGCGGCAGGAGAATGCGGGCGAACTGCCGGAGGAGTATCCGCTGAAGGATAAGCAACTGCCGCCGAAGGGACCGGTCTTGCTGGCGGCGTTGAGATACCGGGCGGAGATAGCGAGAGAGTGGGTGGTGCGGCAGGTCGCCGCGCTGCGGAAGGCGGATCCGAACCACCTGATAACCTGCGGCTTGCTGCGGGAGGGGGTGGCGACGCACTATCCCTGGGTTTCGTTTGAGCCGTCCCTGATTGAGGATCAATTCGATTTCATGTCGCTGCATTATTATCCCGGCAAGGACGTGATGGATTCACCCGCGAATATGGAGGAGTATCTGGCGGAGGCTGAGATCATGGGACGGTATATGCACTTCAACAAGCCAGTGATTTTCCAGGAATTCTCTTGGTATGGGACGGATGAGCCTTACGAGCAGGATCCGACGGATACATACAAGAGGCTCAGCGAGGAGGATCAGGCGCGATTGTTGGGTCCGCTGGCAGAGAGATCGCGGGCGTTTGTGGGCGGCTGGATGCCCTGGGGGATGTTGGACGCTCCGCTCGGGGAGGACATATCGAAGTTCTCCGGGTTGTTCAGGGCCGACGAGAAGATCAAGAAGTGGGGGAGGCGGTACAAGGAGTTCCTCGCCAGGGTGAAATCGGAGGGCATCAAGCGACTGAATCTCGAGCCCAAGACGCGCGTGAACGTGAGAGAGTTGTATGTGAATGCCAATAATGCGAGACAAATGTGGCAAGGCTGGATAGAGCGGGTGGTCAAGGAAGGAGCCTTTGACTTCGAGATCGAGGCAGGCTTCGAGATGCGGTGCGGGTGAGCGGGAGGCTGGGGCCATTGGCAAAGATGGATGAGACTGGCTTTCAGGTTGTAACAGGAGCGTTCGGGTTCGCAGGGAAGTATATTGCCGGTTTGTTATTGGAGAGGGGGGAGCGGGTGCGGACGCTGACGGGCCATCCCGACCGTCCTAGCCCCTTTGGGGAGCGCGTGGAGGTCGTTCCCTTCGATTTCGACAAGCCCGATGCTCTGAGAGATAGCCTGCGGGGCGCATCGGTGGTATACAACACGTATTGGGTGCGCTTCAATCGCGGGGAGGTAACCTTCGAGCGGGCGGTGGCGAGGACGCGGATATTGATTAGGGCTGCGCTGGAGGCCGGCGTCGAGCGTTTCGTGCACATCAGCATCACGAACCCATCGGAATCATCTCCTTTCGGCTATTTTCGGGGCAAGGCAGAGGTCGAGCGAGCGCTGGCGGAGTCAGGCTTATCCTACGCGATTCTTCGTCCGGCGGTATTGTTCGGCAAGGAAGGCGTTCTCATAAACAACATAGCCTGGATGGTGCGAAGGCTGCCGGTTTTCGGGGTGTTCGGCGCCGGAGACTATCGGATGCGACCGACCTACGTGGGAGATTTGGCCCAGTTGGCGGTGGAGATGGGCGAGCGGCGCGATAACCTTACGCTCGACGCCGTGGGGCCGGAGACGTTCACGTTCAAGGAACTGATTCGGCTGATTCGGGAGAGGGTGGGAAGCCGTTGCCTAATCATTCACGTCCCACCGCGGATGGCGCTGGCCGCCACTACCATCATCGGGTGGCTCATGCGCGACGTGGTGATCACGGCTGAGGAAGTTGGCGGGCTGATGTCGAACCTTTTGGCCCCAGAGGGTCCTCCCAGTTGCGCTACGCGGTTGAGCGAGTGGCTGAAGGAGCATGGGGCGGAGGTGGGGAGGGAGTATGTGTCGGACTTGAAACGCCATTTCTGAAGGCGGAGTTCTCTGAACCCGCGCCTTGGTTTATCGGGTTTAGTCTTTGTGTTTGGAGCCGGCGGGTTAGATAAGGAGAGCCTAGGAGGTTGAGTTGACTGGGAGAGTGAGCGACGCCCGATCCAGGGGGGGTGGGAGATATTCCCCTTATGTTGTCTGTGGTCTGCTGTTGGTGGCAATGCTCGTGATGACGAAAACTTGTTGGGCGGCTGATTTTCACCTCGTGGTTTTGGACAAGGAAGTCGAGGTGCGTTGTCCGCCTGTGATGCTGGGACACACCCTGTATTTGTGGGTTTCAGACGTGGTTGAGCCACTGGGTGACTGGGCG
>Ga0315294_10000663_pt1 | contig 37393 bp, 54 predicted proteins | sample YL17G13_40_MG_FD_203626 | JGI IMG/M metagenome (GOLD analysis project Ga0315294, IMG submission 203626) | Sediment microbial communities from Yellowstone Lake, YNP, Wyoming, USA - YL17G13_40 | ecosystem: Environmental > Aquatic > Freshwater > Lake > Sediment | place: USA: Wyoming | collected...
AACCCTGGCATTTTCGTAACGTTGTAGCTCGGGGTCTTGGGCTGTTAGTTGAGCAGTGCGAGACAGTTCCTGTTGATAAGCACGATCTGCGGCAGAGCCAAGGCCAGGCTGCCCTGTAAACGTGTTACGGGAGTAACCGGCGTTACCACCACCTCCGCCACCGCCACCAGGTCTAGCTGCATCTGCAAGACGTAACTCAGCACGGCGATAGGATTCACCGTTAGCACTAGGAGGGATGGAACCAACCGCAGGCCTCCCATAGGGCATGCGTCCCCGAAGAAGCTGTCCACCAATGTATTGAAGTTCGTTCAAGGGGCCACGAGTACCTTCAATAACTCCAGCAGCGTTACGCGCTTTTTGTTCACCGTAACCTGGAATTGCGTATGCGGCAAAGATAGGATTGGCAAGAAATCCTCCAGTCGCTCTGGGCACCCCACCTCCACTCTTAGGCATTGTTGTACGAGCGTTTAGACGTTGCCGTGCAATACTACCGGCATCGCGCCCACTGGGATTACGTAATAAAAAGTCAAGTGGATTCATAGCTATCTCCAGTTAAGGTTTAGGTAAATACTAGAACCAGTACTTACGTCAGCAGGGCCAGGTAATGCTTGAATAAATTCAGCCCCAGAGCGTTCGTAGCGATACCTAGCTTGAAACGGATCTTTGTAGTTAGGTACATAAAGAATATTGGCAAGTCGATTTGTCTCATAGAGATAAATCTCATCCCATACTTTTAATGCTTCCTTGGCATTACTGGATCTGATCGTACGATCAACGTCACCAGCAATGTTTTCAATCCGAGTAGAAGGCGAAGTAGCTACTTCGGTTTTCTTCTCGGCTGTGTCGCAGCGACCAACTTGAATAATGATCTTATCGTAGAAATAAGAATCAGGTACTGTGTTTAAGGATTCCTCCAGGCGAGCATAGTCACCTGCTGGTACCGAAACAACGTAATACCCCAAGTGGTATCTAACTCTACTTTTGTCGAAGTCAGATAAACGCACTTTTTGCCTTCAGTATTGTTTTATTATAAAAGCACTTATCCAAGCAGGCCTTGTGTTGGCATTAACCTAGATAGCTCTTGACTTAACAACTGTTGCGTCAATGAAGGTTGTTGACTTTGATTTAGTAACTGTTGAAATAAAGCGTATTGTAATTCTTGATCTTGACTGTCAGGCGCAGCAGATGGTGTGGCCGCCGCAGAAACAGGAACAACACTGGTATTAGTAAGATCAGTTGCTTCCCCCAAGTTTTTCATGTGGCCATAACCTAATTCATATTTATTATCTCCCGTTGTCCATGTAGCAAGATTGCCATAACCACCAGCATCTTTACGTGGGTCAAACTTAACATTACCCTCTACAAAAATTTCAGTCCCTTCTGCTCCAGCAAGATCACGTCCTCTGTGATTAGTGGAGGCGCCAAGGATACCCGTATTCCTTGGACCAAATCCAGAAGTAACTGTCAACCCAGCGGCGGGATTTAATGTGATTTCTCCGTTCTTACCTTGAAGATATTTCGGTACTCGATTAGCTCCTATCCTCACGCCCAGGAATTTGCTCTTATGGTATTCTGGGTTTTCGTATTCGCCGGTAAGCAGATTCTTTACGTACTCATGAAGATGTGGACCACTAGAAACACCAGTGGAACCCAATTGCCCCAGCCTTGTGATATTCGCCATATATTAATTTTACCAAGAAAAAGCCCCTGGATTACCAGGGGCAGAAGATGAGTTAAACGCGGATCAGATCGGCTGCCATTACGGATTCCCAATCGACCCTTCGAATTTGTTTCAACTGCTCAAGACTGCTGAATTTCTCACCCGATAAAGAAAGTTGAAGATCTTTAATTTCTCGAGCAGTTTTTAGACCAATACCCTTAATATGGTCTGCAATCATTTGGGCTGTAGCACCGTTGATATTAAGTCTTGTGTCGGGAGGAAAAGTACGAGGTGCTTCTTTAGATGCTCGATCTTTTACTTGAAGAGTTTTGACTTTTTGAGTCGCTTGCTCATCAGGAAGCAATTCGGTTTTGTAAGCGGTATACAGGCGACCATCTTGGTCTTCGACCATGAACCAATCACCTGCATCCCACTCACTAACAATTCTTACCCGTGCTCCAGTCTTTTTATGACGATGGAGAATTTCTTCGGTGCTAGTAGCCATAAGACCAGATCAATTAACAATCTGGTCTTAGTTTAGCCTAATCAGCTAACAGTGCGACCAGTTAGGTAGCCGTCGATGTCTTCGTAGCCAGGTGCATCGTCAGGAACGATGTAGCAAACTTCGACACAAAGGTAACCAGCGCGGCCAGCAGTTGAGTCACCACTAGAGATGTAGAAACCACCACCCGTGGCTGTAGCGTTACCAGAGGCCTTGGAGAAGACCTTAAAGGTAGTGGCTCCGGTATAGGTGGCATAAAGACCGGTGACGGTCACAGACTGGCCAGTAGCGGTCAGCAGGGGCACGTTACCAAATGCTTGTACACCACCAGCAAACAAGATCTCACCTGCTTGCGTACCGGAAACGGTAGAAGTAAGGTTGGCTTGTGCGGTAGGCTCACCAGAGTAAGCAACGGGGCTACCAGCGTTGTCGCGACCGAAGGAGATCACGTTGCCGGTGGCGGCATAAACACCAGAAGCAACACGGCCATCACCCCAACCAGAAGCAACCGAAATTGCCGTACGATAAACGTAAACAGATTGGGTGGCGTTACCAGAGATCACCATTCCGGTGATGTCGGTACGGGTATCATCTTGCCGATAAGGCGAAGGGATGATAACGGAAGCAGTGGAGACGGGGCCGCTGCCAGAGGTTGCCGTTACAGGAACGTAACCACGAGCCTGGAAGTAACGATAACCAGGGATAGCCAGCACCGAAGTGGGGCCACCTTTGGAAGAATCGTCAGTACCGTTTTGGGTATTGTCAATATTCTTATACCAGCTATTCAGGGGTTCAGCCCAGTTGCCGGGAAAGATTTTTTTAGCTGAAAGATAGGACATTTATTCCTCCTAATGTAATTTATTTTTTATCAGACAGTACCGTCATCTTGCAGGAAGCTGAACGCAGTGGTGATGAAGTCCTTGTTCAGGATTTCAAAGCCAGCATACAGTTGCCAGATCAGGATGATAAAGCGGCTGAAGTCATCGTTGTTGTTGATGAGGACTTGAGCGTTCGGGCCGCCAATACCAACGCCAACTGCTTGAGGACCGAAGAAGTAACCTTGGGCGACTTCGTAGGTACCTGCGCCGGGGGTAGTGCCCAGGGTAGCAGCTTGAGTTTTGGTTGGGAAGTTGGTGGACTCGAAGAACTTCACGCCTTCAAACTGAACGCCAGTAGGCATCACAGGTTCACCGGCAAGGAAGTAACCTTGGCCGGCCTGAGGGCCCTGGAAGAAGCTAGCGTTGTTAGGCATCATGGGGTTACCCATGTACATGCCTTGACCAGGATTACCAGAGTAACGTGCAATCTCACGGAAGTCAGGGTCACGACGCAGATGCATCATGAACGTGGGATCGCAAATACAACGATACAGGCCATCAGCGAAGGTAGGAACGTTGCGCTTACGCAGGTCCTTAACAACGGTCAGAAGGTCGGTACGAACTTGGAACTGCTGAACGTTAGCAGTGTACTCGTTGGCGGTGTAAGAAGGGTTCTTAGTCTTGTTGCCAGGGAAGTAGTAACCACCTTGGCTAGAAGATGCAGGACCATTTGCTTCTGCCTTGGACAGTTCGTCAAGGAAGACGCGGTCACGCCAGCGGCGATAGTCGTCGAGCAAGGTCAGTGAACCGATGCTCTGGTGGAACATGTTCAGGTTACCGGTGTCCAGCAGCATGCGCTGGGCGGTAATCAGAGTTTCACGAGCAATCTTAAAGGTGCTGGGCTGAGTCGGATCGCCGGGGTCAGCAGGGCCAGTGTATTCCTTAAGCACCACAAGGACTTTCTCCTTGGTGATGTTACGGCTGTTGGCGGTACCGATGGTCTGGTCAGCGATGCGTTCGCGGCTGTCCTTAGTACCAGGGCTGCCCCAGAACTTGTAGCGGTCGAGCTGAACAGTTTGGCCAGGCTGGGAAGTAAAGTCGTGGACAACCACGGGCTCTACAGCCATCTCGCAAATGTAAGCAGGGTGGGGGCGGTAAAGTTCCGCGCCCAGAATCTTAGGAAAGTCTGTATCAAGAAACACTTTCTTTTATCCTCCAGTGTCGCTGTGGACGATTATTTTATCGGGGAAAGATTCAGACACAAGTGTCTTATCTAACATAAATTTTAGCAGGCGCTAATTTACTAAATAAATTAGGCATATTGCAGGCCAGAAATAGACCGCGTTGGGATAGATTGCCGGGCGCCAGGCATGTTGCCTGATTGATAAGCTTCTGGGTCAGCAATTCCCTGGAAACCAGGGGTACCCATAGCGCCAATTGCACCACCAAGGGCGATACCACCTAAACCGGCTAAACCAGCAGAAGCAGGCACAAGTCCAGCAGCTAAACCACGACCAATGTTTCTTTGGACATTCTGCGTGGGAAAAGGTAATGCCGCAGAGATGCCGGCATCAGGGCTACCAAACAATCGCGTGTCTACTGCATTAATAGCATCAGCCGCAACATTGGCTGCTCCGCGACGTAATCCGTTTTCAGGAAGATTACGTGCAACATCATCCACCTTGTTACCAAGATTAGTTACTTGTTTTTGAGCTGCTGAAATCAAAGTCGGATTGTACTTACCAGCAAGTGCACGAGCACCCAGCAAACCTGCAGCTCCACCAAGACCACCTGCAATTGCAGCTAGCCCAGCAGAACCAGGATCTTCACCTTGAGAAAGGGCGTACCCACCCGTGGCTAGGCCAGCGGCAGCAGGTACGCCATGCTTAAGATATTGGCGCATGGCCTCACTCCATCACAAACAATTTGTTTGCAACAGCTTGAGTAGGAGCTTGATTAATAACGCGCCAGGCGTTAGCAGGATCACGATCCATTACTTCCTTAAAAGTACCCCAGAAATCCTGGGACTGTTGAGGAGAAGATGCAGCAGGAGGTGCAGGGAACTGACCCATCTGTTGCACAGGAGCTTGCGTAGGATAACCAACCGTCCCCAGTTGACCTTCGTTCTCGTACACAGGGTACGGACCTTCAGGACCAAAGAACTTCAGCGTGTAATCGCTAAGTACATCAGGATTGGTAAGGATCTCGTTATATGCAAGATTCTCTTGATGCTCATTAACAGAAAACTGGGCGTAGCCAGTCAACGTATTAGTTGCCTCGTGGCCCCATGCCACTGCGCTGTCCAGCATTGCTTCCAGGTTTAGCGCGTACTGGTTTAGTACTGCCGGAGCTTCCGTTCCGTACGCGTCGACCACCATCCGGCTTTCCGGACTCCACTGGAGCACTTCCGCTACCTCGGCCAAGGAGGGACTCGAGGAAGTTTGGGAATAGTTGGGCGAGTAGGTCTGGTTTGTTTGCCAGGTCTGCGGAGCCGATTGTTGCGTAGCTGGGCTGCTGACTTGTCCGTAGTTGGCCGGGGTATATTGAGTCGGATTCGCTTGTTGCGAGTACTGTCCCTGGAATGGGGATGGCACCGGGCTCCCCAGTAGGTTCACTACTTTGTTGAATGCCGACTCCCATGGGTTGCCGTTCTGTTCCGCCGGTTGGGATTGGGGGGCGTACTGAGTAGGCGCTGATTGGTAACTGGTAACCCCCTGAGGTGCCATCTGGGGCACTGCTTGGGGATAGGCTGTTCCCACTTGGTAAGGAGCCACTGGTGACGCTTGGGTCACGTAGCTGCTTGGAGCCACTGCTGGTGCTTGGCTCATCTGTGGGATCGATTGGACGATAGCGTCCTGCATAACTCATCTCCTTTTGTAAAGCTTCTAGTGTTCGATACAGATAGGGCGTCAGATCTAGACGAGGGTCCGCAGCCATTGGAAGATCCGGAGCTTGCGGGTGAGGGGTCTGCATCATGCCCCCCACTAAACGAGATAACTGAGAGAAAGCTCCCTGCAATTCGTTTACCATTCTAAACGGGAACCCAGATAACATCTCGGCCCGTTCCTCATCTGTTTTTGAAGGGAAGAGGTACTTCAATGCTTCAATGCTATCAACACCTAATTCCTGAAGGTTTCTAACAACAATTGAGTTGTTCAAAATGTCCTGCGTAGATTCTTCATAAACAGGTCCCATCCAACGCCAGAACACTGTAATGTCACCGTCAGGAATAAGTCCTTTGACACCAGGGGGAACCATCTTTGCTTCCACCAGGGCCATCATTATCTTCTTCAGTTGCTCGTTGTATTGCTTTAATGCATCTTCATAAGCAGCCTCCTCTTCTGGGCTAACACCTGCTTCTGGTTGAACAGGTTTCTCAAAACCTGCAGCATTAGCAAGAGTATCTTTAAACAGTTGCTCCTCCTGGTAGATAATTAACTCAAGACAACGAGCGATACCGTGACTATAGATAGCATTGGCCTTCTTCTTGGATGTGGCTGATACGCGACCAAATAGTGACTTGTATTCTGTTGCAGTCACGCCAGCGGAAATTGATAGCTCGTCTACGCCACCTAGTGAGGTGCGAATCTCCTCTCGGTACTGACGAATAAAAGCATTTTGATCTCCACTGATTGCATCTGGAACAATGTAACCAACTCGGTCGTTTGGTTCCAGGTTTGCAATGATGCGTGGTACTCGTAATTGACCATCAACACCACGGCTGATGGGATCTGCTTTAAACGTAGACCTAGTTAAATTAGCGGGACTAGAGAAGCCAGAGTTAGCAGCAATAGAAGGACGCTGAACAACTGAGTCACCACCAGCTTCTATGAGGTCAGTCTTGGGTCTAGAAGAAAGTAGGGTTGGATTACCAAAGAACTGAATGTTCTTGCGCATGTTGCGCACCAATTCATCATGCGTGACAATGTGATTCGCCATCGAATCAAAATCACCGCTTCCCTCCATTGAGAATCCCTTGGGATTATTGAGAATCTCTACGCAAGGAATAAAACGCAACGTATTGGTAAACTTCTTTGTCTTGCCAGGAATCATGTAGTTGATGTTGTCAAAAGACATCTCACCTTCTGAGTGAGTCTCTTCAATTACATCACGTTTAATTGAAAGTCTTATGTATCGCTTTGATCCTGGGGCCTCGCCGGAATTGATATCGTTCAGGTTGTTAGTGCCAATATCTGCGCCAAAACCATTCCCTCTCCGCACCTTATAGCTATAGATGATTACAACTTCTTCTAGCTCTCCATCTACGTTGTAGAACGTACGGTACTCATGAGACCTGAAGTAGTAAAGGCGATAATTTGACTTAGTAGGGCGCACATAAAACAAACCCTTACCATCAGCAATAAAATAATCCCAAATGGAATCAAGCCGAGTATCTAGCTTGTTGTATTTTAAAACGCGATCAATAAAGTCTTTTCGTTGGTTACCAAAATTGTCCTGTGAAGGAAAAAATTCAACTCCTTGGCGGATACCAAAAAGTTTCATCTGTGCAATATGAGAAGCAACAATGCCAGAATCAACGACCGCGTTCCCATCGCGCTCAATGTAAGCGTCAATGATTTCCTTGAGTCGACTGTTAGCGTTCGCCATTAACTATCCATCGCCCTTGATTTTTATATCTTAACAGATTAAAGAAAGTAAATTACTAAATCAAGAAACGGTTTTTCTGTTGAAACCCGCTTGCTTGGTTTGCTGCATGTTTTTCATCGCTTGTATGTAACGACCAAATTGATTCCCTGTGCCAGAAATTAAAGGCTCTTCCGTCTCTGTTGGTTGTTGTGGTACGTTGTCTACTTTGTCTTTATTTTGCATGTTTATTAGTGCTTGTACGTAGCGACCAAATGAATTCCCTGTGCCAGAAAGTAAAGGCTCTTCCGTCTCTGCTGGTTGCTGTGCTGCGTTGCTTTGCTGATTTATATTTTGCATATTTTCTATTCCTTGTATGTAGCGGGTAAAAGGCTCTCCAGGGCCTGCAAAAGGATTAAATGCTGTAGACATAGATGCTACATTTCCTATATTCATCGCTGGTTGACCCATTGCTTGAGGTCCAAGTACAGCTCCTGGATTTGACTCCATGACATCACGAAGATTTTTTATCCGTTGCCCAGTTGGAGTGTTATCCATTCCACGACGCCAAAGTTGATTAACCCCTGGCTGCTGCCCTGGTGGGAAAGGATCCCGTGTCCATGTACCCGCAACTGTAGTATCCGGTGCACCGGCATTCCCAATATATCCAGCTTGAACACTCTTTTGCAATGGATTGGAATTAAACATTTTTTTCAAACCTGTTGTTTTTATTTTACTCTTCTTTTACTTCGTAACCAGAAGGGTCATGTACCTTACTTAATACAATACCCTCGCCCTTCAAATCCCAATTAAGAATATCCCCTTCTTTCCATCCAAGCTCATCAACTAGTTCATCTGGAAACTCAATGAACAATTCCTCTTGTTCATTTTCTTGAACCTCCACAGTGTAACTTGTCATTTTGTAAAAAGCTTTTCCACTAGCTTATCAAGCTTAAGGTTGATTTGCCTAAAGTTATCATGCATTTCCTGGATTTCCCTTAAGAAGTCAACCTTGAGAACGTATTCCAAGGGGAGCCGGCTCACTTGATTTTCTAATGAGTTTAAACGATTCTCTTGCTTACTTAACAATTCGTACACTGTTTTAACCCTATCGTTTGCACGTGAAAGTATCTTGTTTGCCACCCAGCTCCCACCTCCAATTGAGGATATTACCGCCGTTAGGCCGAGAGCAAAATATTCCGGGCCCATCAGTCAAATACTTTTCTATATTTTACTATCTAAAAATCAATTTGAAGATTACCTTTACGCATTAATCCTGTGACAAGCCAGACCAATGCATCAACGCAGTCGTCGTGACTGCTTACACCGAAGTTAGTCAACTCTTCAAACATTGCCGTAAAATTCCGATAACGATTAAAGATGATCTTTCTGTCTTCAAACATACCCATGATGCCACGGAATCTTGCCAGTTTATCTGCCCTAAAAGCTTTTACGGGATGCCAATTTAAATTGTATAGTCCTTCATTATTTAAGCAAACTCTTTTGAAGTCTGATTCCAAAGAAGCCTGATAGGCTACTGCTTCAGACCAAATAGCACACGTTGAATAGGTAGGAAAATACATTCCACCTTCATCCTTACCAATTACAGACCAGTCATTTAAAAGTTCTTTCAACTCATCTAGTTTCTCTAAGTTACCCATCACACGTAGGCGCCTGTAATCAATAATGTGAATCTGGTCGCCAATGCGACCACCCAATACCATTACCGTGTAATCGTTCTTTTCTTTGATTCCAGCGGAGAGGTCAACCCCAATACCAAGAGCATCAAATTCAGTTGCTATTTCAGCTTTAACAATAAGTTCCGGCGTCAGCGACAATTCATTTTGCCTGACGATCTGGTTCATGTACTGAAAAGAAAAAGCAATAGGTGCTTGCCTTTTCTTTTCCTTCAAGTAATCAAGTGACCACATTTCTGGCCAATAGGACTGCTCTTCTCCTGTTATAGGATCATTGTTGATTGCAGATAGAACAATCTGACGCCAATTATTTTGCTCATTAAAAGTAGTTGCGTGAATATCGTCATGCCTAAATCTGGTACCTAGACAAATTGCTCGGCCGCCTTCAAACATCGTTGGCGCAATAACTGCGTTCCAGTTATCTTGCATCGTGCGCCTGATATCTGGGTTGGAGATATCGGCGCTACTTTTTATGGGGTCATCGATAAGACAATTTAAAACGTTGAACCCATTTGCAATAAAATTATGGCTTTCGTGATCTACCTCAAGGTCATAGACTTTGACCTTTCTGTCGCTAAAATTTGTAATTCTGGAAATGGTGACGGGCGCCCAGCTTTGTCCGTTATCTGGTGATGTGCTATATGGCACTGCCTGCATAACGTGATTAAATTTTGCAGGGTATTTGTTGTTCTGTTGTGATCTATGTGATGAACACAAAGATTTGTACGCATCATATCGTTGCTTAACAATTGTTTTTTCTCCTTGGTACCACAGCCCACGCAAGAAAAATTGTCTCGTTCCAAGATTATTGGGCGGAGTTTCTTGAAGTTCCCCACTTCGCATCCGTGAGAGTATCGTGAATTCCCCTCTCCACTCATCCGGACGGAGTGCAGAAGATTTGCACAAATCCTGGAGCAACACTGAGCCGAGCGATACGTTGGTTGGAATAACTTGCTGCATTGGAGACAAGCTTTCTCCACTAAGACAACGCGAGCTTTTCCCGCACATTGGTGACTGCAGTGTATTTGTTCCGGATTCTTCGAAAGACGCTGGGAAAGTCGAGAACCTGTCAGGGAAAAAACTTTTACGCAAACTGGGCAGTGTAGTCTCACTTGAAATGTTATTGCTTTGTTGAAGCAAGTCGAACAGATACGTTGTGTTTTTTTCTTTTCCGATCCACATGCTAGGCAGTAAGGTATTTTTGTACCCGGGGGATAGCTCGACAAGCTGTTGCCCCGTACTAAGATCTCCTGCCCTTTCTTGCCTTCCTTCCGCCGTAATGAAAGGGTGCTCGGCAGTTGCTTGAATACAACCTCCATTGGTTGTTTCAATTTGAATAACGCCTTTGGTATCACGTTTTGTAACTGATGCCACTGAGCACCAATCAATAGCATCTGTGCTGTGGTTTCGAACTGCAATCTGATATCGCCCGGGGTTTTTGTAAATGGAAGCAATTGGTACCTGTCCACGATTTGTGAGTACCATTGTGTCGCCTACAAGACAAAGGTGTGAACGCTTGGACGTAACCGAACCCTTTAGGCCTGCAGCGCACAAGGTAAATTGTTCGTCGCCTGTGTTTTCAATGCCAGCAAAACGATAATCAATTGACCAGTACTCATTACTGGTTACATTTTTGAGAAGACGTACAGATGGAAAAACTTCTTGATAACGCTTGCTTTCAATGATTCGTTTAATGGTTGCCGACTTGGAGCGAGCAATGTCAACCGTATAAGACAAATACAAAATCTGCAAAGGCATCTTGGCAGTTGTATGTACGCCAATAGCCCATGCAGTAAGCAAACCTAAAATTGTTGACTTGGCTGAACCCCTGCTGGCAAGTAGGTCTAGGTTTGGTCCAGCAATCTTGAGTAAACAATCACTGTCTTGATTTGTTACCAGATGTTGATGCCATTCCAGATGATGTTTTGCTGGTTTCTTTTTGGGATCAATGTACTCACAAAAGAAAGCAAAATCATCCCTTGCTCTAACTAGTGAGTCTTCATCCTTATGCTTGCGTATTTTATGATTGTTAGCGGCTGCTTGTGCATTACGCCTATATGCAAGATGAAGATTTGAAGCCACGTTAGCCAACAGCCTTTAATTGCATACTAACTTATTTTTCTTGTTTTCCGTTCTTTTGATTTTTATATTGCCTTGCTTTATCCAAGGCAACCTTACGTTTCTCCGTATCACTCATGTCAGATCCGTCTTCCTTTTTAGTTTCTGTATGTTTAAAATGTGCTATTAATTGAAGAGGTGTTTTGGGTTTATTCATTAAACAGAACGAGCTTCTGGCTTACGGGAAACATTTAACAACTCTTGAAATTTATCGGGGTCGCCAGGGGTAGGTGCATCTGTTTTTTTGGGTTCTGAACTACGTGCTTGAAGTGGACGATCACCACTGTTTTTTTGTAGTCCTTGGACCATACTAAATATGTCTGCTGGGGTAATAAAACCAGCGGTTGGCTTGTTAGCTTTATAGTCCATAAATTAATCCTCGAATTGCATCTTAGCCCATACACTCATCGATGCTTCATGCAATGGACCTTCAATAGGATCGTCTTTGAAGATTAACATTAACTCTCGAATTGCGCGGTCTGCGCCAGCCATCAATAAACCCTTGTTGTCCCTGGATGAAGTAAAGGAATCAACCTGAGAAATGGTGCTGCGTAATTCTTTTTGTAGGCTTGCAATACGCGCAACACCTACATCTCTTTTTACTGCAAAGTTTTCAATATCTTCTCGTAGTTTACGGATGTCTTCCTGCATCTCTCTAATTTCTGAGAGCAAGATTTTAAGGTGATTAGGTTTTGGGAACTTATTGTTTACCCATGCTTCCGCAGCAACTATGCTGCCGCGATACCCAAGGAACCTGGAGTACAGGTAAACCTGAATAGGGGAGAACGTGTCTTTAGCAAAAGAGTAAAACGAATCTAAGGTAGGAACATCCAGGCCTTCAAGCCAGTAGTCAAATACCTCAATATCGATACGCTCGTTGGGACTGCCCGTAGTCTCGTGCTTCGTCTGATTCGCCGAAACTCTGAGCTTGTTCTGCGCTTTTGCGCTGTTCTTGGGCGCTCTTTCCGAGACTTTCCCTTTGCTGTGCACCCTGGTCCTCCATTTTCTTTTTGGAAAAATCGTAAGCTACGCCAGCTGCTTGACGATATTTGTCAAGATCAAACCAATCATCATTTTCGTAAGTTGGTGCTGGATCGATAGCCATCTAAATAATCCTACTCAGAAATTACTCATCATGCCAGCCAGACCTTGAGCAAAGGTACCGCGACGATCTTCAACAGCTCTTTGACGCACTTGACGCTTTTTGGAGCCTTCAAGACGATTAAGCAGTTGTTGGAACTCGGCAAGATTAACGGCAGCGTCCTGTTGACCGTACTCTGTGGGATTGGGATTAGCCATGTGAATAAACAATTAACTTCTTAAATTATAAGATACCTTATCTGTTAAAAGCTGAATGCAGAAACAAGGCTACCGAGGATGGCGGTACTGCGATCAACTTTTTTACCTTTAATACCGTATTCACCACGAATATTTTCAACGTTTGCTGCACCGGCGTTGATAATACCTTGTAAATCAATGGCACCTTTGGCGCGAATATTTTCAGCTCCTAGGACACCTTCTAACTCTCTATCCGAAGAATACTTAGTACCTTCAAGATTTAATGCACCTAATCCTAAAGCAGTGTTTTTCTTTATCCTTTCAATAGCTATTAGCGATTTACCGTTTTCTTTGGCTACATCAATAGAACTCTGAGCATTTAAAACTCCGAGGTTCTGAGCTAATGTGCCTTGGTATACACCAGGGTTTAAAAACTCCTCGGAAGAAAAATCACCAAAACCAGGTACGTCTACAGGGGAAGAGTTACCACCCTCTCTTGCACCATAACTAACATCAATACCCATAGACTCAGCTATGGGTATCACACCGCCCTTTATACCTAGATCTTTCTTGATTCGATTTAAGCCAGCAAGATTTAATGTATCCCTGCCTTTAAGCGCATCTCTTATTTGCTGTTCATTGCTTGCCATTTTTTACTAACCTCGATACACAAGAGGATCGATTTTTAGTCCATAACGAGCACCTGTAAAACCAACTGCTCCCGTATTGGGATCTTTTGTTGGTACAAGTCGCCCGTACATTGCAGATACTGCCTCCTCAGAAGGTGTTTCCGCCTGCGCAAAATTACTAGCTGGATTTGAGTAGGCCATACCGGCTACCTCTTGCAGAGAAGGGCTTTCTTTTTTGAAATATTCACGTTCTTCAGGATTCATTACTCTTCCCAGGGCGGAAAGATAAGTTTGCTGTGCTCTATCTAAAGCTTCTTTTTTGGAGGGCATATAAGTTGCTTTATAAGCATCAGTCCAGGTTCTGCCCCCAGGCTGGAAAGTCCTTTCATTTGGATACATCTTTCCTAGTGTAGAAACATCAAAAGCTACTTGGCTTGGGTCTCTTCCAGAGGAAAGAACTGATCCGAATAATTCAGAAAGCCTGCCTTTTTCTACTGAACCTAAACGATCACCACTAAATAGTGTTTTCCAATATTCCTGTGCATCCGGATCCATGTCTGGTGCATCAGGACCCCCAAAAATACCACCAAGGAAACTACTCATTATGCTCTCCGATAAATAGGTCCATACAAATCTTTTCTGGCAGCAGAAGCAGTGACGCCACGCGTGTTTAAAAGATTTTCAAAATCTTGTGGTCCATAATAACCAGCTTGCCTGGCAATAGCTTGATCCCTAAGGGATTGCATCTGTCTGCCGTACTCTTGGTTTTTTAAAAACTCTTGGCCCGCCAGGTTAGCAACAAAGCCTATTTTTGCTTGGCGTTGTGCATTCTTCATAGAGGCTTCGGCTGCTTGGGTAGCCGCACCGGCACCAAACAAACTTGTGAGCCCACCAGCAATCAAGCCAACAGGGCCTCCTGCCAACTCAAGCAACCCACCTGCACCAGCGGCGGCTCCACCTGCACCAGCGGCGGCACCCCCTGCGGCAGCAGCAGCTCCACCTGCACCAGCAGCAGCTCCACCTGCACCAGCAGCAGCACCTAACCCACCAAAAGCACTTGGGAACATTGAAGCGCCCGTACCAAGAGCACCTAATGATGAATAAGCATCAATCGCAGGGTTTAAAAAATTCATCTAATCAACCTCCTAAAAGTATTTTACCACTTGAGGTGCTTGAAAATTCTGTGTCTGTTTTCCAAAAGCTGTTGCAGCTTCTTGGCCATACATCTGCCCTGCGTTTGCAATTTGACCGGGAATATCAGTAATTGTTTTAAGCAAATTCTTAGCTACCATCTCTTGAAATTCAAGGGGCCTTGCTTTTAGACGGTTAGCATATTGCCTTTGCTCAATCATATCTAAAATCTCGGGGTAATTCTTTAACAGCTGATTGTCACTTTGCTGTCTCATTTGATTACCAAAAAGCTGAGCCATGGCCATGCTACGTGCAGTTTCATCAGGAATAGCATTAGCTGCATTGACAGCAGCTTGAAAATCCTGACCACCAAATCCACCCATATTACTAGATATTCCTTGTGGAGGCTCTAGTAGTGTTACCGGTGTGGTTACCGTGGGATCTAGTTTAGTTCTAAACGCGTTACTGTGATTAACTGGGCTAAAACCCTGGAACCCACTAGCAAGAAGATTACCAAAAAGTTGTGAAGAAGCAGCTGCCATGTTATTTACCCGAATGCAATACTAGGTGCTTGAAGGTTAGCACTTGCGTAAGGATTAGATTGCAATGCAGTACGTAACGTTGCACCCATCTCAGCCTGACTACCTGTCGCTAGTTTACCAGCAGTCGCCAAGGTGCCAAGCATCGCATACTGCTGACCTTGTGTAGCCATCAATGCTTGCTGACGCACTAGGTCTGCGTTCTTCATTTTTTGAATCAAAGGAGTCATGCGCTGCATGTCAAGATATTGCTGGTTGGAATAGAACTGAGTGAGGTCTTTAATGTTGCTGGTTTGAATACCTTGACTACGGCTAAAGATATCAAGGTCTTGATCAGAAATCAAACCACGTTCAGCAAGAGTGTTCTTCAAGTCATCTTTTCCGGTAATAGGATCACCGGTTGCAGAACGCTTAGCACTTTCAGCTAGACTTGCCCCAGCGGGGGCAGCAATTAAACCACCAATTGCAGGAAGAACAGCACTAGCAATTTTACCGTAAGGACCTGGTAACATTCTCGCAAGTAGTGCGCCACCAGCAAAGCCTGCAGCACCTCCGCCAAGAGCACCTAAAGCACCTGTTGGGCGTCCGGCTTGCGCTTCACCTACTGCGGTAAGTACAGGAGCTACGGCGCCACCCATAACGCCCAGACCGCCGAGAGGAACTTGACCTAATGCGCCACGAGCACGTGTTAACGCATTTTGTGCAAAGTCTTTTGCCTTATCTACACGTGAGGCAGGTATTGTACTTCCAGGAACAATGGTAGTAGGGCCACGTTGAATAGTTTCGGGATCAAGTAGGCCAGCACGAGCTGCTGCCATAGGATCAGCAAAGTACGCCCTTGGGTCAACACCTGCTTGTAATGCAGCTAACTGTTCGGGAGTAAAGGCCATCTATACATGTATTCCATTAATTAAATTCTATCACTGCATATCTTGTTGGTATTCAACAAGTGTTGGTAATCTTGGGCGATTACCTTGTGCAATTGCTTCGTTGATAACAGTACCAATCGCAGCACCAGCGGCAGAACCTAAGCCTGCGCCAACAATGCCCCTACGGAAGGCCTGCTTGGGGCCAGGAGCTGTCCTAATTGCTGCTGCGGTACCAGCTAAGCCAACAGCCGCCGTTGTAGCTGAGGCTATGTTTACGGGGTACCCAAGGACACGTACTTCTGGTACACCTTCTAAATTCTCAGGTGTGACTTTAACTAGTCCCATGAGACCTTTGTCTTGGTAGTAGTCCCGCATAAATTGCCCATAACGCTCAGGCGTTAGGTCAGGAATATCTTCTTTTGCTGTTTCATATTTTAGTGGTCGCCCAGAGCGACCTAAAAAGAAACGTTCAAATAATTCAAGACCTGGCTGAGTTGTTTCCCTACGATCTTCTGAACCTTCCTCTGCATAACTCTGCGCATATCCCTTGGGTCTAAACATCTCACCGACATTGGTGATGTCATAGTTACCAGCAAGCGCGGTAGCAGGTAACGCAACAGCGGAACCAATCAGACCAGTCTTTAGTGGGCCCAGCTGTTTGTAAGTTTCTTTACCAATTGTTTTTTCAATCCCTTTCTCAAGAATTGCAAGTGGATGGTTGTAACGCCAATAGACGCCACGTGTACCATCGTTAGTTATGTCAGTTGCAATACGTGCTGCCATAGCACCAACAGCTTGAAGAGGGGTCTCCTTAAAAGAAACACCTCTACTTGCTAATTCTTTTTTATAGGGACTGGCAAGATTTAAAACACTTGGATATGCTTCGTTTGCTGCTTTGCTTGATTCCGCACTCTTACGTGCGCCAAGTAACACTTGTCTACCACCATGTAACAGTGCTTGAAAGGGACCTGGATTAGACACCGACTATAGCCCCCATCTGACGACCAATACCAGCTATATCATATTGCTGTGGATTTAAAGCATCTTCGAGAGCACTACGTAAGGCGACATTTTCAAGGCCTTGTGCCTGAAGCATGGTGCCAGGGAAATAAGAGTTGGGTGCACCACCAGCAAGCATACCCTTGTTAATTAAATCTCTTTGTACGTTTTGCTGAAGAATTTGTTGTTGCTGTAAAGCCTGGTCCTGAGGTGGGATGTATGGCTTCTCCAGGGAAGATACAGCTAAACCAGAAAGAACCGACGCACCAATGTTGGTGGGTATTTCTAGAGCAGAGCGTGGGTTCTCTGTTCGTATCTTTCCAGTTGCCATATCCTTTATCCGTACTGGAGACTTGGGGCGCAAACCACGCACTGCAAGCATTGCTGGATATGAGAACAAGAAGTCTGCCGCACCGTATTTTAATGCTGCCCCAGGATCACCAGCCAATAAACCCATTCCTGTAGTAAGGGCTGCGCTGATACCAGCATCCATAGCCACTCCAGGATTCCTCTTGATCAGGTTCATTAAACCCTGGAAAGCCTGGCCTTTCATGTACTTATCTTTTTACTTATTATACGAGACTTAAATTAAGTATTCTCCGGTCGCTCTTCTTCTTTCTTATCAAAGCCAGATTCACCGGACAACAAGCTTGCAATTGAAACATTACCGTCTGCTTCATTTTCTACACGGTTTTCAGCGGCAGCCATTAAGTAACCATTTGGATCTGGATTACGTAAGCGAGGAATCGGATTTTTAATTTTATTGTCTGGTTTAATTGTAGGGCTTAAACGATAGGCATCTACCCATCGTTCTTTAAAATCAGGAGCAGAAGTAAAATTCATCTTTGTTTTGGCGCGACCTAGATCAAAGTCAAATAATTCAGGACGTTCAGTATCAAAACGACCAAGGCCAGCAAAGACCTCATACTCTTCTGGTTGATTGCCTACAAAATTAAGGCGAGGATTAAGAGCAAGCTTTCGTGTTACCAATTTGTTGCTTAGTTCTCTTGCGCCAAACCGGTTGATGTTAAACGGTGGCTCACCTTCAGAAGACTTTGCCTGAAAAGAATCAGAGTAATCAACTTTTTTTTGTTTTAAAAAAGATTGCCCTACTTCATCAATGTAATCAGATGGATTGCTTAGTCGACTATCTCTTGGCATTAGCTATCTTCCTTTTCAGATTTTTTCTTCTTATGTAAGCCTACCAAGGTTTGACGCAACCGTGCTTGTTTCACAGTTTTTTCGTCGTATTTATCAGGGCTACCCAATACGTTTGACTGAAGCTGTGCTGATGTTATACCACGGCGCTTTGCTTTAGCTGTGAAAGCACCTTCTTTCATCTCAGTCTTTTGAATCCATTTCTTGTCTTTTTTCTTTTTATCAGCCATAGTTAAATTCCCCTGGAGCGTAAGGATTGAAGATATTGATTAAGCTGTTGTTGAGCACCAGGGGTATTACTTGATTGTAGACGACGAATGGTTTCAGAAACATCAACCGACTGCCTTGCGATTGCAGGCGGAGATTTAACGGCTCCCCTAAAGGTCTCAGTTCCAGTGGGGGTACTTGGTTTACGCATTGCCTGTTCACTGTAAACAAAACCTTCTGGCGTACGCTGAGCAGGCGTATGTAATGTTGGATCCCAACGTACTGGGCTTGATACCATAGCCTCACGCCTTTGTGGGTCCATGCCAATTTTAGGCCCCATTGCCATTTCGGCAGATGCAGTGGACGCAAGTTCCCTTTCCTCAGGAATGTACGATTCCATTTCAACTGCGCCACCAAGGCCTCGAATGCTGGAGCCAGATGCTGGTTTTTCTACAATGCCAGCGGGAACAGCTTTTCTTCCACTACGTACCTCTAGGGTTTCGGGAATGATTTGGCCCTCTGGTGTTTGTTGATAAAAAGCACGAACACCTTCTTGTAGATCAGTGACCTTATAAACGGATGGAAATTGTGCTATATCACTTTTTTGTCTTTCAATGATATTACGTGCTTCACCACGAACGGCCTCAGCCTCTCTCATCTGCTGCGACAATGTTAAATACTCAGGGTTAACAATTTCCCTAGAAGGAACTTTTCCTTCTCTAAATTTTTGACGATTTTGATTATAAATATTGGCTGCAACGGGATCTCCTTTTTGCATCCCATACATCGCCATATTAGTTTGCTCCTCTAATGCGGTATATTCTGGGTTGATAATTGTTTTAGGTATGGTTTCCAGTGTGGCACCCAAACCGCTAAGGCGGTTTGTCATTCGCATATCAACATCCTCTTGCGTATCTACATTTAATTCCCGTTTCTTAAACGGAGAATAAAGAGAGGAGGTGTTTAACTCGGAAGGTGCATTACCTTTTGAAGACTGCGTGGCGACTAGTTGTTGTGAAGTTGGTTGTACGGAAATAGGTAGAGAAGGTGTTTCGGAAATCAACGATAAAACATTCGGGTCTCCAGTTGCCGCATACAGCTCGGCAGCTTGTTTAACACGCGTACCTTCCGCTCCTTGCAACATTTGTTTCTCTGCTCTTAAGCCACGGTATCCCTCCGCGTCTTGCGCTGCACGTATCTCCCGCATACGATTCTGCGCAAACCCTAAAGCGTCTTCAGTCTGATCGGCTGGAACACCGTCTGGCAGTTGAGAAGCAACACGACTAATAGGTTCATCTTGCTCCATCATCCAATTACGTTGTTGGCTTGCAATGTCTTCAAGTATTTCAATTTGACCTAAATCAAGATCTTCATTACGTTGCAGTTGGTTTTTTACACGGCCTGTTGCTTGGTCTTCCCCAGACTCCAATGCAGCAATGGCTTGTCTTACATTGAAACCACCAGTTGCTTGCTGTTGTGTAACAAGAGTATTAGTAGGCTCGGCACGAATACCCAACAAGATGTCATCTGCCGTGGCACTTAAAGCACGACGTACTTGACCTTGTTGACGTGATTGCTCAGCCCGCATTTCAGATTGTTTAATAATCTCGGCTGCTTCTTCTGCTTCAACAAACTTAAGAAGACCAGGATCGTTAAGCAGACGCGTTACTTCATCATCAACTGCAGTACTTATATCCACTGTGCGTTGCACAGGCACCACTGGAGCATCCACAACAACTTTGGAAGGTACTACGGATGTTGGCTTGGTTCTGCCAGCTTCCCTTATTTGTTCCGTGTCATATTTTGACAAATCTGCTTGGGATACACCAGACTGACCTGCTGTTTTACCAGACCGCAACATACGACGGGCGGCAAAACCTGCGCCACCCAAACCGGCAAGACCTAAACCTATCCCCAAGCCAAGGGCAATTGGGTTGCTATTACTGGATTCTTGTGATTTAAGTTGGTTACGCCGAAATTCTAAAACTTCAGGCGCCTGTTGAGCACGTTCTTCTGGTGATTCAGGATAAGGCTGTCCCGTTGCACGGGAATAAGCGTAAAAATCAGCAGGAGCGAGCGCCACTTATTGCAATAACCGTATTTCTATACACTTATTTTAAATGTAAAAATTTAAAACAGATCAAATGCTATAGACTATATAAATACTGAGTACCGCACCAAGGCAAATGCCAAAATATGGTGAAAAAACAGACAACGATATGTTGTTTGAACGCGCAGTTGCCTTTAAGGCTATCGCTACCAAGGCAGAAGAGCTTGAAAAAAAAGGAGCACTACCTTTTGAAGTACGTTCTTTCATCCAAGGGGCAAATAAAGAACTTGCAAATCAAGCACCAGACCCTGAAATGTACAGCAAAGCGTTAAAAGTTGCAGTAACACAAAAAGTCAACAGAAATTAAATAAAACAAACGCAAATTTGGGGTAAAAATTAGGGCTAAGGCCCTTTTTTGCTGACATTTTTCAATGCAAATAATTTTTTGAGATTTTAATTCAATAAATAACTTGTATTTGTACCAGGGCGTTTTTGTACATACAAAAAGCCTCACTTTTTTACCTATTAGGGGTAAGATTTACTCAACCCTTCTCACATACCCTACCCGAATATAAGTACGTAGAGAAAAAAAGAAAGGGGGTATGGGTTGAATAAGTGTAACGGGGGCTGCGCATCCGAGCAACGCAGAAAACCAACGCACTTTCAGTCAAATGACACCAGTACCAACAGCAACAGTCCTACCAACAGCAACAATAGCTAAGTGGAAGCATAACTGGCGTGTAACAGCAGGGAGCAGGCCAGTAGATGCAACACTTTTCCACAGCTATGTGGAAGAAGCGTATAAGTTACTTGAGGAATACAACTCAGTAGACTTCTTGTACCACGATGTTAAGGACGTTTGCCAACCACAGTATCTGTTCAGTGTCGTATCTGACATGACTGAGTGTAAGCTCAGCATGAAGATACATAACACTGAGTCAGGACTACGCGTCATTACTATCCACAAGGTATAATACTGACACCAACAAGGTGTCGTTCGGCCCAAATCCCTTGCTATCACTACATTCTTACCCTCAATTCGGATACGTATCCTTATTGGGCAAATAAGATTGTCGTAACAATAGGGGTATGGAACCAGGGGCTGCGCATCTGTAACACGCAGACAACTCAACTACAACCAAGGAATTAGACATGGCAATCCTCAAAGAGATCTACATGGAGAAGGCTAAAGGCTACAACTCAAGTGGCCGAGGCAACAGTGTTGCATCTTGTGCATACCGCGCAGCAAATAACGCCAAGACCAAAGGTTGGCGAACTTGGGGCATCTTCGATCAATGCGATGTGCTCGACATGGCAACTGTTATCAGCCACAAACCGAACACCAACTGGTACTACGTACTTAGGTTGGAGGAGGACCTGGAACTAGTGTGGAAGGTTCTAGCTGATAACTATAAGGATGTGTTAAACACATACTTGCAATATCAGGCGGCGCTTGAGCCTTACGAGCCTTGCGAGTACTGAGTACCAGGCTAGACGCCGGGGGATCGAATCCCCCACTCAGTATTACCACACACTGAGTGTGGTCAACTCAACATCATGTCTAACTACAGAACATTCAGCTTCATTGTCTCAGGCGTTGTAGCAACCATGGCTATTGTTTGTCACCTTGGTGTACAAGCATTAGACACAGCTACCGCCGAACAATGCAAGACACATGCATGGCCTCAGGCTGCTCATCAAATCCACATGGACTGGTGCGCAGACAACGGCTATGCAACCAACTAACTACACTAGTACAGTTGCTTGTTTATCAATGGAACTGTACGAAGTTAGTACACCTGAAGTAATGGCTGTTCTCAAGTCATTACACGCTTCTGCATCACAGCTATACGAAGACACCAGTTGCAATCTCACATATGAGAAAGCACTAGTTCGAGTATTCCACGAACTGTGGGATTCAATCGAAGGCTGATCCGTCAAAGCGGGTGGCTAGGTGCAAACCCTAGCCCAGTTATTACCACACACTGAGTGTGGTTACCTTAATTAAATGACCGCTCTACACATCCGTAAGAACGTACGTGAGTTCTTTCCATGGGCAGCCAGCCTACCTGGCACTGCCGTTAAGGTATGCAAGCAATGGCAACCTGACGAGCAGACCATCAAGAACGCAATCTACTCATCACGAGTATCCATCGCAACGTTCTTCACCCACATCAAATAGTACCTGTGTACTATTCCCCATCCCACCTGTAAGGGTGGGTACTCAATTCAACGCAACTACCATGATCATTTATCAACCTTACATCGATTCAACTGAGCGTGTTGCTTGGTATGGCGGTGAGTCAACTCAACTCCACTACGAGCAATACATCAAAGGTCAGTGGATCGCACAAAGTATATCCACACTTATGTGTGGCATCCCTAGTGGCATGTCAGAAATGCATGCAGAACTAGTGGAATATTACAACTGCTGTCAGTAAACCTCACACTTAATCACAATGTTTCAACCTATTCTCGCAATTGTTATGGGCACTGGTGCTGGCATGCTACTGACCGTCGGCGGGCAGAAGCTTCTCAACCAGCACTACCAACAAACGTGCCCATCCAAACCTACACACCAGCTAGTATCTATCACCAGCTTTATCGGTGATGCAGACTACTGTATCAACAAGAGCTGGCTCTGACACTTCTTGTCCTAAGCATGACATTAAACTGCTACTAACTCAACCCAACCCAACTAGGAACCATGTCTCCTGCAAGCGTTGAACATCTACTCACACAGAAGGTTCGCCTTCTGGCACGTAGAGAAACACCAGTCATCGACCAAGAGCTTGAGAACTTACGCCAGACTGCCCTCGAAGTATTCTTCCAGTGGCAAGATGGCTTACGTGAGTTCCAAGATCTAACACCCTTTGTTGCCATCCTTGAGCAGAAGGTTGATCTCAACCGTTCACTACTCAAGTGGGAACAAGAACACATCACTGACTGATCTCTGCACTTAACCCTGAGTAACACCAGGGTTTTCTGCAGGGTTCACCCCTGTAAAATTAACTTAACTAATCTACTTAAATGAATATAGCTGGAAAGTATTTATCCATTGCGCAAAGCACCGCTGAAAGCGCATTGCTTGCACCTTTAAGGGCCAAGCATAAACTCAATCTCAATTTAGTTACTCTTGCTAATGAAGCCAAAGAGGAACTACAACAATTCGGATTACCTCTTAATCCTACTAATCTTTTAAACACAGCAGATACAATTGCTGATCGTCAAGCAACAATGATTCAAGACACTATAGGACTTAAACAAGAACGTTGGAATCCTGTATTAAGACAGGATGAAATATATGTAACAACAGATCCACGTAAAGACTTCAGGCGTTAACTGATCTTTGCACTTAACCCTGAGTAACACCAGGGTTTCCTGCAGGGTTCACCCCTGCCCAACATTTAACTCAACCCAATGAACTTCCCTGATCTCCAGACCATTACTCTTGTCGGTCGCATCGCTGCTCTCACCGCCATCACTACCGAGGATGAGCGTGAGTGCCTCGTGGTCACCCTGTACCACCGCATCACCACCGACACCACCATCACTGTCAAGTTCCTCAACAGCAACGGTTTGCTGACTGCCTACACCAATAACAACTTGGTGATTGGCCAGGAGCTAACCGTTATCGGGAAGTTGACAGGCATCCGTTCTTTCTACATGAAAGACGATGTCCTCACACCACTCAAGCAACCTGAGTTCCAACTCAAGTGCCTTGACTACGCGTTTGGCTCACGGCCACAACCCAAAGAGCAACCTGAGCCTGCACCAGAAGTAACTCCTGTTACCTCCAAGAAGAAGGCAAAGGTCGAGCCTACGCTAGATCCTGTAGCATTCTGACTCTTGTATTTATGTTTCACATTACTTCTGAAGGCGGACGCATTGGTCCAATCTGGTGGTTAAACTCTGTAACCACACCTATTAAATTGAGCAACGCCACATACAATGGCTCTGTCCATTATGTATGGCGCCCTGGATTTTTTAGTTGGCAATCTCCATTGCAAACACAATCAAAATTACAGTGGCTCATCATTAAGTAACAACCTGTTGCATTCTGACTCTTGCACTAAGGGGCTTCGGCCCTTTTCTGCAGGACTCAATATCCTGCTCAACATCCACACCACTCACATCTATGGCAATTACACTTGACCACCAACAAATTCAAGACGCACTCAAAGAGTTTAATATTAAAGAGCAAGATTATTACTTGCTGTTTGATCAAAATGTCTACATGGTTTGGTGCACCACAGGCGCCAAAGCATTGCAACTTGTAACCGAAAACTCTTGCGTATCACTTGACTATAAGAACCAATGGTACTATCTCTATGAGATTCCTAAAGCATACGTAGTACCAAGCTACGTGTGCGTACGTTACATCCTTGAGACTAACTAACATGAAACAAATCATCCGCCTTGGTAGCAACCGCTACATTCACCTAGATAGCTATGGTGAATACAAAGAAACACCCTTAGCTAAATTCGTCATGACAACCCTTGTACTAGCTATTGCAGCAATCACTGCAGGAGCTATGGTTGGCATTGACATCACCAACATCAACTCCACACCTACCCAACATCAAACCAAATGAACACCTACGTAGCACTCACTGCAGATGACAGTGGCAGATACTGCCACGTCTATGGCACTGCAAACACATGGCATAATTACGTAGACCAACTCGAAGAGCTGGGCTGCGAGGTTGTCGAAAATCAAACCGACGACTATGACATACAAGACCTTGGTACCATCGACGATGAAATAGGCGTGGTACCTATTACCAAACTACTAACATCCACTGACTTTATCCCCTGCAGATAATGACTGAACGTGAAAACTTCTACAAATGGATAAAAACCTGTCCACTTACTGATTACAGAATATGCGAAGCAACTTTAACTTCTGTATCATATGAATTCAACTTCAACACTGTTGAACCAGACATCGATCAACTCATTGATGATGTATTGATTCATCTAGAGAAATAGTCAATACTACCCATGTATTGGCACATCATCTAATACATCAACAGACCTGAGCATGTCTATAAACTGCTCCGCAAAACCCACATCCAAACCCCTGCAAATCATGCAATCAACCTCTGGCTTCATTGATGAACAACGCAATGCTGACATGCTTGATGCACTGGCAGACATTGCACACGAACAAGAACAAGCAATGCGTGAATCCGAGCAAAGCGATTGGGATGGCATCGATGAAATCTCTGATGCCGAACGCAATGCTTGTGATCACTACAACGAACGTTATGTAGTTACTACCCATGACTAACAAAGCACCACAAGATGAGGATTTAATGCTCATCGCCGTAGCAATCTGCTACACACTATTCACCCTACTATTCCAACTCATCTCAGAACTATGGCACTCCTACCTGAACAACTACTTATTGCCGAAGTCGTTGGTTACGAACCCGTTACCGAAGACGAAGGCATGCAACAATACCCAGCCGACGTTGACTACCAGGATGCACCCAAAGGTGCCATCCCTTGCACAGGAAACGTCTACAAAAACAAGAAGGGCGTCCTCCGTTGCTACTGGATTCCAACCGGTAGCAACTACTCGTCAGAGGAAGGGGACGAACTCACAGGTTGGTACGACGTACCTGACCTCGAAGACATCGAAGAGTGGACCTTCGACTCAGTCTGCTTTACACCTGCAGGAGACGATGTCGAGCCTGACCATCCCGATAGCTGGCTAAGTATCCTTGGCCTTATCTAACAAACCCTGGGCAACCACAATCGCTAAGCACATAGCTTAGAAAGATATGGTGTAAGTCCCAGGATCAACCTTCAATCCAATGCAAACCTACCCCGAGTATCCCGTGTCTGACCACGCAAACATCCAACGCATCATCAAGGAACTCAACGAGATCCTTGATCGTGAATCCAAGCGTTACGAAATGGATGAGCATCTGACTCCATCTATGCGCAGCCTACTGGAGGAAGAGATCATCCCTGCATTAGAGAATGAAATCAATTGGGAACCAAGTGATGCAGACCTTGGCTATGGCAGCGAACCACCTATGACTGCTGATGAAATGCACACTGCTGCATGGCAACAGCACCAAGAACTACACAGGTAAGTTACTTGTAATCCGAGTAACTACCATCTATTCATAATCCGAATAACAGAGGGTTGGTACGCATTAGTACCTAAGCCTGGTGCGGCCAGGCACCCTTTGTTAAACGACGGAATCCCAACGGGAAGAATAGATCACTGGCCAGTGAGGTCTCGAGAACCACACAAAGTATAACCTTTAATTAAACCTAACTAACTCAGTACAAATACTTAATGAAACCAAGAGCACCCCCCTGCACCCCCCTGGCAACCCACCACCAGCACTATTAGATCTAGAAGTAAGTCCCATGTAATACACATAAGACTTACTTGCTTTTCCTTGACATCCCTGATAGACTACCAACTCATTCACCTACTCATCTCATGCCACTCATGTCACCACTCAACGATGCACCTAAGCCACGCATCCCAGATGCCATCGACAAGCAACGGCTGCAAGCAATGCAGCTCGTAGCAAAGATGAAAGAATCTGCGGATAAGTACGGCGTTGGTTTCGTCGGCGGCTTTGTCAGCCCCGACGGACAAAAATTTATGATGACAAACATGGACGAAGCTGACACCAATGCACTCCTACCGGATGACCTTAAGTAACAATGAAATCAAACTATGTAACTGATCGTTACAATAAGATATGGCAAATTACTTCTGAAGTAATTGCCCATCCTCATCGGACAATTACACCTCACGATAAACATCGTGCAACCGTTCTCATCAGTTTCTTATCCGGAGATGATGAGATGGTTGAATACATTCATTCTCAAATGAATGAAGATGATTTCAAACAAACCGAACAAATCTGCACCTTTGTACATGACAAAGAAATCACCCATTAACTTTGATCGAACCATCGCAGGTGTCAACATCACCGAGAATGGTATCAAGTCGTACACCAAATCGTTTCAGCTTGGTCCCTTCCAGCTGACACCAATGCACTCCTTCCTGATGATCTCAAATGAAACAAATTATTTACAAAGAAATTATTGAGATTGATGGAGGGGTACACACAGTTACCACCTGTGATTACTCCGAATGCATCAATGACTTAAACAATGACTTTATCTTGGGGCCTAGCAACCAAGAGATTATTGATTACATTACCGATGACATCGTTAACTCACAATGACTAAACCTAAATCACCCATTAATTTTGACCGCACCATCGCAGGTGTCAACATCACCGAGAATGGTATCAAGTCGTATACCAAGTCCTTTAAACTCGGTCCCTTTCAACTGACGCTCAATGGCAGTGACTCTGGCGTACACGGATCTATATCCTTGCCAGGCACAGGCATCAGCAAACGAAACATTAAGATAATCTAAAGATACGTCCTGAGTATGACGTTAAACTACTCATCACTCACCTTCAACTACCACTGCAATGACTATTGAAAAACCATTCGAAGCTAGCCTTGGTATCCTTGCTCGCGTTAATGTTGCACATTGTGCAGCAGAACGTGCACGTATGTATTGCGCCGATACCGAAAGGTTTAACGGTGAGTTTGCCACAGTACAAATGTGGAGAAACCACAAGTGTTTCATTTCAAACTACGGCAGTTACGTGGAGACTTACTAATGTCTGTCCTATCTATTCACAACACGTCAATTGATAACAACCATGTCACAGTTACAGCAGTTGTGGAAGACATGCGTCTTCTACGCAGAGCAACTCGCGACGACCCTGATCAATGGGGTACAGGCCTTTGTTCAACATCTTTTGAACTGGCTGACCACAAATCAATCCCTACTGATGAAGATGGCTTCTGCAGCTATCTTGATCAGCTTGACCCCCAGTGGCAACTCGTTGACACCTCTGATTACTAACTGACATGATTGGCTTCTCTCTCGAATTCAAACGATGGTATGTAGTAGTACGTGGCCCCAAGGGTACCGTCTACTCAGCCTTTGGTTTTGCTAAGCAAATGCCTGTGTTCACACCGGCTAAAACTATGACTCTCCAAGAGTACATGGATGATTACAATGATGCCATCATATTCACTGACGAAGAAGGTGAAGAGTTAATGCGCATCTAATCCAACGTCCTGAGCATGACGTTAAACTGCTCACACAATCAATCCACCCTTAACTCACCATGCAGTTCCAACTACCTACAAATCTACAAACTGAATTGATTGCGTATGATCCACAGCTCAAGGCTTTGGCTCGTACTCAAAAACAATCAACGACTAAGAAATCTAAATACCCACTGGGTAATCCTGTTGATCTCATCCCTAATGAAATCATTACAGCAGAAAGAGTACAAGATGCCATTGATGCAATCAACAAGGCACCAGCCCCTGGCCGTTACCGCGAGTTCACTAAGGTAACATCGACAGGTACAATAACCCATGCAGTTCTTTACCACTACGAACAAGTATGGTACGCAGCATGGCTGCCACCCAAGGACAAAGAAGCTGACTATATCTATGGCTATACCTACGCATACAAAGATACAGCTACCGTACGCAAGTTATTGCCACGTGCTTTAAACATGGCAAAAGATGATTGTGTAAACAAACCATCTGGTAGATGTACGTTTGTTACTTATACACAACAAGTAACTAAACAAGATGTGATCAATGGAAAAAATACACGTAATTGGAATATGCCAAGCATGCATCGATACGCGCAAAAATCACAGCGTATGTATGAACCTATTGATCGTCTTGAAAAACAAATCGAAATGTCTATACCTCAATGGAAAGACTCTACAAATATATTTGAACGCATCAAAACTACATGTATTGCGGAAGTGCTTACACGTGATTTCAATACTGAATACTGGAAAGACATAAACAAATCCAAGTGGTTGCCTTCTGTTGATATTATCTTTAGCTTTATTAACAACCAAGATGTACACAGTTCATACAACGTATTCTTTGAAGATCTCTATGGCTATAAAAGTATCTTACACATATTAGATACACCATATTTCCGTAAGTGGATACAAAACAAATGCAATGAATCTATAGAATCATTTAACAATCCGGATACTGATACAAGAATGTCAATTACACAACCATGGCTTATGATCTTTCATCTGTGTAAGCAGATCAAAACCGTACATAATATCTGGGGTAATGCATGTCCTCTTGATTACTATCAAACAAACCTCAATGCGTTACTCAGTGTTAGTTATAACTCTAGTTACAGTAAAGATTACGCTTATCCGTGGCTAGTTAAACATATGCCTGTCGCTTCATTCTTTGCACTAGTAAATAAATTTTACGAGACAAAGAAAGACAACACTCAAACTTATTATTTCACAAACAGAATTGGAATATATCAATATCCTTTTAGAGAACTAGAAGATACATTGTCAATGGTTGAAACAATCCTCAAAGACAAAGGAGAACTAGCGCCACCAAAACGCTGGCGTATTACTGAGTTCCATGACTATGTACAAGCAGAAGCTTGGAAGATAACTAATGTAAATCAAAGGCTACCACAAGACCTATTCCCTGTACCAGTCAAGGTTCAACATAATGAACAGAACTGGACATTCATTCAACCTATTGACACACACCAACTTGCAGCTTGGGGTCAAGCCGTACGCAATTGCGTCGGCAATGCCACAGGTTATGCAGAAGGTGTACGCAAGAAACAACACTTTATTGTTCTATGCATGATCAACAACCAACCACAGTTCACAGTCCAACTTAAAGTAAGTATGGGCATGATGACCGTCGATCAGATCGCTGGTGTCTCCAATGCCAGGCTAACGGATGAGCAACGTGAGTCCTATACGCAAGTATTTGGACAAGCCTTGCAACAACGTGAGGAAGTGCTAGCATCTGCCTAGCTCGCACAGCTTGCCGGTCCTATTCTCGTAAGTAGGGCCGGTACCACCTATGACTGAACACACCGACGAACAACTCCTAGCCATGGTAATGGCAAACCTAGGAGAGTATATGCACGATCATTCACCACACTATGTATTGATAGAAGAAGATCCACGTAACGAAGATGACTTTGATACGTGGAGTTATGGTACAGAACCATTACCTTACGACCACACTTGGCGTTCTACATCAGTCGATGTAGATGTAAGCCCAAGCAATGGAGATGTGGCGGAATAGGTAGACGCTACGCACTTAAAATGCGTTGACCTTTGGTCGTATCGGTTCGATCCCGATCATCTCTACCAACCAACTTCATGTTACCTTCAACCAACACAATGACATTCCTTGCTGCCTTCAAGCATCTTATCCCTAACTTCCACGCATACTCAGATGATGAGCGCCGTTACAACATCGGTGCTACCTGGACTGCAGCTGATGGATTGCAGGACTATCACAATCTTGAGATGCGCTACGTGCGTAACTCAGAACAACTTGCCCTCCAAGGGCAGCCACAACCTGATGGCTCATGGAAGTATGTCGAACCTAATGGGTGCGTACATACCATGACTGCAGAGCGAGCGCAGGCATTCATGCAACAAACACATGAGCATGCCAACATCATGTGCACAATGCTCGACCGCTTGCGTGAGGCTGGTCTCATGGACAACATCGTTGACACTGAGGCACAAGCAGCCTAAGTTCTTAGACAAATCTCTTTATCCCCTTGTGTAAAAGCAAGGGGCTTTTACTTAACTAATCCAACTACTTGTGTTAAACAAAAGGCTTTTATTTAACTAATGCAACCACAAAACCCAAACATTAAAATCAATCTTGATCTTGTTGATGACGTTATTGATCGGATACCAGAGTGGACATGGTCTGTTGTTAAAGATCGCTTAGTCACAGACTTAGTAGATGCCATGACAACTACAATACTTGAATGTCTTACTGGTGATCCAGGAGGTGATGATCGTGCCCAAGAAATTCTTGATAATTACTATGCATCACCTGACAGAAACAAGGATTTAATTGTTGATTCATTTCGAATCATTGGAGAAGAACAAACTTTGTATTCACTTGACTCTCTTCAACTAGATAGAATTACTGAACCTACTGAACCTACTGACAATGAATGATCTTACACAAAAACAACAGGGTTTACTTAAACAGTATTGCCACGCTCATACAGCGTGGCTTATGGCGGCCACTGGCGAAGACGATGCTGAAGCTGGTACCGCCTATATGACCACCCTTAACGCCTGCCTAGACGCCGGCTTCGACCCATTTCACTACCCACAACCGCAATGACACAAACACACCCAATCACCCCACCATCAGAGCTAGTGAAGCAGTGGGAAATAAATGCCACTCTCAACCGCAAGGCTGCGTCTTTGTGGACCACTGCTTTCGCCGCCGAAGCCGCTCAATGGGGCGCCGACCAAGAGCTGGAGGCGTGTTGTGAATGGGTGGATTGGAAGTGGTCGGGAATCAGAAGCAGGGATCTTCGCGCCGCCCGCCGCCCGCTGGGGGCAGCCATGACTCAGCTCTCTTCCGCCGCGCAGGAAATCATGGTTGCTGCCACCAACGGCAACTTTAATGTTGTAAACGATCCGGTTTACAAGCAGTGCATTGCCGCCGCCCTGCGGGCTGCTGCTGACAGTATCAATCACGCCACTTCTGCTCATACGCTACACGCCATTGCCGACGAGCTAGAGGCCCTCAATGACTAACCCCCGCCATCGAAGTGACCACCACTAATGCTTAACACACGACCAACATTACAATCAACACTTAATTACATGACACTATCTAATGACAAGATGTCACTTCACCTTGAAGTAGACAGAGATACATTCTGGAAACTAACAACACTTGCAGCCACTGACCAACAACATATAGAAGAATGGCTCGAAGCTTGTCTTCCTGGGTTGGTTGATTCATTACTTTTAAATAAATAGATAATGAACTGTAGGTACTGCAACTCAACCAACACACGTGTCACTGTTACTGAACAACATCCCAATGAAACGAGACGTTACTGCAGGTGTCTTGACTGCAAGGCTCACTACAAAACCATAGAGACATACGCGGTATCAAAACGTGGTGCACTACCAGGGGTAAGGCAACATGAGAACTGCCGTGTTAAAGGTGAGCAAGTTGGTACTGCTGTACTAACAGAGACAAACGTTCTAGAAATTAGAAGACTTGCCTCTGACAATCAAACGTATGTCCAAATTGCTAAACGATTTGGCATACACAAAGACACCGTCTACCGCATCGTCAAACGCAAACGTTGGTCCCATGTCTAAAAAACAATCCACTCCTAAGTTCCAGATCGGTGACCGTGTCGCCGAGAAACCAAAGCCTCGTGCAATTTATGCAAAGACTGCTGCAACAATTGAACGTATCAAGCCGTACACAGCTCAACGGTATGGTACAGTACTTGACACTGTGTACCAAAGTACCAGGGGTAAAGCTTCTGTGCCTTACGTCAAGATCATATGGGATGGTACTCAAACACCAGTCACCCATGCACAGTGTCGCATCTGTTTAGAAAAAGATTTAACAGCAGTAACCATTGATTACTTCAACGCAAGAGACTAACTATGCATTGTGTTAATTGTAAAAAGTTTGATGCTCGTATTGTTGAGTCTCGACTACGTTTAAACGGTACACGCTACAGACGATACGCATGTAACAACTGTCCACATCGTTGGACAGTGAACCAATCAAACGCAGCTAAGCCACGGCCAAGGTTGCCTAATACAGGTTACAAAGCACAGCAAGTTAATCGTAAGTTAACTAATATGGAAGTGGCTGAGATCATAATGTCACCCCTTACCAATAGGGAGTTGGCTTGTGTTTATCCTGTATCACATCAGTCAATTCAAAAGATACAAACAGGAAAAACATATCGTGAAGTATATCTTGTACTAAAGGAACACTAAGATGAATACTGTATTGCGCCACAAAAAAACACAAATGCGAGAAGTTGAAATGTCAAAGAAAGAAAAATCTTTCCATCCTTTTATTGAAAATGTATCTCGTGCAATAAGCGACTGGCATTCAGAGCGTGATTGGTTTTTTCAAACTGATCGAGCCATCCGTACCATTGATGCTATTGCCGTAGAGCTAAACAAGGAAGGATACAAAGAAGCTGCCAAGTATTTACGCAGAGTACTTAATAGCAATGAAGCCAAAGCTAAGTCGCCAGACTTGGTTGAAGCTGTAGAAGAAACAAAGTTTAGTGCTTTGTACTTTTGATTATCCGTCCTGAGTATGACGTTAAACTACTCAAATATTACAGATAAGCAAAACTTATCTCCCCATTTAACTCAACTTAACCCACATGAAACTTCTTAAATTCTCCACCGGTAATGCCAAGCTTGGTAAGCGTTTGATCTTCAGCATCCCATCGGGCTACACTTGCCCAGGTGCTGGTGTATGTAAGACCTTTGCTGACCGTGTCACAGGCAAGATTCTTGACTTGCCACAGTTTAACGGGACTGTAGCAGATGAGTTTCGTTGCTTTGCAGCAATGTCAGAGACTAGACCTAACGTGCGGGATGCACGTTGGTACAACTGGGACTTACTTAAGGAAGTAATGTATTCATCTGACAACCAGACTAGTGCGCTAACCGGGTTGATAGAACTATCTATTGCAGTACAACCGGTTCTTGATCTTTGTAGGATCCATGAGGGAGGTGACTTTTGGACTGAGCTATACATGAAAGCTTGGCTTAATGCTGCACGTAACCACAGCAACCGTAAGTTCTATGCTTATACCAAGTCTTTGAACATGTGGCTAAACCTTAAGCAAGACATTCCATCAAACTTTTACCTTACTGCATCAGTAGGGGGTACTCTTGATGCCATGATCCCAGGTAATCTAGATACCTTTAAACGTGTTGCTTATGTTGTGTATATAGAACAACAAGCGGCTGAACTAGGCCTAGAGATTGACCACGATGATGAGCATTGCTTTGGTGACAAACCATTTGCACTATTAGTCCATAGTTCCCAGCGGGCAGGTTCACTTGCCTCTCAAGCGTTAACTCAACGCAGGAAGGATGGCATGTGGACTGGGTACAACAAAGCAAAAGTTGCTGCATAACCCTTGCATTTGTGTGGAAGGTCTGTAGTATTTACATGATCTTCCACATTGTTATGCCCTACGTTATCTTCACAGTTGAAGACAATGTTAATTACTGCATCACTGCAGATAAAGAAACCATGTCATTCCAATTGATTCTTGTAGAATCGGATTCAGATTTATCACACGTGTTTAGCCATCCTTACCAAAGTGGTGCGTTAAATATTCTTCGTTGGATCCAAGCTAATGACCATGCCCTCGCCAGTAAAGACCTCGTCATTTCCGATGAAGGACGATTCAGGCACTAAGAAATGGTACGTATTTGATTTGGAGACCGACGGTCTGTACAATGAAGTTACAACGATTCACTGTCTGGTCTTACATGATCTCAACAGAGACCAGACTTTTACTTATGGGCCTGACAGCATTACTGCTGGTCTTGAGCATCTGGCTACCGCTCATGTTCTAATAGGACAGAACATTTTATTTTTTGACATCCCTGTAATACGTAAGCTGTATCCGTTTTATACGTTTGCGGCTGCTCGTATTATTGACACACTCATTACAACACGACTCATCTGGCCCAAGGAAAAACTCTATGACATGGACACAGAACAATATACGCAGGTTCCACCGAAGCTGCGTGGTTCAGCATCACTCAAGGCATGGGGCTATCGTCTATCAGATTACAAGATTGACTTTAAAGATTTCAAAGAGTACAGCGAAGAAATGTTGGCATACTGCGTCCAGGATGTTAATGTCACTACGCAATTGTTTAAGCACACGCAAAAACAGTCATGCTCTGAGGCGGCGCTCAAACTGGAACATGATTTTGCTTTGGCAATTGAAAAACAAATTAGGTCAGGTTTTCCTTTTGATGTGGATGCATGTCTTGATTTGGTGGATGATCTCAGAACAAAACAGGCGACGCTCGAAACTTATCTAAAAGAACTATTCCCACCTAAAAAGATTGAGACAGTATTTATTCCTAAGGTAAACAATACAAGTCGTGGTTATGTCAAGGGCCAGCCGTTTACTAAAGTCATGCATGAAGAATTTAATCCTGGGTCACGTCAACAGATTGTAGATCGACTGCAAACTAAGTACGGGTGGGTGCCTGAGAAGTCAACAGAGAAAGGCAATCCTATTTTGGATGATGACGTACTGAGTGCTCTTCCATACCCAGAGGCTAAGCCCTTAGCTGAGTACATGCTGATCAAGAAAAGGCTTGGTCAGATAGCTGATGGTAACAATGCATGGTTGAAGTTAGTCAATGATGAGACCGGATGCATGCACGGTGATGTAGTAACTAACGGATGTATTACTGGTAGGTGTGCACACCGCAACCCAAACATGGGGCAGGTTCCCGCTGGTTATTCAGAGTACGGTAAAGAATGCCGTGGATTATTTCATGCACCTGATGGCTGGACCTTGATTGGTGTAGATGCCAAGGCATTGGAGCTGCGTTGTCTTGCTGGTTACCTTGCCCATTGGGATGGCGGTGAGTATGCACGTGTAGTAACAGATGAATCAATTGATATTCATACATACAATCAAGAAATGTTTGGTGTGCCTACCAGGGATATAGCAAAGCGTTTGTTGTATGGCTTGTTGTATGGATGTGGTGCACTCAAGGCAGGAACAATTATTGATCCGAATGAAAAAAATGAATTGATTCTGCGTGAATTAGGAAGTACGGCAATCAATTCATTTATGAAAGGTATACCCGCATTGAAAGAACTTAAGAACAGAATTGCAAATAACATTGCAGCTCGTGGTTACCTTATTGGTTTAGATGGTAGACCACTTTTTTGTAGATCTGATTTTAAAGGATTGAATGTATTACTGCAAGCATCTGGTGCACTCATAATGAAACAAGTTGTTATTGAACTGCATAACAAAATGTACGACCTTGGTTATTTTTATGGGCACGATTGGCAGCAAAACGCTATGATCCATGACGAAATTGAAGTATCTTGTTCTTTAGATATGGTAGATACCTTGACAACCATTGCATTAGAATCCTTTCCCGCATCGCAACAATTTTTTAACTTCCAATGTTCTATTGAGGGTAATGCTAAAGTTGGCCGCACTTGGTACGAGGTACACTAATATGACTTATCATATTTACTTAAAAGAACTTCCTGAAAAAAAGTATTTAAATCAAGTTTTAGAATATAAAAAAGAAACGGGGTATGTTTATTGGCGTTCAAGTAATAAAATTGTTAAGTTGTGCACAACAACTAAAGGTGCAAGATATAAAAGAATAATGATTAATAGTGAACACTATGTATTGCATAGGATCATTTATCAAATGCATTATGGTGATTTATTGTCTAGTGAAGTTATTGATCATATAGACAGAAACAAACAAAATAATAAAATTGAAAACTTAAGAAAAGCTAATGTATTTATTAATAATCAAAACCAAGGAGAAAGAAAAAATAACACCTCAGGATACAAAGGTGTTTCATGGTCTAAACAAAGAAACAAATGGAGAGCAACAATAACAATAAATAAAAAGCATAAACATCTTGGATTTTTTGCAACCAAAGAAGAAGCTTTCATTTGTTATCAAAAAGCTAAGGCAACGTTTCACAGTGGTTAATTTAAGTGTCTTGTCCGCCAGCTATGGTGGATACCTTGACAGCCGTTGCATTAGAAGCCTTCCCTGCATCGCAACAATTCTTTAACTTCCAGTGTCCTATTGAAGGGATGCTCATGTAGGCTATAGCTGGAATCAAACCCACTAGCCGCCCGTCCCAAGCATGACGATAAACTGCTTTAACACTACCTTTTTGATTTCATGAATCAAACATTTGTTTGCGCCCAAACAACCGAAGTCCCTCGCGAAGTTGCCATCAGTGCTACTAACTACGCTATGCGTTGTGCAGTATTGTTGCCTCCCGTTGGGAACAAAGCACCAACTTCAATCGAACTTAATGTCTATGGAAAAAGTGCAGAACGTTTCGCTCGTACAACTCGAGGAGCGCAGATCTACATTCACGGCGCCAAGCTACGTTTCGATCTGGAGTCCCGTACGTATTCTTTGCATGGAGGAATCATTGCAACGGTGGATGAATCATTCCCGATCCTTAACACCGTTATCCTCAGTGGAC
>Ga0315294_10000664_pt1 | contig 37276 bp, 29 predicted proteins | sample YL17G13_40_MG_FD_203626 | JGI IMG/M metagenome (GOLD analysis project Ga0315294, IMG submission 203626) | Sediment microbial communities from Yellowstone Lake, YNP, Wyoming, USA - YL17G13_40 | ecosystem: Environmental > Aquatic > Freshwater > Lake > Sediment | place: USA: Wyoming | collected...
CTTATTGAAACGTTGTCTATCGTATCGTTTCCCAATATTTCAGTAACATTTATGCTTATCGCGCTTCCCTGAGTATGGTTGGAATTGTTGAAAGGACTTGTGATGTTTATTTCATGGGTGTTGTTTATGTAGCCCATGAATCTAATTAAATTGCCCCTCTGGATGAGAAGGGGAATGTTGAATTTGAAGAATTCGGAAATTCCATTCCCATTAACGTCATTTTTGCATGTTTTCCAACCTTCGCTTATCCCGTTCCTGATTATGTTGAAATTCGTGTAAGTGGGATTGGTTGTGTTGCAGTTCCCATCTGCGCTGGAAGGTGTGACATTCACCCATTGGGAGCCATTGTAGATGAAGAAGTATTCCGTGACTCCTGCGGAGAGGCCCGAATCAGGAATGTAGGCGAATCCCGTGACATTCGTGTAATTGATTGCGGTTGAATTCTCAATTGAAAGATTCAATTCGAAAGTTCTCCCAATGCTGCTTATTGTGGTCTTGTTTGATTGGTTTATAGAGAAGGAGAGGGGCGTTGTGAAGTTTGTGAAATTGATGATTTTGTAATCAATTAGGAAGTTGTTTGAGCCTGAGAAGTTGGAGATGGAAATGTTGTAGGGAAAGTAAAGAATGTTTCCTCCTGCTCCCCTGTAGAAAGTTTCATTGATGATTCCTTCAGCCATTCCCGAAGAATCGGTTTGATAGGGAATTAAGCTGGTTTGGTTGTCCGTGAAATTTATCAGGACGTATTGCATTGCATTTCCCAATGCATCGCGGGCATAAGTATGGAAATACTGCTGGAGGGTGAAATTGTTCTGCGCATTCGCGCCGTTGAAGAAAAACCCGGTTCTATTGAGATTTGTTAGGTTAAGGAGAATATTGTTATAAGGATAATATGTTTGATAATTTATGTAAGAATTGTTCAAAGTCTGGCCTAATAAAGTAATGTTTGCAAGAGTGTTTCCATTTGAACCAGATCTGAAAACAATGTGGGACGTTGTTGGTTCAGTCACGTTAATTTTGAAATTAATTAATTTGCTTGCATTGGCCCTATCATAAAAATATGCTCCATAAGACATGGAGCCAAGAGTTGTAATATTAAAATTATAAAATGTATTTGAGTTGGCAGTTGAGAAATAAATTCCTTCAGCTGAGTTCCCGGAAGTATTTATTGAAAAATTTGAAAAAGTATTGCTTTCGCTTGCATCTCCAATATATATCCCCCTTGCAGTGTTTCCAGTTGTATTTATTCTAAAATCTGACAAAATATTAGAATCTCCCCGATTGCTATCTCCATAAAATTCAATTGCATGGCTATTTGAACCATTAGTAAGTATGGTGAAATTTGACAATGTATTGCCTGAACTGGCAATATAAACGCCATCTGAAGAGGAACCCAGGGTAAATATTATGAAATCATAAAGATTGTTTGTATTATCGCCAGAATCAATTTTCACGCCAATATTGGAATTTTGAGTAGTATTGATTGTAAAATTGTTATATGAACTGCTTGCGCCAGTAATATAAAGGCAAGGAGAAGAGCTGGAATTACAACGCAGGATAAAAGAGGAATAGGTACTTGAACTTCTTGTCCTTATTCCATATCCGCCGTTCGTTGTGATGTCAAAAAAAGAGGCAATATTGCCGTTTTGCTCAAGATATGCCCCGTTTCCCGTCCCATAGACCCTTATTGTGAAATTAGTAAATGTGTTTGAAGAGCTGTAATAGCTTGGATTCAAACCATGCGAATTGCTATAGACGGTAATAGTGAAATGGGACATGCTATTGGAACTCCCATACATGTTTATGGCGTCTGCACTTGAGCCGTTTGTAGTGATGTTGAAAAAAGAAAAGACATTATTATTTTGGCCAGATGCGATGATATCTCCTACATGCATTCCTACGGCACCATTTCCTGAAGTTGTTATCGTAAAATTGCTTATCACATTGGAAGGGCTATAAAAATAGGCCCCATATGAACTCGTTCCATTTGTCAGAATAATGAAGGATGAAATCGTACAGCTACCTCCCCAGAGATCAATTCCCCTCGAAGACTCACCATAGGTTGTTATGTTGAAAAATGAAAGGGTGTTCGGTCCCGAACTCATTTTTATGCCTGAAGAAGTACTTCCAGTGGTATTAATTACGAATGAAGTCAGAATATTGTTTATCGAAGATCCGATAATTACTGTTCCATTGGCATTGCTTCCGACGGTTTTTATTGTATGGTTTTGGAAAATATTTGAATTTGAACCAGTCAGATATATCCCATAAGCTTCAATGCCACTTATAGATATCATCCCATTCGAGATATAATTTGAAGATGAAGAAATCAAATAGATTCCGATTCCGTAATCTGCTGAAGTCGTGATATTCAATGAGGTGAAATTATTATAGCTGCCTGCAGTAAGGTGAATTGCCCGAGTGCTTTGACCATCTGCATAAATTGTTATATTCGTGAAATTATTGCTGTATGAATTATTCAATGAAATTGCATAAGCGGATTGTTCTACAGTATGAATAGTTATATTCTCCATTTTAGAAAAATTGGTTCGGATAAAATTTGTGGCATTTGCATAATCCTGGTCAATGCTCGCATTCTGCTGAAGGATAATGCAGTTCCTTATTGTCAAACCAGTTTTTCCGCTTGAATTTATTCCGTTTCCCATGCTGATTCTTGCATATTCAATGGTATTTCCCGCGCAGTCAAGCACGATGTTACTTGCACCAATCGTAAGCGCCGTTGCGCTGCAATTCAGGTTCTCGTTGCCATCCATGGTCCAGCTTGAGGTCAGAGTATCTTCGCAGTTGCAGTCCACTCCTCCGCCGCAATTTGCTGCAAAGCAAACAGGAAGAAAAATTAGTAATAAGAATAATTTGAAAATGAAACGTTCCATTTTAATTATTGCATATGCTATTGGCATAATGATGTTTTTGTTTCAGTGCTTATATAATTTGCTATTCAATTTGCTTTATCTCTCAATTTTGTAGATGTAACTCTCATTTCCCCAATTCCACTGCCATCCACACTCTCTGAATCACAGTGATTACTGCAAGAACAGCAATGAGCGCAAGCAAATAAGTTGCATACAAATCCATTTTCAAATAAAGGAGCGCAACCACTGCAATCAAAAGAACAAGCCTCTTGAATCTGTCCAAAAATCCAGTGATTTTTCCCACGTTCTCTTCATTCACTAAGCCCCTGTGGTGCGCGTACGCGCGCACAAAGCTCGTCATGCACGTTCCAAAGAATAGGATTGAAAAAATCCATATACTGCTTGGAAGGATGAATTTCGGAAGAGAATAGGAAAGAATTGCAAGCAGTATGAGGAATTCGACAATTCTGTCCGCAATCCCATCCAGGAACGCGCCAAGCTGCGTTGCCCTTCCAGTGAAGCGCGCGACAGCGCCGTCAATCACGTCAATGAATGAAGCGAGCGCGAAAAAAATCAGCCCCAAAAGCATTTCCTTTTGAATCAGGAAGATGAATGCAAGAACTGCAACGAGAAATGAGAGTATCGTCCAATGGTTGGGGTGAAGCGGAAGGGGGGAGAATATTTTTCCTACTAACATGCTCCCCCTCTTCTCCAATTCCCCTCTCGTATCAACCATTGAACCACCAATTTATTTTTTAATTTTATTATTTTTCATTTTAAAGCGCTTTCTCAAGCGCACGCGATTTTTTTCTAATTATTTTTTTCCAATTAAATTTTATTATTGAATATTAAAATATTGACGCAATCTCAGCGCTCCCTGTCCCCGCTTATGTATTCCTCAACCATCTGCCTCGCGACATTGTCCGGGTACTGCACTGATGGATGCTTCATCAAATATGCGCTTATTGAAGTGAGCGCTCCACCCACTTCCCTGTCGAGCGCAAGCTTCATGCATCTTATTGCATCGACCATAATGCCTGCGGAGTTTGGAGAATCCTCCACGTCCAGCCTCACGTCAACTACTATTGGAACGTTCCCGAATTTCCTCCCTTCCAACCTTATGAACGCAATCTTCTTGTCTTTCAGCCATGGAACGTAGTCGCTTGGGCCTATGTGTATGTCTTCATCAGTGAGCCGCACGGGAAGTTGGGATTGCACTGATTCTGTCTTGCTGATTTTCTTTGATTTCAGCCTCTGCCTTTCAAGCATATTGAGAAAATCAGTGTTCCCTCCAACGTTCAATTGGTATGTCCTGTCCAGTTTCACTCCCCTGTCGGAGAATAATTTCACCAAAGTCCTGTGGAGTATCGTAGCTCCAACCTGGGATTTCACGTCGTCCCCAATCACTGGAACGTCCTTTTCCCTGAACTGCTTCTCCCATTTCTCATCGCTTGCTATGAATACGGGCATCGCGTTTATGAAACCGATGTTTGCATTGAGCGCCTGCTGTGCGTAGAATTTCACCGCCTCTTCCGAACCAACCGGAAGGTAGTTTATGAGTATTTCTGCTCCGCTCTCTTCAAGCGCCTTCTTCACGTCAACTGGCTTCTGGTTTGGATCCACTGGGAATTTTTCTTTCGTCGTTTCCGCGACTCCATCGAGAACAGGCCCTTTCTGCACTTCAACATTTAATTTGGGAACGCCAGAGAATTTCACCGTGCAATTCGGCTCCATGAATATTGCTTCTGAAACGTCCTTTCCCACCTTGTGCCTGATGATGTCGAATGCGCACACCAGCTGTATGTCGCTGATCTTGTACTTCCCGAGAATGGGATGCATGAGCCCGGGAATCTCCTCGTCGTCTTTGGCATTCTTGTAATAAACCAAGCCCTGTATGAGCGAGCTGGCGCAATTCCCAATTCCAGCTATTGCAAGTTTTATTTTTCCCATAAAAGCACCCAATAATACTTTTCTATTTCTACGAAAAACCTTTTAAATGCATTTTCAGTAAACATAACATAAACTGAAAAAGTCCTGCGGACTTTTTCCCCCGAAAAAGCATAAACAAGTCCGCAGAATATGTTTTATAGAGCATTAGAAATAATGCTTTTGAGGGGTAAATCATTATGAAAACATGGATAGCATACCCTCCGCTCGAGGGAAAGGGGACTGCGCAGCTTGGCCAGAACCGCCAGTTCCAATGGTTCCACAATCCTTCATTCATCTATCCAATGGTTCCAGCGAGCGCGGCCACTCTTTTGAAGCGCAATGGATACAATGTCGAGTATTTGGATTATATCGCTGAAAACAGGAGTTTTGAGGAATTCATGAGATATTTTGAGAAGAAGAAGCCGGAATTGGCTGCTTTTGAGACTAAAACTCCTGTCGTGAAGCAGCACTGGAAAATCATTGACGAATTGAAGGAGATTTCGAACGAAACGAAATTCGTTTTGATGGGAGACCACGTTACATGCTTCCCTGAAGAGTCCTTCAGGAATTCCAAAGTGGATTTCGTATTGACTGGGGGAGATTATGATTTCCTGCTTCTCAGCGTTGCTGATTATCTTGATAAAAAAAAGGAATTGGACAAGGGGATTTATTACAGGGAGAGCACGGATGGTCCTGTGAAAAATACTGGAAAATTCGTTCTCAACCATGATTTGGACTCGCTTCCATTCATAGACAGGAAACTCACAAAATGGGAGCTATACGGAGAGAAATTGTTCAAGAGGACTCCGCACACTTACACAATGGCTGGAAGGGATTGCTGGTGGGCAAAATGCAGGTTCTGCTCATGGACTACGCTCTTTCCGCAATTCAGGTCGCGCAGCCCCCAGAACGTCCTGGATGAGATTGGGATGCTGATAAAGAAATACAACATAAGGGAGATATTCGACGATACGGGCACGTTTCCTGCTGGAAAGTGGCTTGAGGAATTCTGCACTGGGATGGTTGAAAGAGGCTTTAATGAAAAATTGCTTTTCTCAATAAATTACAGGGTGGATGTATTGGATAGGAAAATTGCGCAAATGATGAAGAAGGCAGGTTTCAGGCTCATGAAAGTGGGGATTGAGAGCGCAAATGAAACCACTCTTGAGAGATTGAAGAAAGGAACGAGCGTTTCACAGATGAGAAAAGCTTGCAAAGCAGCAAAAGAAGCTGGATTGGAAGTTCATCTGACGATAATGATTGGCTATCCATGGGAAACTAAAAAACAGGCTCTGAAAACCCTTAATCTGGCAAAGGAATTCATGCACAGCGGGCTTGCGGATCTTCTGCAATCAACCGTCGTCGTTCCCTATCCCGGAACTCCATTGTACGAAGAGGCGAAGCAAAATGACTGGCTCATTTACCCTGAGGGGGAATGGGAGAATTATGACATGACAAAACCTGTCCTGAAAACTCCGGACATGACTCCAGAGGAAGTGATGAAAATCTGCCATGGCGTCTACCGAACTTTCATCCATCCGAAATACGTTTTCCATCATCTGAAGAAGATGCGCTCCCTTGAGGATATTTCCTACACGTTCCAGGGAGTGAAGGCTGTTTTTGGGCATCTATTGGATTTTGCGAGGAAGGAATAACCCCATTATTATTCTTAATAAAATGGAATTAAGAATAAATTTATAAAGATTGCTCGCCTTAATAATGGAGGGTGATAACGTGGTTGAAATCGAAATTGATGATAACACGCCGATGGATGAATTGGTGAGAGAATTACAAGGGAACAAGCCTTCAACCGTTGGAAAAGCGATTAATGAACTTGCAAAAAGGGGAGCAGATGCGGTTGAACCGCTCGCTTTGCTTCTGCCAGCAGCAAATATGGAGGGTTCGGCTATGAATCCTTTGAGCCCATTTCTTGCGATGCAAGTATTCAAATACATGACAGACCCGATGGCAATCGTGATGCTTGCACGTTTAAGTGATGAAGGAAAAATTGACCCTCAAACAGCCAATTTGCTCGCAGGTCCGATCAGAATTAATCTTGGAGATATGGCTCTGGAGATTCAAAGACCCTGCTGGGTGCCTCATCCACCCCTGGACGATGTGCACGCATTGAGATTCAGCATTGTGAACGCTGCTTGCGATTGTCTGCTTGGAAATAGACCAATACCACATGGATCCGATCGAGATAAAGTCTCTTTTGCATTGGGAGCAGGTATTTATCGAACAGATACCGCGATATTAAGGAGAGTCCAAAGGGATGTATCGTCCGTTAGTCCTTGAAGTTTGCATTGCCAGATTCCTCTCAATCAAACAGTCCTTTTATCGTATCTGCAAGGCTGATTATTCCCCTTTCAACCCTATCTACAAACTGACCGAATGAAACGATAGAGAGACCTGCAGTCGGCGTACCTCTCTCGTTCCACCTGCTTATGAAAGAATTGAAATCGCCGTCAGAATCAAGAGTGCTTCCCCTGTAGAAGTGCCACACCATCCTGTTGACCTCCCTCCAGCCGGTTCTGTTTCTCACTCTCGTTGCGCCAAGCACGTAATACCTTCTTCCATCTTCATCAACGTAGGGAGCGCCAGCGAAAGCCCAATGGCCATAGCTCGTCCTGTTCACTCTTACGCACCCAGGAAGCCCGTATTTCTTGAATTCATCAATTCCCATGTTCAGATCCACTGGATTGCTTTCAGTGATTTGGTGAACAGCCCAGTCGCAGTCAGTTCCTCCTGCGTGATAGGAACTGGACATTCCCTGCGCTCCGTTTTCAGCGTTCTTGATGAATTTCATTGAATTCCAGGCGGCATAGTAGAACCACTTCAGATAAGTGATGGTTTTCTCGGAATCAATTGCCATGTGAAGGATGTTTTTTGCAGCATTCGTTCCCGAGAAGAACAGATCCGCGCCGTCAGGGCATGCGACTTTCTGGGTGTAGAGCAGGAGTATTGCTGCTTTTGCATACACTTCAGAATTCGGGAATTTTCCATTGGCGCCGAAATACTCGTCCAGCATCGAGAATAAGGGCCTGATCTTCCTTTTGTAGTCTTCCGGAGAGCCTGACTTCTCCGCAAGCCTGCTGATCACTTCCATCACTGTTGTTTGTCCCCCTGCAATAGGGTCAATCACTGAAAGGTTCAGAAGATTCCTCCTGTGGGAAATGAATAACGAATCTGAGACTGCTTCCGGATGCGCAATCCTTCCGACATCCGGCCTCTGGACTGGCGACGCAAGATTATGCTCGGGCTTGAAGTATTTCTTGTTGAGAATTGTTCCATATTGTGCACTGAATTGCTCATAAGTGTAGTTTGAATTGGAATTCCCGTAATAGAAGTTCCTCTGCTTTTCCCCCCACTGGAGACATAAGTACAATCCTTTCTCAGTCTCAAGAACCACGATGGAATTCTTGTTTGGATCGTATCTTGCCATTACGTTGGAATAGCCGACTAGAGTGGAAAGATTCGCAAGAGTAATGCTGTCAAGGGAACGAGCCGAATTCCTCTGCGCCATCACTTCAGGCATCTTCTCACCTGATAGAATTTGGAATTCGCTTAATAAATATGTTAGTTTGATATTTGACGAAAAATTTCAGAATGAATCAAATCTCTTCTCAGTGACAATCACGTCCGCGCAAATGTCCTCTTCCGAGCACGCGCATTCCCCAACCACTTGGAAGGAATAGGCGAGCGCAACCACTTTTATTATGAATTCCAGTTCGCGTTCCTTGATTTCCTTCCACACCCTGTCGTAATAGCCCTTCCCCATCCCTATCCTTCTCTTGTCCCTGTCGAGCGCAACCACGGGAATCGCCAAAACATCAATTTCCTTCAAATCAATCCTTTTTCCCTTCTTCGGCTCAAGAATCCCAAATTCATTCTTCTCCATATCCTCAAAACCAGCGAATTCGTAGAATTCCAGGGAATCCCCCTCAACGCGCGGGAGCGCCACCCTTTTTCCCATCTTCTTCAATTCCCGGATTATTTCCCTCGTGTCCACTTCCCTCTCTTTCTCGATGGGAAAATACAGCGCAACCGTATTCGCATCCATGATTTCCGGAAGATTGAGAAAGTGCCCCTTTATTTTTTCGCTTTTTCCTTTCATTTCTTCCAATGGAATTGATTTCCGTTTCTTCCTCATCTGCTTTCTCAATTCAGTTTTATCCATCCATTTCCACCCATTAAAATTCCGCAATCAGGGAAGTTCTCGTGACTTTTGTGATTCTCGCTTTCACTGCGCTTCCCAATTCTGGAAGGGGGTTGTTTCCTTCCGTCGTGAATGCCGCCTGCTTGTAATTATCCAGCCTTCCCTTTCCCTTCTCAGTGACCAGCACTTCGACTTTCTTCCCGATGTATTTTTTATTTTTGTTTTCAGCCATGGAAAAAAATAGTTTATTCAATCTTTTTACCCTGCTTTTCATCACGGTTGGGGGAATCTCCTTCATTTCCCAACCCTCAGTTTTGGGCCTTCTTCCGAATTTTGAGACGTTTATTATGTCTGGCTTGATTCTCCGTATAAGGGCAAGCGTTTTTGAAAAATCCCTTTCGGTTTCAGTGGGATATCCAACGATAATATCTGTGGAAATTACGATATCGGGAATAGTCTTCCTTGCAAGCCGTATTATTTCCTCAAAATCTTCAACTGAATATCCCCTTTTCATGTGCATCAGGACATTGTTGGAACCGCTCTGAACGGGGAGGTGGAGGAATTTGTAAAATGGCTCACCCTTCAAAAGCTTGAAGTATTCCTCTCCGAATTCCTTCAGGTGCTTGACATTCATCATTCCCATTCTAACCCTGAAAATGCATCCTGCTTTTTTGCTCTTGCATTTCTTTTTTGCAGATTCATGAATTGAGATTATCCTCTTCATTAAGCCCGGCAATTCAAAACCCCCTCTTTCCAGGCCAAAGCAGGAGACTTCCTGGCCTGTGAGCTGGAATTCCCTTATTCCTTCATTGATTCCTTTTTCAAGAAAGCAGACTACGTAATCGATTGGATAGCTGTACAGGGGATTGCGCGCAATCCTCGTTGCGCAGAAAGTGCATGCTCCCGTGCATCCTTCAACGAGCGGGATTCTTGCGATTGGATAAGAAAAAATCCTCTCTCCTTCCTTGCTTCCCTTATCTAAATAAATTGCTTTTTTCCCGTTGAGAATTCTGTTGACTGCCTCGGAAATCCTGTTTATAGACTGGGGGCCCACGATTCCGGCTTTTGGGAATCTTCTTTTTATCATTTCCGGATTATGGGAAGGGATGCAGCCTGCAATGATTATTTTCTTATTATTATAATATTTTGAGATATAATGGAGAATTTTTGCTTCAGTGGGGGTTTTCACGGTGCACGTGTTTACAATCAGCAAATCAGCATGGTTCTCCCTGTTCATGAATGCGCAATCACTCAAGAGGGCTCTTATCAAATCCGAATCCGACTGGTTCAATGTGCATCCGAACGTTTTCAGGAAGATTTTCTTTGCTTCCAGCACATTCACAACCGCATCCTCAATCTCCTTTTCGCTCTTATTATCAGTATCTATTATTGTGTCCGCATACTTCTCGTAGTATTCTCCCCTTTCTTCATACAATCTGCCCATCCCCTTTTCAATTCCAATGATTCCCCTTGATTCAACGTCCGTGAGCCTTTTCTTCAATAAATCAAGCGAGATTTTAAGATAGATTATCAGGCCCCTCTCCAGTTTTTTCATTGCTTTTGAATTGTAGATTATGCTCCCCCCTGGAGAAAGAATCGTTTTTGGCCCTGCGGGTATTTCAAGAAGGACTTTCCCCTCCAGCTCAATGAATCCGTCTTCGCCAATCTCTTTGATTATTTCAATCAGCTTTTTTCCGTATTTTGCCCGAATCACTTTGTCCACGTCTATGAATTCGTATCCGAATTTTGCGGCAATCCTTTTTCCAATCGTGGATTTCCCCACTGCGGGCATTCCAATAAGAGTGAGCATAATATATCTTAGGAAATATCAATATATAATTTATTTGGGATAATCAGAATGAAGAATTAAATGAAAAAAAGCAATTGTATTATCAAAATGGATTGAAACGGGGTTCGGATATGGAAAAGGAGCTTTACAAGAATAAATACGCGGACAGAAGGGAAGTGAAAGCGAAGATCACGAGCATTGTCGTGAAGAATGGGGTTGTTGAGGAGGTTGTGGATAATTGGGAGCATGCCCTGAGCTATAGAGTTGTCAATAACTCAATGGGTTTTGCCTCGACAAACCATCCAGGCAGCCAAGGAATTTGGAGGAATGCAGTGAAACTCTCCAAAACAGGAACCTGCAAGAGGAATTTGAGTGAAGAGAAAATAGTGAAGGATGAGAAGAAGATAAAATGCAAGTTTAATCCAAGGGACATTCCCGTTGAAGAGAAGATAAAAATCACGCTTCAAATAGACAAGGAATTGAGGGTTTCGGATAAAATTTCTACAACAGATGTCCTCTATCATGACGCGTGGGTTGAGAAGGGATTCGAAAATACAGAAGGAACTTCCATAATCCAGAAATATCCTCTCGTGGCGATTCACGCAACCGCAGTGAGCAGGGAAGGGGGGATGATACAGAGGGCGGTTGAGGGCTTTGCAGGGCATTTTGGCCTTGAGAGGATATCCTCATTCAAGCCTGAAAAAATAGGGATAAGAGCTGTGGAAATGCTTAAGTCCGAAACAATAAAAGGGGGGAAATACGACGTTGTCGTAGACGGGAAGATGGCGGGCGTGCTTGCGCACGAAGCAGTTGGGCATGCTTGCGAAGCGGATTCTGTTCTTGACGGAGACAGCATATTGGAGGGAATGCTGGGAAAAAGGATTGGGAACAGGATTGTGAGCATCGCGGATGATGCGACTAAAACGAGCTGGAAAGGGGGATATTTCTACGATGATGAGGGAGTCAAGGGGCAGAAAAAATATCTGGTTAAGGAAGGGGTGCTAGCAGGTTATTTGCACTCAAGGGAGACTGGGTTCCAGATGAATTCAAAATCAACTGGGAATTACAGGGGGGACGTTCTGCATCTTCCGCTTGTGCGCATGAGCAACACTTATTTTGAGAAGGGAGAGCATACCAAGGAAGAGCTTTTTGAAATAAGCAAAGGTATCTATTTGGGGGGAATGCTTGGGGGCGCAGTCATCACAAAAACAGGGGAATTCATATTCACTGCTGAAGAGGGATTCCTCATTGAGAAGGGGGAGAAAACAAAGCGCCTGAGAAACCTCATGCTCGTGGGGAACATTCTTCAGACCTTGAAGCAGATCGACGGGATTGGAAGGGATTTCCTCACTTCTCCGGGAACGTGCGGAAAGCAGGGCAAGCCCTGCCCTGTTGCCGATGGGGGACCGCATTTGAGAATAAGGAAGATTTTTGTGAGCGGAAAATAGAAAGCAAACATCAAAAACAGTTTATTAATACCTGAATTCGCCACTTTGCGCCTGCGCGCATTTGCGTTTGCGCATGCAGAGCGCATCTTCGCAAATCGGAAAATGGAGAAGTTGAGTTAATAGGTGCGCATTGAGTTCAAAGCGCGTTTTAATGGAATGATTCTATATTTATTGTGATTTGAAATATTGTGCTGATGGTGTTGCAAATGCAGCTTATTGAAAAACCCGAATTGGGAATGTTCATGACTTTCGAGCCCATGAAGAAAATGCCCATTTACAACTGGCTTTACTACAAGGAGGCGTTCTCGCGCGAGCTTGTGCATCATTATCTGGAGAATTTGAAGATGGCCGAACCAATATTCGATCCGTTCTGCGGAGTGGGGACTACTCTTCTCGCCTGCAAGGAAAAGAATTTCCAGTCTTTTGGAACAGACGTGCTTCCAATATCAATTCTGTCATCAGGCGTGAAAACCGAAGATTATTCCGATGAAGACGTTGAGGGAATCAGGAAGGTGAAGGAAGGGCTTTTTTCCGGAAAATTCGAGAGAATGGAGGAGAAATGGGAATTTGAACTGTTCCCCGTGAACAAGCTCCTTTCCAAATACGCAATCAACGACGTTCTTTTCTTCAGGAAGAAAATTGCGGGAATTGAAGACGAGAAGGCGAGGAATTTTTTCATGCTTGCACTCCTCTCCATAATACCCGAAGTGGGCACCATGGTTAAGGACGGCGGAGTGCTGAAAACGAGGATGAAGAAGCACGTGCCTCCTGTGAAAATCGCGCTGAAAAGAAGACTCAAGAACATGATCAGGGATTTGGAGAAAAACAGGATAGTGGGAAAAAAGCCCGTTGTTTCATTTGGGGACGCGAGAAATCCCATTTACGGGGACGGGTTCTTTGGGGGAATCATCACTTCCCCCCCATATCTCAACAATATTGATTACACTAAAGTGTATGGGTTGGAATTGAGCCTGCTCTGCTCAATTGAAGAAGTGCGCGACATAAGGAAAAGAAGCCTGCGCTCATTCATAGGAAGGGATGAAAAAGAAGTAAAAAAACTGGATGCCGTGGAGGAATTGATGGAGAAATTGAGGGAAAGCGAAGAGAGCAGGATTCCCCTGATTGTAAGAGCGTATTTTTCAGACATGCATGACGTATTGCAGCAGTCGTACTGCCTTCTCAAGCATGGAAGTTCTGCAGTATTCGTCGTGGGCAATGCAGTTCTCCCGAATATAAATGTTGACGTGGACGAGATTCTCGCGAAGATTGGCGAATTGATGGGTTTTGAGAGTGAGATTCACGTTGGAAACGTGCGCTGGGCTGACGTTGGAATAAGCAAGAAAAGGCCCTGCAGGGAGAGCGCGGTTGTTTTCAGGAAGAATTGATCAATGCCTGAATGTTGTTGCCTGGGCCCCCCTCAAGCTGGGAGCTGTTGCTGGTTGCATTCCGTATTTTCGCGCCAATTCTCTCGCTCCTTCGCCTAAAACCTGCTCCGCCTGCGCAATTTCCCTTTTCCTTTCTTCAATAATTCTCTCGACATCAGGAGTGAAAGTTATTTTCTCTCTTGCGGAAATTTTAAAAACAGCATCTCTGGCAATGCTCCTGTTCAAATCAAGTTCTTCTTCATTGTCTGCCATTTCAATAAGCGCGGGAATTGCACTGCCATCCCCAATCTCCTTCAAAGTTCTTGCGCTTCTTCCCCTAACAAAGGAATTCTCATCCCTGATTCCGGTTCCTCCATTCGCTCCAATCAAAACTTCAATTGCTGCCCTCTTATCGTCTTCATTTTTGAATCTGATTCTTTCAAGCTTTTCTGCCGCATTTATTTTTACGCTAAAATTTTCATCGGACATTTGATTGATGATGCGCCGAACTCCGAAAACCATCAAACCCATAAAAAAATTAGTCAAATAAGTTTATTATTGTTTTTGAGAGCTTCAATCCATGGTTATTCTGCCTCAAATGCTGAAAAAGTCAGCGGCAAACCATGCTGACTTTTTCATTGCCATCTATGGTTCTTTTTCCGCCACAAGGGCATCCATGTTCTGAATTGCAGCGCCGTATTTCTTTATCATGGTGAGAATCTCTTCGGTTTCCAAATCATCCCCTTCAACCACGAGCTTCAGGTATTCCGTGTTGCGCTCCAGTTCATAGCTCGTGATTTCTATCCTTTTTACGGATGTGGCTTTCAGAGCCTCAAGAAGAAGCGTGGTTTTAAGCTCAACTGGTTTCACAACATCTAAAGTCACTTTTTTAACTTTCATTTTTTTCATAAAATCGCCGTAAATTTAAATTTTCAATATAAAATTCCAACATTTTAAAAAAAAATAATGAAGGAAAATTTGCTTCAGGGCTTGGTGAGCTTGATTCTCGGAGGAACCATGGGCGCAGGAAGGTTCAATGGCCTCACAACAAGCGTTCCATTCGTCCCGCAGGCGTAGTTTATTGAATTGAGCACCATTTCTGCGAAATCCTCTGGAAGCTTCCTGTCGTTGTTTTTTGCTTCCTTCCATGTTTTCCTTATTTCTTCTATTTTTTTGGGTTCTTCTTCTGCGAAAACAGACCCTTTCACAATTAGTTTTCCCACATCGTCAGCATAATCCACCGTATAAGTGTACTTTATCTCAACAACCCCCTCTTCAATGATGAGGTCGTCAAGCCCGACGTTTATGCTCAAACCGTTTATGGGATTTTCCTTGTCCCTTTTTGCTTCAACATACGTTATTTTTCCGCCAGTAATCATACTGAACACCTCTAAACATTATTTTTCTTGCTTTATTCTATCCACCATACCATATTCTGATATTACTTAGAATACTTATTAGAAAAAATTTATTAAGTTTATCATTGGATTTATCTGCATGAGCGGAGAAATTTTGCAGGCTTTTATAACATTATTCCTAATAATGGACCCGTTTTCATCCCTTCCGGTATTCCTTGGGATGGCCAAAGACATTAAGAAAGATGCTGCTATTGCGACCATATCCGCAGCAATAGCCCTGTTCTCCTTCATTCTGCTGGGCAACGTTGCTCTGGGCGTTTTGGATTTGACTTTGGGGGACGTTCAGATTGCGGGAGGAATCATTCTCCTTGGAATTGCAGTGCAATACGCTTTGGGAATGGAAATCCGGAAAAGGGAGGGCGTGAATCTGGCAGTTGTTCTTATTGGCGTTCCGTTGATAAGCGGGCCGGGCACTCTCACTGCTTCAATGGTTTTAGTTAATACTTTTGGATTGGAAACCACGCTGATTGCAGGGACTTTCGCAATATTTCTGACTTTCGTAATCCTGCTTGGGAGCCAGCAAATAAAGAAACTTCTTGGCGAAGTTGGAATAGAGATAATCTCAAGGATATTCAGCCTCCTTCTTGCTGCAATGGCAGTGAGCTTCATTAGGAAAGGGCTTGGGGGCAGTATTTGAAATGGAAACGATTGTTTGAGAGGAATATATGTATTAATCATTTTTAAAAGTTTGATTTAGGGTAGGATGTCGTCCTTTGGATGCCATCGGTTTATTGACGTAATGTAAATAAGTGATATCAGAAAAGACAAAATACCATACAAAGTCGCAAACTCTCACTCTGCAGGGGTTGGATGTAAAGAAGGAGGGGCAGCATGCCCCGTCTTTTTTTGGTGAAAATATGGAGATCACGTATTTTGTGCACACGCCTGAGAATTATGGCACGAGCTACAGATGCTATGCTTTGGCAAAGAACCTCTCCATGATTGGATTCAAGATGAAGATGGTGTGCGCAAGCGAAAAAATGGACTTCCTGATGAGGAAAAGAAATGTGAACGAAAATTTTGAATTGATCACTCTCCCTTATTTCCGCTTCCACAGGTATTTCTCAGGGCACAGCCTGAGGGCTTTGCTTTCTTCATTAAGGGTTATTTTCACGAATCCAGACATTGTGCATGGGTTCACTGCTGCCCAGCCTTCAACTGCCATTCCCTCAATAATCTGGAAGAAAAGAGGAAATGCGCTCTTTGTTGATTGGGATGACGCATGGGGAGGGGGATTCGCAGAAGGCCATGGGAATGTTTTCGGGAAGATGCTTGCATATTTTGAGGAGGATTCTGCAAAAAAAGCTGATGAAGTGACGTATGTGAGCGAATGGATTTTTGAAAGGATAAAATCCCTTGGAATAAAAAATGCGCATTACATTCCAAACGGCTCCCCTGTTCTTGAGATTCCAGTTCTTTCAAAAGAAGAATGCAGGAGGGATTTAAAAATCGGGAGTGAAGAGAAGATCCTTCTCTCGATGGGGAATCTTTACACTGGCGGAGTGGACAAAATGCTCAATTCCTTCCAGATTCTTTTGAAGGAGAATCCTGGGATGAACCCGAAACTATTGTTCCTTGGAACGGACATGAGCAAGGCAATTGAGGAAAAGTTCGGAAAGGAGATTCTGAAGAATATAATTTTTTGCGGAAAAAAGCCCTTCAACGATGTAAAATACTACCTCGGCGCAGCAGATGCGCTCCTTCTTCCCATGGAGGAAACCAATGTCGAGAAGGCTAGGTTTCCCATGAGGCTGGGGGATTACCTGTGCGCTGGAAGGCCCATAGTTTCAAATGGGGTTGGGGAAGTGAAAAAAGTTCTTGAGCAGGAGAAATGCGGGCTTGTTTCTGGAGTTGATGATGCAAAGGGCTTCAAGGAGAATATGCTGCTCGCGCTTGAAGACAAGGAAAAATCCGAAGAATTGGGAGGGAGGGCGCGGGAAGCCGCGGAGAAGAAATACGACTGGAGAATAATAGTGAAGAAGCTTGCAAAAGTTTATGAGAAATATAATGAAAAAGTCAGCGGCAACCCATGCTGACTTTTTCTGCATTTTGAACGGTGTAACCGTTCAAAAGCTCGCATTTTTTCAGGTGTATTTTCACTAACGTGAAAAACACAGCAAATCCTTAGGATTTGCTTGTCTGCCTGAAAAAAGCGCATCTTTTTCCCAAAGGGAAAAAGCTTGTTTGAGTAGTCGCACTACTCAAAATGCATTTGAGAAAATCATCGAGCGTTCCAAGAATGGAACGCGAGAGCTGTTGACGCAAGTCAACAAAAAACATGCGGGAAAGTTTTTCTCAAATATTAGAACAAAATGTTTTTCATTTTATTCACGTCATGAAAATTTATAAGCATATCCCTCATAGATAATTCAATATCGTCGGCATGATAAGGAAAGCCATGAGGTTGCTCCTTCTCAAATTCAAATATAACGGAAGCATTCCAATCGCACTTCCAGTTGCCAATACCAGAAGCCCCAAATAACCACCCATGATGTAGCTGGCGCCAACAAGAAAAATTACAACAATATACGCCATCCATCTTTTTTGAACGAAATTTGAGAATTTTTCAATGAAAAGCCAAATCAACACTATTGAAATGCCCATGATTAGAAGGGAGATTCCAAGCACGTTGAGCAGCTCCTTTATTCCAAATTCAGGAACCAAATCGCCTATAACCGCTGCAGCCCCAATTCTTGCTTTCCCTATTGAAAACAAAGTCAGAAAGGAAAACAACACTTGCGAAATTCCAATTGAAGAAGTTATCATGAGGAATTCCTCCCTCCTTGTTTTCAAAAGAGGGGAAAACAGTATTGCTATTTGGGAAGAGCCGTTTATTGCAGGGAGAATTCCTGAAACAAAACCCATGAGGGTTCCAAGAAAGGAATAGGAAGCAAATTTCCCATATTCTAATTTCACATCAAATTGTTTTTTTTGCTTTCTTTCAACGAAATTCAGAAGCGAAGGGACTGCGAATAGCCCTGAAAAAGCAAAAAAGAGAGGGTTATGCAAGGGGAGATTGAGCGCGAGAATCCCAAATACCCCTGCAAGAAGGAATATTCCACCAGCCAAAATTCCGTCTGAAATAATTAGAATGAGGGAAGCAAGAATGAGAAGGTATAGAAGGAAAGGGGAAATCAATTCATAGAACTTTGGAAGAAAGATGATGAAGAAAGGATAAAGCAGCAAAGAAAAAACAATGGAAAAAACCATGGAAAACAAAGCGATTTTCACTGCATACGCGCCTTTTCCCTCCAAAGTTAGGCTGTGGCCCGGAAGAATTGACAGGGAGGAATCCGGAATCGAGAAAAGGATTGCGGGAATTATCTGGAAAATCGAGAAAGTCGAAAGAACCACTGCAATGATGAGCGCGAGCGAAAAATCATTCTGAAAAACATTCAAAAAAACCTCTGCAACCGTGTTCGCATGCACTCCGGGAATCAGAGAGGCGGCAATGCCTCCAAAAAACCCGATAATCAATTCCTTGATCATTCTTACCACCGTTTTCTATTATTCTTTTAATTAACAGCATTAGTATGAAGTGTTAACGAATGCTGCATTTCAGGTCAAAATACCATATGAAATATCAAACTCTCACTCTGCAGAGGGATGAGTTAAGAGAAGGGGGCAGCATGTCCCCTTTTTTAAACAAAACGTTCTGCCACAATCTCCAATTCATCTTCGTATAATTGCACTTTACCGATGATTTTCATTCTTTTTCCCTTCTCAACAAAAAATCTCTCATTGAAATCCGGCATGAAGGCGATTTTGATGCATGAATTGTTTTCACTGCAGAGATTCCCGATTAATACGCTTTTCGCGTTGTAGACTGAAACAATCTTCCCCTCAACAAGCACTTTCTTCCCCTCATCCTTTTCACTTATTTGGGAAATGTCCTTCACTTGATATTCCTGAAGAAAGTTTGCAATCAGCATGAGAACAAGGCCAATAAGGGAAATCAAAAGGCAAATCAGAACAATTGTTCTATTTTCTTTGTAAGCTTCCATGAGAACCCACTTAATCCCATTCCGGGATGTCCAGGCAATGAGGAGTATTTAAGCACGCTTTCGTTTATATCTTTTTCGCAGAGAAAATTACCTAAACGTTTTTGTTATAAATATACCTTGAAATTAACAATCAGACGTCTTTGACATCAAGGTTGTTCAGCTCTTCTTTGCGGATTCCCGAAGCAAGGCAAACTTCCTCTAGAAGATAGAGTGACAAATATGTTGAAAGAAATATTGCAATTGTTTGAAATATTGCATCAACTATCGCCATTAAAAAGATTATGGGCGGAAATGCCAGAATCAAAGATGCGAAAACAAATCCAATTATGTATCCAATAATATACGGCAAGCCGCTTGCAACAATCATCCCTATAACGGAAAAAATTATATACAATATAAAAATACTCACCACTTTATTTTCACTAATTTTCCAGGATATTTTCGGCGCGTTGTTGAATGAAACGTTTTTCAATAAATAAGCATCCAGCGCAAACATCAGCCTGAGGGAATGACGTATATAAGCGGCAAAATATGGAATGCCGCCCAAGACAAGCACTGCTATGAAAATTATTGGCAAAACTGAAGCAAGAGTGTTTCCTTCCATAAAATAATATGAGATCAGGGAAGAAAATCCCAATAACAATACAAGAAATATGTATCCCCATGCAAAATATCTCATTTTCTTGTCCATATATATGAGAAAATTCATTATGGCAATTTTTATCCCAAGAACCAGCAATTTTATAAGTTTGATAATTCCAAATTCGCCGACAAAGAATTCATTCCCCTTAAGGATATTCACGTAAAATTGAAAAATGAAATAAACTCTCATCAGCCCGGAAATAATATAGACTGCAATAAGGAAAAGCGCAAGCATCGATGCAATTTGCGTAGAAAAAAAGATTCCATTCCGGGAATTTTCTTCAGCACTTGAAAAAAGTTCAGAAACAGCATGAGAATTGTAAAAATGCCAATGATGAGCAATATCTCCAAGTTCCCACTTATTCTTTCTTCAAGATTCTCAAAAAAAGTCCTATTCAAGACTCTCATAATGCTTATATCCTGTTTCGTTTCAATTTCCATAAAAACGTATATGACCATTTTCCTATTAATACTTTTCGTTCAATTTTTTCCGTCGGAGCAAAAATTTGAAAAAAACAATTAAGAATTGGCTAATTTGCCAACCTTTAAAAATATTTGTTGGCCATAGTATTCATGGCATTCAATATTTTTACCTTGCAGGCTATCAAAATCTTTCTATCGTTTTTCATACCCGGATTCCTCGTAGCTTTGCCTCTTCTCTATAAAAAGAGAAGCATATTCGAGATTCCCCTCTGGGCAGCAGTTTTTGGAATCATCCTCCCACCAATGCTCACATACCTAGGAACGTTCGTGGGAATCATGTATTCTTATACTTTGGCGCTTGCCAGCATAGCGCTTGTTTCTCTGGCGGGACTTCTACTTTGCGTGTACGAATTCATGATTAAGAATGAATTCAGGGACAGCATAAAGAAATTCAAATTAGAGAATCCCCTCACATACATAATACTCTACTTGATTATCCTTTCCGCTTTCTGGGTGAGGGCCCAGTCCTCAGACCCATATTTCTATGAGTTCGATCCGTATTATTACGATCAGGTAACGCAAATCATTCTCACTGAAGGCTATCTTCCCTATACGGATACTTATGCGTGGGCTTGGTATCCAAACAGGGATTCCCACAGGAATGCTGCTTTGATGAATTATCTGGAAGCTTCCTGGTATTCAATTTACACGAATGGGGGCGCATATGACAACATACTTCTTGCAAAACTTGCTTCCTTCTACCCTCCATTAGTCGGAGCGCTAATCATATTGTTCATTTTCGTCATTCTCTACGATGAATATGGAAGGAAATACGGCATAGCGGGAGCGCTTCTCATGGCTGCAACTCCCAGAATCATTGAAAAACTGGCAGGAGGGGAAAACGAGCAGACTCCATGGGGCATGTTTGGGACGTTCTTCTTCTATATGGCGTATTACCTCATGATAAAAACAAAAGACATAAAATACGCAGTGCTTGCAGGGCTTGCGTTCGCAACAACAGTAATGGGCTCCAAGTCCTCGCTTCTCGTTTACCTGGTGATGGCAGGTTACATCATATACCAAGCCACTTTCGATTTCCTGAAGAAAAGAACAGACAAGGATTTCCTGAAGCTGAATCTCATCATTTTTGCGTTCGCATTGGTTTCCCAAGCCCTCATTGATTATTATCTTGCGGATAAATTCGTATTTTCAACCGATGTATTCGCTCTGGCAGCATCCCTTATTTATGCAGGGATTCTTTACGTGCTGGATGCATATGTGCTCAAGAACGAGATCAACCTCACTGGCGAGCTTGGCCAGCTTAAAAAACTAGTTGGTGAAAGGGCGCTTTTTTTCATAGCATTTGGCATCTTGTGTTCAATAGTTCTCATGTTGACATATCCCATTGACAACCAGTTTTCCCCTGGCCATATCGTTATTGATTATGTTGCAAGGGCAGCAGCTTTTGCAACGCCCAACAGCCCGCTCATGAAAACCGTGGCTGAGGAATCACCGACGGGAAGCGATTTTGAGGATGCCCTCGGTCCCATCTCCTTCCTTTCCAATTTCATCTCTCTCCTAACGGATAATCTCGTGATGAAGCTGTTCCCCACGATTCCCAGAACAATCGCCCTTGGCTTGGTCTTGTTCGTTCTCATGCACATTTCAATATTGATTGCGTATATAAAAGACAGCAAAAGCCTTCTTTTCTTTTCAATAATCTTTTTTCCCATCTCTTACGTGGGAATGAACAAGAGCAAATTCGTTCTCCAGCACACTTTCGTGGCTGTAATGTTTCTCCCCGTGATTTTTGGCGAAGTGGAGAAAATGCTTTTCAGCAATAAACCAAAGGAAGAGAAGGAGAAGAAGGAAGAGGATAAGTTCTCCTTCATCACTTTGGGAAACGTTTTTTTCGCAATCCTACTAGTCCTCGCGTTGTGGCAGTATAAGAATATTCCCGACATCTATCTGGACCAAATGCAAGCAACCGTGCAGACTCCTGGAGGCGGAAGCTACATTGACTGCAACAAGCTCACTTCTGGCACTTCCCGTTATCTTTACTGCGCAAGAATTCCCGATTATTGGAGGGAGCCCTATGTTTGGGTCATGAAGAACGTGGGCAAGGAGGATGCAATACTGAGCTGGTGGGACTACGGCCACTGGACGAATTTCTTCGGCCAGAGGAAAACAATCACAAGGAACGACCACGGGGTCCCCCAGATGGACCTAGAGGTTGCTGACAAATTCGTCAACGGCACTGAAGAAGAGATGAAGCAATACATGCTGGAGCACAAGGCAAAATACGTGCTTATGGACGTTGATTTGATTGGGAAGTGGGGCGCTTTGGTGTATCTTTCCTGCACGTATCACAACAAAACCCTTCTTGCAAACGGCCAATACACTGATCCTGGGCAATCCAAATGCGACCAGGACTATTATTTTGAGAGGATATACTTTCCGGAAAATCCCCTTCCCCAGGAATTCTGCGACATGACTGATCCGGATACTGGTGGTTTTCTCGTAAGGGCTTTATCCTCAAAACTCGATTCAGAAGGCGCCCAAATAACATACTGCCTGAATCCAAACCAGAAAATACTGTATCTTGCAAACGGAACCGCAATCTCGCCCACATTTTTTGATGAAGGTTCAACTCAACAGGCCATCAATCTCGGGGGGCTCGTACAGACAAGGGCTTACAGGACACTTTCAGTAATATATACAAAAAGCGGGAGCTGGGATTATAGGACAGGCAGAGGGTACGATTCGAACTTCTACAAAGGATTCTTCCTGGGCAGTTTGGATGGGTTTGAACTCGTGTACCCGCAATTCCCGACAGCCCTGGACCCAGTAAGAATCTACAAAATCAAGGAATAGGCTGAGAATATTATTTACCCAAATGTCGCAAACTCGCCATATACGCGTTGAACAAATGCTTTACAAATCCAAACGGCATTTGTTCAGCCTTGCATAAAATCAAACATCCTATAGTTTTTATGCAGGCAATCATGGAAAATAATGCGCATTTATAGTAGACCGAAAAAGCCCTGCAAGTTTTCCATTCGGTCAACTTCGACCTTCGGTCAAAGTATCCGCAATTTGGCGGTTCGCCAAATGCGGCGCAATTACAGCGGGCTGCCGCTTTAATGCACATATTTCGTCTGCGAAATATTGCTTTTTCGCATCCGCGAAAAATGCGGGAGAAAACGTTTGCGTTTTCTCCATCAACTACATAGCAAAGTGCTTTTTACCTACAAGACTTTCGCACTTTGCTATAATCACTATGCGCATCGACTAACGCAATGGTGCTTTGCGAAATTTAAGTATTTATAGAATCAGGCAAGCGTTTTGATTCTCTCTTTTGGCTTCTCTTTGATCCTATGGGATTTCTCAGCGCTTTTCCTCATTAGTTTTTTCACTTTTGCTTCCCCTTCAAAAGTGGTCACGAACAATTGAAATATTCCCTTCTCAGTCTCAATGAGCGCTCCTTCCTCGACAAAATTCACGTGCCATCTTTTCCCGATGTCCTCTTCGAATTTGACTTTTTTGGCATCCGGCGCATCAATCAGGAACACTGTTCTTGCGCTTTCGAATACTGCAAGAAAGCTCCCATCGTCTATGAATTTTCCCTCGACTTTTCCCTTAGTCTTGTACATGTGGACTGCCGGAAGGTTGTTCACCCACTTGATTATCAGCAGGTTGTCCTTCTCTTCGTCAATAATCGCTATCGCATTCTCCATCCTGTATATCTTCAGGCTGGTTGAAAACTTCGTCCTTATCACTTCGGCCCCGTAATTGATTTTGAAGAATCCTTCCATTGTGTAGGCTATCTCGAATTTTACTATCAGGGCGGATGCAGGGTCGAATATGAATCCCTCTGAAACAGTGCCTATTCTCTTTGAAACAAAAAGCATTGAGCTTTTTGAGAAAACAAGCGCTGCTGCCTTTGAGAGGGTATGGGCGAAATCAACTGCGCACGTAGCCAAAGTGTTCGCCCCAGATACTTCGATGAAAAGGGATTTTTCCCCGAGTGCAAGCTTCATCTCTGGAACTTCCACCTCTCCAAAGCGCATTTCAAGGACTTCCTGCTCACGCATGGGATCAAACTTCATTTTTGTCACCACTACCCACTTAGCCAACTAAGTCTTTCGGATTCCCATTCGAGAATCTCCGACTTAGTTGGCGCCAAGAAAGTCCGAAAGACTTTCTTGGCATAGTATAAATAGTGCTTTAATTCCTTTTTAAATATATATACGACATTTGACGAAAAAAAGGGCAAACCTGCAGCCTCGATTCTAAGGTTTTACAAATAGCGGATTCTCGAACAGCCGAAAAAAGAGAATAAAGAAAAATCACTTCAGGTTGTTAAGGCAGATGCCGCTTATGGATTCGTCTGAGATCATCCCGCAGACTTTCGGATCTTTCATTTTCTTTGCCGCTTCGCTGTAGCACACGTTCTTCTGAAGCGGGGAATTGATCTGCTCGCACACTGCAGCATCCTTGGTGTTTCCCGCAACAACTCCAAGGCAGGTTGACCTGCTTGCGCTGTTGTTCAATTTCATGCAAACTGCAGAATCCTTCACATTGGCGTCAAATCCCATTGCCTTCGTGGATGTGTCCTCTTCAGAGCATCCGCTTAGGAACACGGCTGCAACAGCCAAAACCAATAACATTGAAAATTCAGTTTTCATGGTATTAATTATCATAGGGAGTATTTAAACTTTATTCTATTTGAAAAAATATTGAAAATTCCCCTCCCAACTTTGCGACAAATATGGAAACGACGGCTTCTGTATATTACTCAAGTTTTAAAAAAGCACAAGAACAAGTCCCCCCTTTCCGCCATGAATCTGGGGCCTTCTGAAAAACCAAACGGTCCGATTTTGCTCCTTACGTCTCTCAGGATAATTTCCAATTCCCTCTCTTCAATTGGCTTTCCCCTTTGATTCCCATCCAAATAGCTTCCATCGTAGAATCCATAACCCAATGGAGTGTACGTTTCAGCTATGGTGGCGATTCCCCCTCTCTTCAAAACCCTTGCAACCTCTTTTGAAGAAAAGGAATCTGGATGGTGGAGCATAGTATTCACGAATCTCAGCTCATGGAGGGCATTGGAATTGAAAGGAAGCGCGTTTCCATACGCGGGTGCAAAAAAGGAAAGGTGCATGGGTGCTCTCGAATAGGAAAGGAACAAGGCATCCATGAGGGCGCCTTCGTTCGGATCAATTCCAACATAAAAAAGAGGTTCATCCCCTGCTCCGCTCCTGAGGATTGTTGGATTTGCACCGCAGCCCACTTCCCCCACGAACCTAAGCCTTCTTTCCTGTATTCTGCAGGATATTCTGTAAATATTGGAAAATGCATTTGTATGGAAAGCCGATGATCCCCATTGGTTGTAGAACGCCGGAGTGAGATGGATGTTTATTGAAAGCGCGCGCGAAAGAATCCTGCAAGCCTGCCCGAGAAATTCTTCAAGTGGAATTCTCCTCCCTCTGAATTCCTGGGCTTCCTCATGAAGTGCGAAAAAATTCCTTTCAAAAGGCCCATAGGGGCCCCCAATATTAGCGACGTCTATAGCCCTTAGTACCATTTTTTCCGGCGTATCCACTTTTTTCCCGATTTTCGTAGCGGGGATTATCCCCGCGACTTTCTCAACATGTTCTTCTGGATATCCAAAATGCTCCAAACAATCCCTTGCATATTCTGCAGCCCTGAGTTCGTCGTCTGGATTTCCCCTTAACAATGCATCATGAAAAAGCAGGGCATGCCATGCCGCATGAGAATCTATCTTCACTCCGCAAGAGACTGCCCCCCCAATCAAAGAAACAGCAATGCCCATGCTCGATACAATATGGCCTCCAAAATTGTGATACGGGAGTTCAGGATCATATCCTTCCCGGGCAGCCTCCATCACCCGTCTTTCCTTTCTCAAATCAAGCGGCTTTCGGATTCCCGGCATTCTTGCAAGCGCCAATTCCGCCCTTTTCACATGAATCCTATCAGATATGCGCATAAGAATATTTTGCGAATTATATTTTTTAAACCTTTCCATTACATTATTTAAAACTCTGATTCTCAACTCTCCCGGATTTTCTTCTTCCTGAGAAGGTGGTGGTATTTTATCGCAAACCTGTGCGCTTCATCCCTTATTTCCTGCAGATACTTCAAGCCCATGTCCTTTTTATCAAGAATAACTGGTTTTGGGGAATTTTGCACGTAAATTTCCTCAAACTTCTTTGCAATGGATATTGCTTCAATGTATATTCCAAGCTTCTCCAATTCTTTTCTTGCGGAATTGAGCTGCCCCCTCCCCCCATCCACAACGATTAAATCAGGATATTCTTTTCCCTCCTCCTTCAGTCTCGCATACCTTCTTCCGACAATCTCGGAAATCGCGCCATAATCGTCGATTCCTTCAATGCTCCTTATTTTGAATCTCCTGTAATTGCTTTTGTCAGGCTCCCCTTTCCTGAACTGCACCATTGAACCCACTGCCAAAGTTCCAAAGAGATGGGAAATGTCAAAGCATTCTATCACTTCCGGCGTTTTCTCAAGCATAAGGGATTCCTTCAAGGCAAGCGCTTTCTTCTCATTCTTGAAAAAACTCAATTCGATGTTTTTCATTGCAAGCTCCAGCAATTCCCTTTTCTCTCCCTTTTTTGGAATGACGAAATCAGCTTTTGGATTCCTTTCATTAAGGAAAACTTTCAAAATCCCAAGCCCATCCATCTCTTTCGGGATGATTATTTCAAGTGGAATCGGATTTTCTGAATAATACTGCATTATGAAGTCCTCGAACCACCCCTCATAATAATCGAATTCGAACTCCTGCTTGTTGTGCAGTATTCCTTTTGAGACGTTGAAAAGCACAAGATAGACGGTTTCATTCTGGATTATGAAATTCAAGACGTCCTCATCGTATTTCTTCTGCCTCTCCATCGCCTGTTTTTCTTCAAGTATTCTCAGGGCCTCCATCTGTTCTTTTATCTCCTTTGCTTTCTCGTACTCCTGCCTTTCCGAATACCCCCCCATCTCTTTTTTCATTGTCTTTACCAATCCCCCAATATCGCCTTTGAGAACCTCTCTTGCCCTCCGGATTCTTTCTCCGTAACTTTCTTTGGAAATCGATCCGGTGCATGGGGCTTCGCAGAATCCGATGTGTTTTTTGAGGCAGGGTTTTTTTAAGAGTTTTTTGCACGTCCTCAGCCTGAATGTTCTGTTCAAGAAATCAATTATCTCATTCCTTTCTTTTGCAGAAGTGAAAGGCCCGAAATATTCCCCCTCGCCCTCGATTTTCCTCGCAAGTATTATCCTGGGGAATTCCTCGTGCGTGATTTCAACGTAAGCATACCTTCTTGAATCCTTCAAGTCGATGTTGTATTTGGGCTTAATCTTCTTCACGAGATTGTTCTCAAGGAGAAGCGCCTCCACTTCATTGTTCACGAGGAAAAATTCCGCTGAATCAATCTGCGATACCATTATTTTTGTTTTCCCGTCCATCCTTCTTGTTGTATTTGAGAATTTCAATTGTGGTTGCTCTGTCTCAAATGCGGACAAAGTCCTTGGTTGTCCGCCATGAGCGGACTTTGTCCCGCCTGAAAAATACTGGGCTACCCTTTTTTTCAGGTTCTTTGCTTTCCCGATGTAGAGAACATTCCCCTGCCTGTCTTTGAAAAAATATACTCCGGGCGATTCCGGAATTTCGTCCAATTTTAGCATCAAAACTCCCCAAAATGCCCATAAAAGAGCCTTTTTATACAAATAAAAGCTTTATAAATATTAATATTATTAATATACCATTGAAAGATAATTATAATAACGCAACGGAAGAAGGTGATTTGATGTCAGTTGTTGAATTCGGGGAATACAGGGGAAATAAATTGATCATTCTGAAAAGGAGCGAGAACGACAGGTTCCCATTCAGCTTCGGGAAATCCAAGGCAAAGCTGATCGTGGAGAATTATGACAAGATAAAGAAATTCGTCGAAGAGGACTAGTTCATTTCATTTCTTCGAACACGTCTCCAAAGCACTTGACAAAATATTCAGTGGCGGTTTTTATCGATTTCCTGCCATCGGGAGTAATATTATAAACAACTATCCTCCCCTTCCTTATTCTTCTTACCAAATTCTTGTTTGAGAGGTACTTCAACGCGGGGTAGAGCGTTCCGGCCTTGGGCTTCTCCCCCCTCCTGATTTTCAGCTCCAGCGCTAATTCCTCCCCATGCATAGGCTTCCTCGAAACGAGGTGCAGTATCTGGAAAGACAGAAAACCCCTCATATCGCACCTGCACTTCTCAATCATAGAAACCACTCTTCATTTACTATAAGATATAGGATGCCCGATATATTTAAATATTTTCCCTTTCCTAATGCATAGGACGTCCAATATATGACGTCCTATATATAACTTCACCATTTTCCGCAATTGCTTACATAAAACCATGGTTGTTTGATTTTATGCAAGGCTGAACAAAACAGAAGCTTGTGAAGCATTTTGTTCATGCGCTTTCGCGCATTCGATGCGCGAACGCAGGGATGTGCATGCGCTGTTCTGCCATGCGCAAACGCAAAGTGGCGAGTTTAGGTATATATAACGGAGGAGTGAGAAGATGATATTTGAAGACGGAAAAGTGACGGAAACGGTGGAGAAGATTGGAAGCAGCATAGTGAGCATAAGGTGCACTAGGAACATAAACCGGTTTCCCTATGGCAAGTTTCCAATCGAAGGGGCGGGTTCGGGAATAGTGTACGATCCAAACGGGCTCATACTCACCAACTGCCACGTGATAGAAGAGAGCGACAGCGTGAACGTGACTCTATGCGATGGAAGGACTTTTGAAGGCATGATTGTGGGAAAGGACAGGGCAACGGACATCGCTCTGATAAGGATTGATGCAGATAACCTTCCTTCTGCTTCTCTTGGCGATTCAGACAGGCTAAGGGCGGGTCAGTCAGTGCTTGCAATTGGAAACACTCTTGGAATGCCGGGAATGCCCACTGTTTCAGGGGGGATGGTTAGCGCTCTGGGAAGGCCCCTTCCGGGGATGGATTTCATATTCGACGGGTTCATCCAGACTGATGCGGCAATCAATCCCGGAAACAGCGGAGGTCCCCTGTGCGACATTGACGGCAACGTGATTGGCATAAACACTGCAATGATCCCATTCGCGCAGGGAATTGGCTTTGCGATTCCAATAAACATTGCAAAATTCGTCGCAAAGGAAATACTTGAGAAGGGCAGAGTAGTGAGGCCCTGGCTTGGGATATACGGGACCACTGTCAGTGAACAGATTGCAAAAGCATACGCACTTCCCTCGGATTCGGGCGTGATAATCGCCCAGATAATAGAAGGAAGCCCAGCGCACCATGCGGGTTTGCTGCCAGGAGACATTCTTAAAAAAATTGGGAAATTTGAAGTGAAAAGCATGAAGGACCTGCTTCAGGCGCTCTCAAAGAATCCCCTGGACGAAGTCGTGGAAATATTCTTCCTTAGAAAAGGGGAGGAGAAGAAGGCGCTTATGCGCCTCGTCGAATCGCCCGTGAGCGCAAGCTGAACATTTGCAAAGTCGATGAAACGCAATGTACGCGCTTAAACTCGCAATTAGCCTTTCAAGTGCGCTTATGTGCAATCATCGCGCACAGCACTTGATTATTTTGTTTTTTTGTGAATGCGTTCTGAGTTGAGCGCATATTTTTCAAAAAACATCACATAGCCCTTATGTTTTCAGGATCCAGAAGGACTGCCCCTCCATAGACAACTGCCTGCACTCCCTGCGAATCTTCAAAGACGAGCGTGCATTTCTCGTTTTCGCAAATGGTGGAAAGGCCCGCCACGAAATTGTTGGGAGTCATGACTCCTTTTTGGAACAAAAGAACCACTCCGCGCAGGGTTCCTTCCAATTGAATCCGGTCCACTGCTTCCCAGGGATATATCTGGAATGTTCCCACCGTAGTTTGAATCTCGATACCGCCCTCACTAAAATCATCAATGAAGTCTTGACCATCGTGGAGGGTGATATTTTCATGCAAATCAGAAATCCTCTGTTCTATCTCATATATTCTTTCTATGGAATTCGCATCAATCTTATCAAACTTCAAATGGCACAGCGAATCGTATTCGCTTTTCATGCTCCTGACGCTATTAAGCATGGAGATGGCAATTCTTAGGAAGAACTCAGCTGTTTCGGGCTCATTATGTTTGAGTTCTCGCAATTCCCTGCAGAGCGATTCGAGTTTCATCAATGCTTCAATCAATTGTTGTTTTGGGTCGATTCCAGAATCTTCTATGTCTTTAATGACACACCCCCCCAAAACGAGAATTTGATTGTCGTCTCCCTCACCAATGTAGACTAATGTCCCCCTGTTGAGAACCGCGATTTCATATATTAACTGGATAAAATGCCTCTGTGGTTTGAGAATCTCATTCGGATCTCCTTCTCTTCCTATAGTAAACATCTGATTCATAGGAGTATATAGCGCAATAAGCCCGTTTGAGATCTGCCAGCTTGCAAGAACTCCCTCTCCTTCAAAAATGAAAGAATCGAGTTCGCCGCTTTCAAGAATGCTTCTCAATCTTGCCATAGTCATTTCCATGAATTCCCTTTTTTCCATCATCCCCTCATTGCTGCCTGCGCTTGCTTGTGAAACTTCTTCATATCTCCCCCTCATGAGGCCTACTGCCTCAATTACCCTCTCAAGCATTTCTGGAGTGAGTGGAAGTTGCGTGCCATCTTCTTCATGTTTTCCCGTTTGTTCCTCCAATTTGAATTTCTTTTCCGTTAAGATGCGCAATGCTACCCTGAAGTCCTCCTCTGGATTTGCCGATTCTTTTTCTGGTTGAGCATCAACATGCAGGGATGCACTCATCACTTTAATTTGAAGTCTCGTCACTTCATTCACAATACTCCCCTGTGCCATATTTAAGGGAGCTCCAGCAGCTATATTACTCAAAAAAGCCATTTCATCTCTGGATAAACGATTGGGAAAATTCGCCTTCAACAATCCTGCAACTTCCCTTGCTTCTTTTAAAGTCATCGGAGCACTCATAAAGAATATTTTACCCGATTAATATTAAAATCCATAGCAAAAGCTATAATATTTGAACAAGAAGTTATTTGCATGGTACTATTCAGGAAATCAAAGTCCATTTTCCTCGCGCCCATGGCAGGCTATACCGACAGTGCATTCAGGGCTCTCTGCTCAACGTATGGCTGCAGAGCTACTGTTGTTCCCATGGTGAGCGCTGCAGCGCTCGTGCGGGAAAATGAGAAGACGAACATTTTTCTGAAAGAATCAAAAGAAGAGAAATATTTTGGGGTCCAGATATTCGGCGCGTTTCCAAATGAGATTTCAAAAGCGGTCAGGATTCTCTGCAATCGGAAGGAAAATGGAAATTCAAAGCTGAGCTTCATTGATTTGAATTTCGGCTGCCCCGTGAGAAACATTCTGAAGCAGGAGTGCGGTAGCTTCCTTCTCAAGCATTCAAAAAGAATAAGCGAAATCGCCCTTTCTGCAGTGAAAGCGAGCGCTCTTCCAATCACTGCGAAAATAAGGCTCGGCTTTGGGAAAAACGATTCTTTTGAGATTGCAAGAATATTGGAAAAAGCGGGCGTTGAAGGGGTTTTCGTGCATGGAAGGACTGCAAAGCAGGGCTTTTCGGGAAAAGCGGACTGGGATGCAATAGGAGAGCTGGCGAGTGAAACGGGAATTCCGATAATAGGAAACGGGGATATAAAAACCTTGAAAGAAGCAAAAGAAAAAATCAAAGAATACGGATGCGCAGGAGCGATGATTGGAAGGAGCGCATTGGGAAATCCAATGGCTTTCTCTTCAGATAGGAAAAAAACAGAAAGAAAGCAAGCATGGAAAAAATATATCGCTCTGGCAATCCGCGAGAATTCCTCCATTCTCTCTATAAAAATCCATTCTGCTTGTTTCTCGCGCGGTTCTCCGAATGCAAAAAGGATAAGGCGTGGGCTCATGAACTCTAAAACAATCGAAGAAATTGAAGAAACAATGAAAGCGCTGGAATAATTCTCTCTACTTTTTTTCCTTGATTTAGAATTTCAATTGGCTTTGACTGCGTCAAAGGCTGGAGAAAACATCGTGTTTTCTCCATTGAAATTCAAAAGCTGAAAAAGTCAGCATGGATTGCCGCTGACTTTTTCATTGATTTTTTTCATAAGCCAAGCCATGTTCTTCCCAAGAGTCCTCATTGTTTCCATTCCTTCCTCGTCCTTCTCCACGTCCCCCTTCTCCCTTCCAACCCCAATGTTCCAGTAGCTTGAGCCCGGAACAATCATCTCGCTTATGAAAAAGAAATGATTTATCGAGTCAAACGCGTGAATCGCCCCTGCCCTTCTCACTGCAATCACTGCCGCGCCCACTTTCCTTTTGAACATGTTCCCATTCGCCCTCGCAACATAGCCCGCCCTGTCCATGAGGGCTTTGGTTTCGGGAGTTATGTCCGCGAAATACACTGGAGAACCGATTATGATCCCTTCTGCTTCCTTCATCTTTTCAATGCACTCCGCAATGTCATCATCAATTATGCATCTGCCATCTTTTGTCTTATTGCATGCCTTGCAGGAAGTGCATCCCTTCACGTTCTTCCCCGCAAGCTGTATGAGTTCAGTCTCAATTCCCTCCTTCTCAAGCTCTTTGAAGACTTCCAGTATGAGTTTTGCAGTATTCCCGTCCTTTCTCGCGCTCCCGTTGAAACCCACTACTTTCATTTTCCCATCACCCGATCTATTTTCTTTGGAAAAAAATAAAATGATTTGGCATGAAACCAATCAATAGAATAGGCGACTGAAACGATTATAAATCTAAGCTTGTTAAATGGGATTTATGGCAATCTCAAGAGATTTGGATTCCCAAGTGAGAATCGGGGGGCAAACCCTTACAGCGCGCTCGCTGGAAATCACAAAAGGTAAGATAAGGATAAATCTGGGTTCCAATGGCTCTGGTCTTCATTTGGACGTCACTGAATTGACGCGCGCCGGAGCAAGGTTCGAATGCCCGCAAGGCTTAATGCGATGTCTCTCCAATGTTCCAGAAGAGGATCAAAACAGGCAGTTGGCTGAAGTCGCTGTGCATGCTCTTGGAGAAGCGCTTAGAAATGAGAAAGATTCAATTTCAGGTTGCGCCGTTCCAGAACAAGCAGCAGTAATACAAAGCGCGATTGATGCGTTAAGAAGCGTATTTCCAGAAGAAAAGCCCGTTTATATTGAAGTTTGATTTTCATTCCACTAATTTCTTCAAGAATTCTCCCGTATAACTCTTCCCGTTCCTTGCCACTTCTTCAGGAGTTCCCTGCGCAACAATCTCCCCTCCCTTATCCCCCCCTTCAGGGCCCAAGTCTATCATGTGATCGGCACTCTTGATCACATCCAGATTATGCTCAATCACAACAACAGTGTTTCCTTTCTCAACCAAATCCTGCAGAACGGCAATCAGTTTTTTAACGTCATGGAAATGCAATCCGGTTGTAGGCTCATCAAGCAGATACAAAGTATTCCCGGTATCCCTTTTGGAGAGTTCGCGCGTCAATTTGATTCTCTGCGCTTCCCCTCCGCTCAAAGTTGTGGAGTTCTGCCCAAGAAGAATATATCCGAGCCCGACGCGCTGGAGCGCTTCAAGCTTGTTCCTGATTTTAGGGATGTTCTCAAACAGCGCTTTTGCTTCGTCAACGCTCATGTTCAAAAAGTCCGCGATGCTCTTCTCCTTGTATTTAACTTCCAGAGTCTCCGCATTGTACCTTTTCCCCTTGCATTCCTCGCACTCAACGTAAACGTCAGGAAGGAAATTCATCTCAATCTTAATCACCCCATCCCCCCCGCATGCTTCGCACCTTCCCCCGCTCACGTTGAATGAGAACCTTCCTAAACTATACCCTCTCTCTTTGGCTTCCTTTGTTTTGGCAAAGATAGCGCGTATCTCATCAAACACTTTCGTGTAGGTTGCGGGATTGCTCCTCGGAGTCCTTCCGATGGGCGATTGATCTATCACAATCACCTTGTCCAATGCGCCATCCCATTCGATTCCCTTGTGCTTTCCCGCATCATACTTCGAATTGTGCAGTTTATTCATCAATCCCTTGTAAAGGATTTCGTAAATCAATGTTGATTTTCCGCTTCCTGATACTCCGGTAATAAGGGTGAAAGTGCCAAGAGGGATTGAAGCGTTTATGTTCTTCAAATTGTTCTCAGCGCACCCTAAAACTCTTAAAAATTTATCGGACTTCCTGCGCTTGTTTGGAATTTCAATCTTCAATTTCCCTGACAAGTACTGTCCCGTGAGAGATTGGGAGTTCTTCTCTATTTCTTTTGGCGTTCCCTGAGCAACGATCCTTCCCCCCCGTATTCCCGCACCAGGCCCCAAATCCACGACATAATCCGCGCTCCTTATCGTATCCTCGTCATGCTCCACAATTATGAGAGTGTTTCCCAAATCCCTTAAATCATGCAGGGTTTCAATCAATTTATGGTTGTCCTTCTGGTGAAGCCCTATTGAAGGCTCATCAAGGATGTAAAGCACTCCCATTAGTTTGGTTCCAATCTGCGTTGCAAGTCTTATTCTCTGCGCCTCCCCTCCTGCAAGAGTCTCAGAAGCCCTTGAGAGGGTGAGGTAGCTTAAACCCACTTTTTCCAAAAATTCCATCCTTGAAACAATCTCCTTCAGCACCTGTTTAGCAATCGTTGATTCCTTCTCTGAAAGCGAATCCGAAAGATTCCTGAAAAAATCGAGCGATTCTTCAATGGACAGATTAGAAACGTCCATTATCGACTTTCCCTTAATAGTGACTGCAAGCACTTTTCTTTTCAGCCTTTTTCCCTTGCAGGAGGAGCAGGGCGAAGTTCTCATGAATTTTTCCAATTCTTCTTTCCTGTATTCAGATACTGTCTGCTTGAACAATCTCTCAGACTGCGGAATCAATCCCTCCCACGTGTGCACTCCGGACCAGACGGATTCGCCGTTCTTCATCTCGAAATTGAATTTCATCTCATCTCCGGAGCCGTACATCAATGCGTCAAATTGTTTCTTCGTAAGTTCGTTTATCGGCGTGTTCACTGAGAAATTGAAGTGCTTTGCAACGCTCGCGAGGTACTGCCCTCTCCATCCGTCCACTGCGTTCCTGTAGAGCATAACTGCTCCTTCTGCTATGGATTTATTCTTATCCGGAATTATCAAATCAGGATCAAAATCGAATTTCACTCCTAGTCCGTGGCATTCCTCGCATGCGCCAAAAGGGGAATTGAAGGAGAACATCCTCGGTTGGAGCTCTTCAAAAGTCAGCCCGCATACAGGGCATGCCATTTTTGAGGAATAAACTTTTTCATTCCCCTTCCAGTCAAGCGCGATCACGAGTCCTTCGGCATCCTTCTGCGCGACTGCTTTCTCAATTGCTTCGGCGAGCCTGCTTTTATCTTGAGAATCCAATCTGTCAATGACAATCTCTATATCATGCTTCTTATATCTCTCAAGCGGGATTTTCTCATCCGTTTTATATATTGCCTTATTCACCCTCACCCTCGCGAATCCCTGCCCGTTCAAATCCTCAATCAGCTTCTCATAAGTGCCCTTTTTCTGCCTTACAATTGGCGAGAGGATTGTGACGTTTCCCTTCAGTTCAGAAGCTATACGTTCTGCAATCTTCTGCGGGGACTGCGCCTGAATCTCAATATCGTGCTCTGGGCAGTGGGGTACTCCTATTCTCGCGTAAAGGAGCCTCAGGTTGTCGTAAATCTCAGTGATCGTCCCTACCGTGCTCCTTGGATTCTTGCTCGTCGTCCTCTGGTCTATGGAGATTGCAGGGGAAAGCCCCTCGATTGAATCCACATCCGGTTTCTGCATCAATCCAAGGAACTGGCGCGCGTATGCAGAGAGGGATTCTACATACCTCCTCTGCCCCTCTGCGTAAATAGTGTCGAATGCAAGAGTGGATTTCCCGCTTCCGGATATTCCAGTGAACACGATTATCCTGTCCCGCGGAAGCCTGATGCTGATGTTTTTCAGATTGTGCTGCCGCGCTCCCTTTATTATTATCTCATCCATGAATCCACCCGTTTTCATCCATCCATTTGATACGTAGCGTTTTATCTAAAGCCAATATTATTTTGGAGAAACAAAAATAATTAGTAGGAAAAAAATAAATCCCTTTGTTTTTGAAAAAGAAAGAAAAGAAAAAAATCAAGCGCTCTTGCCTTCCTCTTCCCCATCAGCCTGTTCTTCGTTCTCCATCGTTTTGCGCGCCTCTTCCTCGGGTCCACCCAATTCCTCGGGCTCCTTCTCCTCTTTTTTCTGTGCTTCTTCCTGCGCTGCCGAGGATTCGGATTCCTTTGCACCTGAGGTTGCGCTTGATGCTGGGGCTGTTGCAGCCCCTGTTGTTCCAGCTCCAGCGCCTTCCTGCGCCCCCTGCTTCTTTTCTTTGGAAGTTCTGGGTTTTCTCGCTTTCTTTTCTTCGGGCGCTTCTTTGTCCTTTTTCCTTCCCCTTCCCTTTCCCTTGCCTTTAAAAAGGAATTTGCTTGCAACGAATGCAATTATAATCAATGCAACCAAAAGCCCTAATCCCATTATTGCAAGATTAGTCAAATCCGATCCCCCCTGCGTTTTCTCTTCTGTTTTCTGTTCTTCCCCAGGAATCGTCGTTTTGTTCGTATCATTCTGCGCAATCTTTTGCGGCTCTATTATCGTGGTTTCAATTGTTTTTATTACTTCAGTGCCCGGAGCCTTCTTCATTATCGAAACCGAATTCGAAATCGCCACTGCAACTCCCCCTATTCTTGCGGTAGTGGGCTTGATTTCCATCCCATAAGTGGAAGAAACGTCTCCAATGTATTTCATTGAATAGGAAAGGGTTTTCTTCTCGCCAGAAGAAAGCGTGACGTTCTTTTTCCATTGTATTCTCGGATCCGTAGTGTTGTCCGAGCTCGATGGAATCGAGAATTCTTCTTTTGGGGATATTGGTTCGAAATCACCTGCAGAGAAATCATCCACCAAAGTTATCGTTTCCTGCTGCGCTCCCTTGTTTTCAACGTTTATTTTTATTGTTATGGTTTCATTCGCCTTATCAATCTCTGAAGGGGAAACGCTCTTTTCCAAAACAACCTCAACTGCCAAAGTGGTCCATTTCAAAGTGATGATTGTAGGGTAGGAATCGCTTGAGCTGAATGTATAGTAGGTCCTTCCTCCCTCCTTTCCTGATGAATCCGGCTGCTTGCTCGATGAGA
>Ga0315294_10000665_pt1 | contig 37251 bp, 56 predicted proteins | sample YL17G13_40_MG_FD_203626 | JGI IMG/M metagenome (GOLD analysis project Ga0315294, IMG submission 203626) | Sediment microbial communities from Yellowstone Lake, YNP, Wyoming, USA - YL17G13_40 | ecosystem: Environmental > Aquatic > Freshwater > Lake > Sediment | place: USA: Wyoming | collected...
AGGGAGGTGCACGAAAAAATAAAAGGCGTAAAGGGGTCGTGGGAAAAGGCGATTGAATCATTCAAATTGCTAAAATCACTATCGGAAGAGAATAAAAATTTTCAGACATTTTTCGGTTACACCATCTCACCATTAAATATCGGTCAGTTCAAAAAAACTTATTTATCCGTTAAGGAAGTCATACCAGAAGTTGAGCCGAAGGATTTTCATGTGAACTTAATGCATGCATCAGAGCACTATTTTGAGAATACTGGTACAAAATTGAAATTGAACCCATCAAAAATGTTGCAAGAACTGGTTTTGATTGAGACTATGAGGAAAAATAACTCGCTCAATCCTGTTTTATTTGCCCAGAGCTTCCTTGAGAGGAATTACATCAAGCTGGCAAAGTCATTTGTAAAAAGAAAAAAAACGCCGCTGCCCTGCAAGGTCTTGCAATCTTCTATATTTTTGGACCCTTATGGAAATGTCTTTCCTTGTACAATATTCAACAAGCTGTTGGGGAACATCAGGGAAAATGATTACAAACTGGATGGTATAATTGAAACTAGCGAAGCAAAAAAAATGGGAAAGGATATATTAGAGCTCAAATGTCCGAACTGCTGGACGCCATGCGAGGCCTACCAAACTATTTTAGGGAACGTTTTTAAACTATAATAAAATGAACTCACTGATCAAGGCCTTAAAAAAGTTAAAGGCAGTAACAAAGCTGCAAATAATTATAGGATTAATTTTCATCGTTTTTTTAGCTATAAGGCTGATTTTAAACACCGGATTGGTGAACTGCCAATCACAGGACGATGGGATGTATTTGGCATCCTCAATGAAATTGGCAAAGGAAAATTTAAATTTTCCAAGGGACTTTATTTTTGCAAATTATATCAATCCCTCTTGGATACCGTATTCAAGAATTGGAATGGTTTTTCCAACCACAACATTCATCAAAGTTTTTGGCGTGAATGATTTTGCTACAACATTTTTTTCTCTCATATCATCTGTTTTGATTTTCTTCCTCCTTTTGGAATTATGCAAGAATTTTTTTAAAAAAGACAGATACATAAAAGTAATAGCTGTAATGCTTCTTACATTCTTCCCTTTGAATGTTGTTTACTCTACGAGGATTATGCCTGAAATGCCATTGGTTTTGTTTACAGGCCTGGCAATCCTTCTTTTCATTTATGGCATCAACAGGAAGAACGACCTGTTTCTTATTTTTTCAGGAATCAGCATAGGATTGGCTTACCTAGTGAAGGAATCGGCAATAATATCTTTAGCAATATTTCCTCTCTATTATATTTTTGAGTAAAAACAAGAAAAATATTTTTAAATTTGGTTATGTCATAATGGGTTTTGTTTTGATTTTTCTTTTGGAAACTGCCTATTTTTACAAAGAAACCGGCTTTCCGTTCTACAGAATTTCTTTGATAAAAAAGGCCCACCTGGAAAAAATGGGGATTGAATATAGATTAACAAGCCCTTCCTACAACCTTGGATTTTTGAATTTATTCTATCCTAACGGATATGATTTTTTCCAGCATTTCAAAAGTATGATCAATCCCTTCCCCCTGAACAGCGATTTTATACCATACGGTTACCTTTTCATCCTAACGTTCCTTTCAATTCTTTATATTATTTTTTTCAAGAAACGGGAGGCTTACTTTTTGATTTTATGGTTCCTTGTATTTTATCTTTATCTGGAATTCGGGTTTACTGATATTTTCTTACAAAAAAACGGTAGCCAGTATGCTATCAATTATTTTTTTATATTCAAGGAAACCGACTCATCAAAGCTTGCAAATATTCTTACACTGCCATCAATCCTACTTGCATCCTACTTTTTAATCAAGTCACCACCGGTCCTACGAGTGTTTTTGATTATTTTATTGATTTTGACATCAACCATAGCCATAGAAAAGAATTACTCGCTGTTAAAGGATGGTATGAAGGATACGAAAGAGGCTGCAATGATTTTGAAGGATTTGCCACCCAAAAAAGTGTATACTGATTACCTAGCTATGGGCCAAATAAATTATTTTTTGACCGATAGCTATTCTGGTGATTTTATAAATATCAATGTAATGCTTCCAGATAGAGTTAAGGATGGTTATGTGGTTGTAGGTGGTGCAAGAGGTTGTGATATCACCGGAAATCATGTTTTAGACAGTGTACCTAAATTTGCCCTTAACCCCCCCTCTGAATGGATTTTGATAGGAGAAATTCCTGGTAAAACCACCTGGTACAGGAGTCAAAATATGAAGATATACTATGCTCCGAGATAATTTGCTCGAAACTATATAAAAAACAAATATTAAAATTATAACTTATGCCGATATTCATTGTTTTGTTCTGGATAATTGTTTCTCTAGCAGGCGCGACCTGCATTTCAATCGCAGGCGAGAGGTATGGACTGGAGATTACGGCCGGTGCTGTGGCTGGTTTGGCAGTATTAGCAAACATACTCGCGTCCGCAAAAATCCTGGACTTTTCTATATTAGGCAGCGCTCCGGCAGGGGTGATAGCGTGGTCGTTGATTGTACTGATAACTGACATTGTTAATGAATTGCACGGACCAAAGGTGGCAAGAAGAATGATAGTAGCGGGGTTTGCAGTCCAGTTGTTGTCGGTTGGATTGATATGGATCGCGCTTTCCTGGCAGCCTGCTGCGTTTATGACTAAAGAAAAGATTGAAGCAGCTTCGACGGTCCTTTCCTGGACGCCGCGGCTGTTCGGTGCTGCATTACTAGCTTACTTGGTGTCAAATGTTTTCGACATTTACATTTTCGCAAGGATAAGGAAAGCGACGAAAGGAAAATATTTATGGCTGCGGAGCAAGGCGTCAACATTCATGTCAATGTTTATCAGCAACATCATTTTTATAACGCTCGGTTTTGCCGGCACTGCAATTCCCATTCTCCCGATGGTGTTCGGCCATTTCAACATCCAAGCGGTTATTGCCATTCTGGACACGGTATTTTTGTACGCAGCGGTCATTTACATAAGAAAGTGGTCAAAACAAACTGTTATGAAATAAATTTTGATGCCGTTCGAACTAATTAATATCATTTCAAAATAAATTGATTGTATGATTCAACTAAACTTTCTTGGTGCTTTAAATGAGGTGGGCAGGAGTGGACTGCTTGTAGACACCGGAATAGAAAAGATTGTTTTAGATTACGGCACAAAGGTAAGAGAAGTGCCGCAAATGTTCCCCATACCTGTCAAGTGTAAGCCTGACGCTGTTTTTCTGTCTCATTCTCATCTAGATCACTCTGGCGCGCTAGCCCTGTTTGCTGCAAAGAACAACGGTTGCCGTATCTATGCTATTGATGTGACAAAACCGATAACTGAAATGCTGCTTTTAGATTCAGTAAAAATCGGTCATGAGGAGGGTGTGGAGCTGCCTTTCACTATAAAAGACGTGAAAGAAACAGTGAAAAATTTTGTTCCTGCCAACTACGGAAAACCGATAAAACTTAGAAAGACTGTTGCAACCATGTATGACGCAGGCCACATACCCGGCTCTGCAATGGTTCACATGAACTTTGGCAAAAGCAGTTTGCTTTATACAGGCGATTTCAAAACTTCCGACACCCGGCTTCTTAAAGGGGCTGATGAAAATATACCTGAAACAAATGTGCTTGTGACAGAGAGTACGTATGCGCAGCGCGACCATCCTGACAGGAATGAGCAGGAGAAGGAACTGGTAAAAACGGTACGAGAGACGCTTTCCGTGGATGGCGTGACAATAATCGCTGGTTTTGCTGTTGGAAGGATTGATGAGATGTTGCTTGTTCTTGATCATTACGGTATTGATTACCCTGTTTTTGTGGACGGCATGGCTAAGAAAGCGCTGACAATAATCAACAAACACCACAAACTGTTACGAGAGCCGGACGAGCTTGACACGGTGCTGAAAAAGGTAAAGTATATCAAAGGTGAAAATATGCGGAAAAAAGCAATAAAAAATCCTTCCGTTATATTGACAACAAGCGGCATGCTTTCTGGTGGTCCGATTGTTTGGTATTTAAAAAAGTTGTTCGACAACAGGGATGCGAGCCTTATCCTAACATCTTACCAAGTCGAGGGCACACCCGGTAGGGCTTTGTTAGAAACAGGTCGGTTCACTACGAAGGAGTTTGATTTGAAGCTGAGGATGCTTGTTAAAAGATTGGATTTCTCCAGCCACCTTGACCGCAAAGGGCTGTTCAGCTTTGTAAAAAAAAGGAATCCTGAAAAAATTTTCTGCGTTCACGGAGACGACACTGTTACTTTTGCAAAAGAGCTGAAGGATGAAGGATTTGATGCAGTCGCGCCTGTCACAGACAACAGGGGTTTTAATATTGAATGAAATTTAATTGCAGCCAGCATAAAAGGATATAAAATGTGAAAATGGTCTTACTATTATGAGGTTCAAGAAAATTCTGATGATAGGGTTTGAGAAAGATAATTTAGAGCAAAAATACTGGGACAGAATAAAACTTGTTACCGAAGAACTAATTACGCTACCAAAGGAAAGTACCAATGTTATGAAGCATCTTTCGACTGCCGATTGTTTGCTTGTTAAGCTCGGTGCAACCGTTGACAAAGAAACTATGAACAATGCCCCTAGGTTGAAATATATTGGAATGCTTGGAACCGGTTACGGCAGGATTGGCACTGAATATGCATCCAATAAAGGAATTGTTGTTACAAATGTTCCGGGATACAGCAGGGAGGCTGTCGCAGAGCTTGTTTTCGGCATGATTTTGGGTTGCATACGGGAATTGGAAAGGGCGAAGAAAAGAGCATTGGAAGGAGACTATTCTGACTCTAGATATTCCGCTTCGGAAATCAAAGATAAAACCTTTGGAATCATAGGTTTGGGGAGAAATGGCAGCAGGGTTGCAGAAATAGCATTGGGTTTTGGTGCAAATGTTTTTTATTGGTCTAGAAACAGAAAAAGGGAATTTGAGGCCGAGGGAATAAAATATGACGATTTAGAGTGTGTAATTTCGAAGAGCGACTTTCTATCATTGCATTTAGCGCTAAACAAAGATACTGAAAATTTTTTGGACGAAAAAAGAATTGCGCAAATAAAAAAAGGGGCGATTGTTGTAAATACGTCGCCGATGGAACTGGTGGACATAAATGCCCTGGAAAAAAGACTGGAGAACGGAGATATGACTTTTATTTTGGACCATTCTGACGAAATGACTGAGGAAAATTTAAAAAAACTTTCGAAATATAAAAATTGTATAATTTACCCGCCGATTGGCTATGTAACAAAAGAGGCAGCAATTGCAAAACAGGATATTTTTGTCGGCAATATTGAAAATTTCCTGAGGGGAACACCGACAAACAAGGTAAACTAGTAATGTTGAATAATTTATAGTCACATTTTCATTAAATCTTAAAAGATTCCTGATTTTAGTCATTAAAACTTTTAAAATCAGAATGGAAACTTTAAATATTTAACATGGCATGTTTAACCTATGACACGGACAGTTAGCCAATTGGAAGATTCTTTGGTGGAAGAAGTAAAGGCTAATAAAGGCTCGTTCTCCCCTTTGTTCTCGTTATATGGGCAATTGTACGAGTTTGCAATGAAAGTTTTGCCCAAGCTTCCTACCGAATCTGAAAATTATAGAAGGAGTTATTCCACAAGATGTGAAGTGGTGAGGACAAGAGTCTCAACGATACCCCACTCGAAAAAGAAACTTCATCTCCGCGTTAATTACGACACAGAGTCCAAGACATACACAGCCCTGCTGTCAGACAACTCCTTTGATCCAGTGGCAAATACGCAGTTCGGCGATCTTATGCACGCGCCTGTAAGGTATGCCAATTTCAAAAGCATAAAGAAGGAATTAAGAAGAAGGCTTGGAATCAGGGCTTGGGCTTATATCTGCATTAAATCCATCTAGCCCAAATTTTTAATGGATTTGTAATTAAATCTTTTAATTTTAATAAAATTTTTAATGACTTCAATTTTTGTTTTCAATTATAAAAAAACTTAAATTTGAATTTTAACCAAACGTGGTGGGAATAAATAGTAAACGAAAGTCATACCGAAAATTTTGAATGCCCTTCCATCGATATAGTAAAATGCACCATCAAGTTCATGTTTTCTTTTCACAATAAGCAAACCTTCGAAACTCAAATCCTTGGAAGCTTCAAGATAATTATGGTAATCCACTACTGTATTTCCAACTTCAAGCCATGAATGACGAATTCTAGGAGTTCTTTCTTCCGCACATTTAAGTGTTCCTTCTTCTAGAACATTTGCTGCTTGTTCGTTTCCTTTTTCCCTAAGATAGTCAATGGTATCCCTCCTAAGAAAGTCAATTGTATACTCTACCGAGCCGTCTCTAACCACGGCGTCGCTGTAGCCCATTTCACGCAAGTCCTTTTCTAAAACCCTTGCAATTTCATGGCATCTGGGGCTTTCATATCTATCAAACATAGCCGAAAGTGATTTCTGAACATTTGCCTTCAGCGCCTGTTCTTTTTCTACTGTTATAGTTTGCATACTTGCAATAAGTTATTAAATCTTTAAAAACACTTGGTTTGGTTGTAATAGACATAGCAAAGCGACAGTTAGTAACTTGTATAATTTTTATATAACTTTCCCCGTAAAATCTTAAATATTTAATATTACTCATAATGGTGTAAATTTTAAACAATCACTTACTTTTCGACTCTACTTTAATTAACTGGCTAATTATTTGAAATACAGCAACAGCTGCGCTAATGATGGCAGCTATTAAACTTATGTATTTTCCCTCAGCTACAGGATAAAGTAAATAAAAGATAATAGATGCAATAGCAATTACTGTAAATAAAATAATTATATCTCTTTTCTTAGGTATAGGTTTAGATAAAATTTTGTTCGTCCACTTTAAAATTTCTTCACTTATAGGAAATGATATTATCATGGCAGCAATACCTAAACCCACTCCTTGAAAAAAAATATCAGTTTGTGTTCCAACAAATTTTATAGTTTGATAATAAGTAAAATACAAATAAACGGTCAAGTATCCCAAAACTGCTCCAAAAATTAGAGATGCGAGCTGATCTGGTGCAATAATCTTTCCAACATATTCTTTTTTTAATTCTTCTCCAGCAGGAGTTCTAGGTATAAAAAAATTGAAATCTGCACGAACTTCTTTTATATCTTTTGCAGATAAAAGTCTTCTCAAAGCTTTATGACCCGCTATAACATCCTTACAATCATTTTTTTCAAATATTTTTTCTTCAGTCAAGTTTTGTATATCCCTATTTGTTGCCATTTTATCTATATAATCAAAAAATACTTTTTCTAAAACAACTACAGGGCTTCTGGTCAAAACTCGTGCCATATGTAGAAACTGTTGAGTAAAAGATTTAAATCTGAAGTAAAGTTATGAGTAATATTCAAACTTAAATCTTTAATACATCTCAATGCCTTTTCATGTATTTTTCAAATTATTGAATTTTGATTTCAGAACATTTTTCTATTTTATAGAAAATTATTAAAGGATAAATCGTTGACCACCAATTAATTTTTAGGTGATAGAATGTCAATGGCTATGAATCGAGCAAAGAGTTTTATAGATAGGCTATTATCGGCCGGTTATCCTTCATTTGTGGTTCAAGGAGAATTGGAGAAGGCAAAAATAAGGCAGAGAAGTTATAGTGTTACTGGTTTTGAAGAACCACAGGAAAGAGATTATACGATTATATTTTCCATGCCACCTACAGCGTTGAGTAGTAAAGCTACATATGATGAAATATCAGAGGTTGCAAGAGAGTTTGGGTTGGAAATTAGAAGTCATATTTCTCAAAGTACCCGTCTACCACTTATTCATTTAGTTAGAAAAATGTCTTCTAGGTGGAGACGATTTAATGCAGAGAATCCATACGACCCAGTAGCAGAAATCTCAAGTGAAACATTGAAAATAAATGCAGAGTTACCAGATGCGGGAGAAATTTTGGAAGCAATTGGATCCAAAGTATATGCAGCAATAGCTTAAAAAGAGTAGATTTATTTTATCTTTTTTTCATGTATCTTTCTTCCCATTCCCTGAAATATTTTTCATCGAGTTTAATTTTTTCCTTCTTAGCATCCACCACTTTATACTTGGGCCTCAGCCAAAATCCAACAGCAATCCCAGCCAGCAAACCACCGATATGGCCAATATTAGCAACGGAACTAGGATAAAAAACTCCGCCGAGATCCAATATTGCCCATAAAACAACAGCAGCTAACATAGGAATGGGCATACCGAAGGCAAGCACGACCATCTTCGGCCTTATTACTGCAAGTACTCCCATGATGCCAAATATCGCTCCTGACGCACCGATCACTGAAGGATAGAAAAATATACTTGCCACCCCAGCAGCAATGCCGGCAGATAAAAATGCGAGCAAGAAGTTTTTACTTCCAACTATCTTTTCCAGGATAAATCCAAACAAAACCAGTGAAAACAGGTTTGACATTATATGATTAGCACTGCCGTGAAGGAAGATGTATGTAACTAAAGACCAAGGCTGCTGCAACACTTTTGACGAGTCAAGAACGAACGGATCGAAAAAATCAGCAAAGATATTTTGTAAAACAAAGATTATCAGCATTACAACAGCAAGCTTGACAGCATACCATCCAAACTTTTCTGTAGTTGCCATAAAAACCTATTCTTCCGTTGGTTTAATTAACTTTTGGAATAAAAAAAACTAGAAAAAAGCAAGTTTTCAAGGCTTTTTGGAACTTAGGCTCTTTTTTCTCTGTAAACAGCACGATTTGCGCGAGATGTCATAGGCCAAGGGGGTCTAAGACCCAATTCCCTTTTGTATTCATTGAGAGCCTCTCTTCTTTCCTCTGCGTGAAGCTCGTAAAGCCTTGCTTGTTGACTTTGTATAGCGTCGTCGGATGCCATTTTTATCACTATCACGTAGTTATAATATTCCCAGTATATAAGTATTTCGCCACTATAGGATAGTAATGTTTATATACTATAACCACTTTATAGTGACGTATGGCTTTGGAATCGCAGATCGCAGTTTGCTCGCAGCACTACCAGAAATGGAAGGGCATGGCGCTGGCTGCAACGGATATGCAGGAGACGCAAAGGTGTTTGGACAAGGCATTCTTTTGGCTTGAATTGCAGACCGCTTTTATAACATTATTCGCAGCAGAGCGGGCCAACGGGAAAAATCCAGACGTTGAACAAAAAATATTCAAAGCAAAGGCCAACCTTACAAGAAAGCTCGCTAATTACTGTGACGAAACATTGAAAGAATTTAATTTATAAAAAACATGGATGTGAAATTATGGCTATGGAAGCAAAAAAAGTTGAAATAGTATTGGGGCACGTGTACACCCCTAAAGAGATGCAAGAGCTAGGCTTCACCTATTGGATGTCATTTGGTTATGGATGTATATACAGAAGGTTTGGAGAAAGGTCTGTAGGCGATTGCACAGATAAAAACGTTCCTCAGGAAAAGAGTAATTTTAAACCACTGTTAAAGTATCCAGTTAAGGAAGACCAAACAAATGCGGCCAAATCTTAGAAATTTTAGACCGTAAAATTGGGTAAAAACATGAAGCCAAAAATACTGCTTTTACCAGAAGAACATCATGACGTGGAAGTGCATAAAAGGCAGGCTGAGGAGGTATTGGAATTTAAGCCGGAGGTTTGTTTCCTAGAAATGTACAAAGATCCGATTGATTATTGGAAATGCGAGAATTTTTCTGGAAGAAGTTTGGAGAATTTGAGAAAGAACTGGAAATGGGTTGCAGAATTTGACATTTATCTGCCACTTGTAGAAGCGATTAGAGAGGTAAAAGCAGAGGTGAGACCATTAACACCCTCTGAAATAGATGAAGATAAAGATCCGCTAGACAACCTTGCAATGAAAGGAATAATTTGTAAATATTCTGCCGGGTTTTCTAGGGTTGCGGCAGTATGCGGTTATCTTCATGTCATTGCCCAGAGGGGTACAGTGTCAGAAGGATTAAAATATCTGCTGAGGGATGACTTTGCGGTAGTATTTCCACAGTATGCAAAAGAGGATATTGTATTTGGGAAGTTTATGAGTTTATGACCGCAGAAAGAGCATTAAAAATACAAAGTTATTTTCTCGAAAAACCAATATTTACTTAATGGCCAAGAAAAAGAAGCATGCTGCTCGAAGACCAAAGAAAAATGCTGCTAAAGCTAGAAGAAGACCTCAAGCCCACAAGCTACGAAAAAAGATTGTTTTTATTGTTATTGACGGTATGGCTGATCTGCCGATAAACAACAAAACGCCTTTGGGTGAAGCGAAAAAGCCGAACATGGATTATATGGCAAGGAATGGTTTGCTAGGAGAAATAATCCCTGTTGAAAAAAAGCTGTGGACTGATGTCACTAACGCAAGTGTGAGCCACATTGCCAACCTGGGTTTGCTTGGCTATGATGCAAAAAGATACAACATGAAAAGAGGACCGCTTGAAGCAGTAGGCGCGGACCAGCCTTTTGAAAACGGTAACCTAGCAGTAAGATGCAACTTTGCTACGGTTGACAAGGATCTGGTTGTTTTGGAAAGGACTGCTGGCCGCAACAGTTTTGGTTTGGACGAATTAGCAAGATATGTGAACGAGCATGTTGACATTGGTATACCTTTTATACTGCGTAACACATTCGAGCACCGCGGCGTGCTGATTATTAAAGAAAAGTTGAGCGATAAGATTAGCAACACTGACCCTTTCAGGGTTGGCGAGTGCGTAAGACCTGTTGAAGCTTTAGCGCCAGAGGCAGAACAAACAGCAAGGCTGCTGCAAGATTTTTTAGATCGTGCAAGGGGGATTATAGAATTCCACCCAGTCAATCAGGAAAGGATAAAGCGCGGCCTGCCGCCTGCCAACTACATACTGACAAGAGAGGCTGGTAATCATTTACCAGCAATAGGCAACTTTCTCAAGACGCATCACCTGCAAAAGGCGGTTTGCATAGCAGAGAACGGTGTTATGAAAGCAACATGCATGCTGACTGGTTTTAATGCCATAACAGTTCCTGAGATGAAGCTCGAGCCAACACTGGATTTTATTTTTGACAGTATTGAAAACGCTTTGGGTGAATATGAGCTAGTTTATGCGCACATCAAGGGCCCGGACGAGCCTTCGCACGACGGTAACTTTCACTCAAAAAGGGCGATGATAGAGAGGATTGACAAGGAACTGGAAAAGTTCAAGAATTTCAACGGCATACTTGTCATAGCAACCGACCATATAACCGCCTGCAAAACAAGACAACATGAGTATGGCCCTGTGCCGATTCTTATCTACGGCAAGGGCAGGGAGAATGCTGCAAGGTTTGACGAGTTCGCAGCAAAAAAAGGCAAATTGGGATTGATGACAGGGAAAAAACTCTGGCAGTTTTTGCTCAAAAAATAAATGAAAATAAGATGGCAGTTTAATTTAATTAGTAAACATTGTGCGCGGGTTCAAATCACACCTCCCGCACTGATACCTTGGGGTATCTGAAGGTATTAATAGTTTATTTCATTATTTTTCTCTATGTTGGAAAATGAATTTTTATTAGGAAATGCAACACCAGAAGAAGTGGCTCTAAAAGAGACAGAGATTTATGGAATTCCTTTCTCACCAGAAAGACACAGAAAAGCCATCGGCGCCGCCTGTAATGATTTGTGGTATGTAAGATTTCAAGAAGTACTGAGAGATGCAATAAAAAGATACATACTTTTTGAACATAATCCTCAAGTTTTTGAAGAATTTTTAATAAAAAACAGAAATTTACCAATGCAGGCTAGGACTCTGAAAGAAGCTGTTGATGAACTATCAAAGCGTTTTAGAGCTAGTTATGTCGAACCAGAAATTACAGATGATTTAGCAATGGAATTAACCATTTTCTACACTGATAAAGCAGTAGCTGAAGAAGTAGCTCATGCCTCATTTGACCATGAAAAGAGATACGTCACAGGAAAAGAATTAGAAATGTATTGCAGAAAACTTATTTTGACAAAACCTGAAATTTATGGAAAATACAGAGAAAACCCACAACAACTTGTAAATGAATTAAATGGAAAGATAGAGTCAGTTCCTGCAATTGGGCCTTCTGATCCAAAATCTGACATATTTTTTAGCCGTTTTGTTGATGTTTGAATATTTTAACACATATTAAAATACTCTCGCACTGTAGTCCAGCCAGGTAGCACACCTTCCGCATGAAATAAAAACTGTAATGCGGTAGTTTTCATAAAACTTAAATAATTAATTGTCCCAATTAAAAATGTGGTCGCATGGCAATTGATGTAAAACTACCAAGACCAGTTGAAGGAAACGAATTAATAAGATACATTAAAAATGCTGCTCGAAGATTGGGATGGAATGTAAGAGATAAAGACGAATATAGAGATGTATATAGTCCGGGTTCTTTGAAAAGAGAACGAGAATATACAGGAACTGAGTTGACATTCAAGAGAAGAATCATACCATTGACAGTTGGATACGTATTTAATCTAAATAGAAACCATCAACATACTTCACTATATCTGTTCCCTGGATTCAAACTTGCAACCAGAGGAGAAGTTGAAAAATTCATAAAATCACTTTATGAAGAAATTGTATAAATGACGCAGTATACTTTTTGTTTAATGCTCACCTCCCGCATTATATTTTGTGGCTTCTATGTAAGACTGTGTATAGAACTATAACTATTATTACACCATCAATCAAATAAATGAAATTTTGGCCCAATTCCTTAGGTAGAAGTGAATTGAGAATGTTTACCAAAGTTATAATTAAAGATACGATAAGACCAGCAATCATATTGTCAACAATGTTTAATTTTCTTCGTCTGTGTAGTGGAGGCATAAAAATATTTTAATTTCTTTAATATTAAAATAGAAGAATCATTATGAAATCTCTTTCAGTGAGTTCAAATCCCACCTTCCGCACCAGCTCAATTAGCAAGGCTTTCAAGAGTGTAAGGAGAATAAACACATTTTGAAGGAATTTAATAGGTGGCTATGACAAATTTAAATTAATGCTGGTCAAAAGCCTCAACATAAGGGAAATTTTTGCCACGAATGCGCACAAAACCATCGAGGTCGAGCTACAAACTTCTAAAGGAATTGTAAGAAGCTCTGTTCCTTTCGGAACAAGTGCTGGCAGATATGAAGCGAAGATGCTACCGGCAGAGGATGCTGCGAGAAAATTTTTAATAATCCGCAGACATTTCAGCTCGTTCGAGTTTGCTGACCAAGGGGATGTGGACATGCAATTACGAACTGTTGACAAAACGCCAGACTTTAATGAAATCGGTGGCAATCTTGCTTTGGCAATCTCTTCAGCTTTTTTGAAGGCATTCGCCCTTGAAAATGGCATGGATTTGTTCGAACATGTTGCGAAAATTTCCAAACAAACTCCTGCTATGCCGAAGCCAATCTGCAACATCATCGGCGGTGGCAAGCATGCTGGAAGGATTGACATACAAGAATTTCATTTGTTACCTATTCATCAAAATTCTTTTGCTGAATCGATATCAAAAATCGCAGCTGCGTACCTCGCTGAAGGCAACATGTTAAAAAATAATGATCCTACCTTTGCCTTCACAAAAAACCTCGAGTCTGCCTGGACAACTAATCTCGGGCTTGAGGAAGTGCTACGGATGATGGCTAGTGTTGCCAAAGCAAATCTTCTGAAAATGGGGATTGATTTTGCTGCCTCCTCGCTCTGGGACGGCAAACAATACTATATATACAAATATGCAAACAAACTGCTGAGCAGGCTGGAGCAGATAAAATTTGTAAGAGAGCTTGCTAGAAATTATCCGATTTTTTACATCGAAGACCCGCTGCATGAGGATGATTTCTCTGGCTTTAGTGTCATAACCCATGAGCTGCAGAACAAGATAACCTGCGGTGACGATTTGTATGCAACCAATCTGGAAAGGCTGAAGGTTGGTATTGAAACAATGGCCACAAACGGTATAATAATCAAACCTAACCAGGTTTGTACAATCACGGATGTGATAAAGGTTGTGGAAGAGGCGAAGAAGAATAGGTTTGTTACAGTAATGTCGCACCGCTCTGGCGAGACTGAGGATAATCTGATATGCCATCTGGCAGTTGGATTAGCATGTAACTACATTAAGATCGGTATAAGCGGTGAAAGGACTACAAAAATAAATGAGATGTTAAGAATAGAGGAAAAACTGAAGGCCAGATAGTAAGAGGTGAAAGATTGAGGAGGATAAGATTTTTTCGCAGTCTAAGTTTTTTTGATTCCCTCATGCTCGGTATTGGTTTTATCATCGGCTCTGGCATAATGATCATGCCGATTATTGCAGCTAAAGAGGCTGGGGCATTTTCTCTAGTTGCATGGGTCATAGCTGGCGTTTACTGTATACTAACTGGTTTCTGTTTTGCAGAATGCGCTGCAAAATTGCCAAGGGCAGGTGGGTTGTATTCGTACGCACATGCAGCATTCGGAGATTTTGTTGGGTTTATGACAGGCTGGGCCTTTTGGTTTGGTTATTGGATAACCATAGCAACAGAGCAATGGGCGGTGGCGTGGTATCTGAAATTCTTCCTGCCTCAGTTGTCAGACTTTTTCAGGATTGTAATAGCAGCGGCCTCAGGTTTGTTTCTCACTGCGTTGAATTTTCGCGGGGTGAAGGCTAGCGGCGAGGTAGAGGATACTTTCACTGTTGGCAAGCTGCTGCCGCTGATATTGTTTGCTGCTGTTGGTTTGTTTTTCATAAATTTCCAGAACTATTATCCTTTACTACCTGCAGGAAAAGAGCTGTTGCCTGCCATCGGTTCTGCAACAATCCTAGTGTTGTGGGCCTACCAAGGAGCGGAGATAATAACCGTGCCGGAAGAGGAGATAAAAAATGCCAAAAGGACTGTACCGAAGGCAATAATAATTTCTGTTGTTACTGTTATGGCTGTTTACTTGCTCGTCTCAGGTGTGGCGTTAGGTGTGGCAAGATGGGAAAAATTCACTAACTCGGAATCGCCGCTGGCCGACATAGCAGAAACATTTCTTGGAAAAGCTGGTGGTATTATTCTAGCAGTTGGCGGTTTGATTTCGATTTTTGGAGCGTTGAACGCTGTGATACTTGCCTCTGCACGCATATCCTTCGCAATGTCACGCGACAAGTTGTTTCCAAAATCCTTCTCACGCCTGCATCCAAAATTCAGAACACCTCATGTAGCTTTGATCGTTCAAACAATACTTGCCATGTCACTAACATTTTTACCTTTCTTGCTTATCAATTACGGAATAGTTTTAGACTTTGCAGGTCTTGCATCGCTTGTTGTGTTTTTCACAATCATACCATATCTTTTTAGCTCGTTGGCTGTTTTGAAGCTGATAAAAAAGGCAAAGGGTGAGCTGCACATAATAGAGTCTCGCTTGATACCAGTTCTATCTGGTATTGCCTCGCTATTGCTTCTGGTTTTCTTCTATAATGAGAAGTTTGTACTGCTGATTGGCTTGGCACTATTCTCTTTTGGCTTGGTTGCATATTTGCTAAGGAAGAAGTTTGCAAAAATGTGATAAAAATTATGATAACAATCGATGGCGGGCAAGGTGAAGCAGGTGGGCAAATCCTTCGAACAGCCATAGCTTTGTCCGCAATAACAAAAAAATCTGTGAAGATTACTAACATACGAAAGGCCCGCTGCAATCCTGGATTGGCTCAGCAACATTTGACAGGCGTAAAAATTGCAGGAGAGTTTTGTAACGCAAAGGTTGCTGGATTGAAAATAGGCTCTACAGAAGTGGAATTCGATCCTGGTGAAATAATTTACGAAGACAAAAAGATTGATATTGGAACTGCTGGCAGCATTGCTTTGCTCCTCCAAACATTAACGCCAATACTGATTTTTACAGATAAAAAAATTACTCTGGATATAACAGGCGGGACGGATGTAAAGTGGAGCCCGTCGATGCTTTACTACAAACATGTTTTTTGGGAGCATCTAAAGATGATGGGCGTTAGTGTTGATGTGGATATTTTGAAATATGGCTTTTACCCAAGGGGTGGAGGCCGTGTTAAAATTACATTCAATCCTTTCAAAGTTTTGAAACCTGTCAACCTTACAGATCGTGGTGAGTTTGTTAGAGTGGATGTGTGGGGTGTCGCATCGGAGCAGTTGAAGCGTGCCAATGTAGTTGAAAGAATGGTGGAGAGTTTTGAAAAAAATATTGGTGAGAAGATTACGCATAGAACAGCTCTGTATGTTCCCTCACTTTCACCGGGTTGCTCGCTGCATGCGCATGCGCATTATGCAAACGCCAAGCTAGGCGCGACAGCATTGGGTGAATTGAAAAAACCTGCTGAAAAAATTGGCGAAGAGGTTGCAGCTGAGCTAAAAACATCGATGCAATCAAACGCGGCAGTGGATAAATTTATGACAGACCAGCTTTTGCCTTTCATGGCTCTTGCAAATGGAAAGTCATCAGCAAAAGTGGAAGAAATAACCGATCATTGCAAAACAAACATATCAATCTGCGAACGTATGCTTGGCTGCAAGTTTGCTATAGACGAAAGAGAAAAAATAATTGAAGTTGAAGGCATAAAATCTATCTTGCATTAAATCAATGATCTAAATATTTCCTTTATGGGTTCAACTCCCACCTCCCGCATGAAATTCCAAAGAAAGCCATAAAAATCTTACTGTTGATATATGACCTATGCAATTAGATGGCGCTGCAGTTATACTATACCAAGAAGACAAAGTCTTGGTAGTAAAGCATAAAGATTGCTCTAGGCATCTTACTGGGTCTTATACTATCCCAAGTGGGCAAGCCGAATGTTATGATAGAGATACGAAAGATACTGCTATAAGGGAGGTTGAAGAAGAAACTGGTTTGAAAATTGATAGAAAAAGACTTTTTGAACTTGGAAGGTATGATTTTACCATGCAAAGAAGGGTGGGTGAGGATGACTTGATCGTTACCCTGTACGCATGCAACAGATTTTTGGGAGATTTGAGAGGCGGAAGTGAAACCGAGCCGTGTTGGGTAAAAATTGATGATTATATTGCAGGAATGTATCCAACACCTCGCATGAGCGGTAACTTTGCTGAAGACATCAACTGGTTTTTAACACAGGTTAAAAGGCCGTAGTAAATAAAAAAAGATACAAACCTATGGATTTAAGTATTTTGCCATTTATCTGTCAAGTATGATAGCGTTCCTAATATTAGGTATATTGGACTTGGTAGCAGGATCAGCGCTATTTCTCCTTACCGATGTTTATGTAATCAAACTGCTCGCGTTGGCAATCATTGCAAAGGGCATTTTGTCGATATTCAAGAACTTTTTTAATTATTAAAAAACAGTCGTCCAGAAAACTTATTAATCGGCAGAACGAACAAATATTAAAGACATGTGATTTTATGGATTTTTTTGCTGACAGGCTTCTCGATAAAAGGGTTGGCAGAAAGGTAGTGTTTATTGGCAACGAAGCAGTGGCTAGAGGGGCACTAGAGGCTGGAATTGGTTTAGCTGCAACCTATCCCGGAACTCCATCCTCGGAGATAGGCGATTCTTTTGCAACAATAGCAAAGCAGGCCGGTATTTATTTCGAATACAGCACGAACGAGAAGGTTGCGCTCGAAACTGCTGCAGCGGCTGCCATGTGCGGCGTCAGATCAATGGTTTCGATGAAACACTACGGCTTGAATGTTGCATTAGATTCATTTTTGCCTGTTGCATACCTAGGTGTGAATGCTGGAATGGTTGTTGCTGTGGCTGACGACCCAAGCTGTTGGAGCAGCGGACAGGGTGAGGAGGATACACGCTATATTGCAAGACTTGCCCACCTGCCAATGTTAGAGCCGTCTGATGCGCAGGAATGCAAGGATTTGACAAAGTATGCCTTCGATCTTTCTGAGAAATTCAAACTGCCAGTGATGCTGCGGTTGACTACAAGGGTTGATCATGGCGGTGGCATAGTAAGGCTTGGTCTGCTGCCGAAACCGAAGACAAAAGGTTTTTTTGTCAAGGATTTCAAACGTTACAATATACTGCCGCCTGGAAAAGAAGTTGTGAGGATGCATAGGGAATTGCATGAAAAATTGGTAAAGTTGCAGCAGGTTTCAGAGGCAGAGAAGATAAATTTTATTGTTAACGAAAAGGTTAACAGCAAGGTTGGTATAGTAACCTCTGGCGTCTCTTACAACTATGTTATGGAGGCGTTGGAAGAGATAGGTAGTGTGCCTGTGCTGAAAATAAGCTTTACCTATCCGCTGCCTGAGAAGAAGATAAAAGATTTTGCAAGCCGCTTCGAAACCATTGTTGTTGTTGAAGAGCTGGATCCAGTGCTTGAAGAAAATGTGAGAAGGATTGCGCCGGATAAAAAAATAATTGGTAAGGAGTTGTTGCCAGTTGCTGGCGAGTACAAGCCTGAGGATGTGCTGCTTGCTTTATCAAAAGTAGTTGGCAAAAAAAATAACTTTGATTTTGAAAAACAGGAGAGGGAGTTTGCAAAAATAAAGATTCCATCACGCGGCTCTGTGCTATGCCCTGGTTGCCCGCATCGCTCTGTTTTTTATGCAGCAAAGATTGCTGGCGGCGAGACAACAATCTTTCCAGGTGACATTGGTTGTTATATCCTAGGCATGTCGCCGCAGTATGCCGTGCAGGATTTCATAACTGCAATGGGCGCTAGTATTGGTTTTGCGCATGGTATAAAAAAGGTTTCAGACCAGAATGTCATAGCGATTATTGGCGACTCAACATTCTTCCATGCAGGCATACCTCCTCTGATAAACGCTGCTTACAACAAATCCAATCCTGTGATAATAGTTTTAGATAATCGTATAACAGCAATGACCGGTCATCAGCCTAATCCTGGTATGGGTATTACAGCTATGGGCGATAAAACAAAGGAAGTGATGATAGAAACGATGGCAAAGGCCTGCGGGGTTGACAGCAGCAACGTCAAAACAGTCGATCCGTATAATTTTAAAGAAACTTTTGAGGCGATAAAAACTGCGTTAGAGAAGAAGCAGTTATATGTCATCGTAGCAAGAAGGGAGTGCCAGTTGCTTGCAATAAGGAAAAAATTGAAGGAAGGAATTGAGATACAAAAGTTTGAGATAGATGCTGCTGTTTGCAAGAAATGCGGTATATGCCTGAGGCAGTTTGGCTGCCCGGCCATACACATGGAAGGCAAGAATTATGTTATCGATGATGTGTTATGTACTGGTTGCAGCGTATGCGCGCAGATATGCCCTTACAACGCGATCAAACCTAAAAAAGTTGAAAAGGTAAGAGAAAAATGAAAGGAATTTTCAACATCGTAATAATCGGGGCAGGTGGGCAGGGCGTGCTAACATTATTAAAAATTCTGGCAGAGGCTGCACTGAAGCAGGGTTTTGATGTCAAAACAAGCGAGGTTCACGGCTTGTCTCAGCGTGGCGGGATAATAACATGCAACCTGCGGTTTGGTGAAAATGTTTATTCTTCAATAGTAAAAAAGGGCTCGGCAAACCTTGTTATATCATTGGAAGAGATGGAGGCACTGCGTGCTTGCATTTACGCCTCAAAACCATCGAACACAAACTTTCTTGTCAATTCCTACCGCATCTACCAGCCGATGATGTATCTCAAAAACGAGAAATATCCTGACAGAAAGCAGATTGTAAAAGGAATAAAAAAGTTTAGCAGGCGTTCTGTGTTTGTTGATGCCACACTGGAAGCAAAAAAGGCTGTTGGCAATACAAGGACTGCTAACGTCTATTTGTTAGGAAGGGCGAAGAGGGAAGGTTTCCTGCCGCTGAGCCGCGAATGTTTGCTGGCAGCAATAAAGGAATTTTTCCCTGAAAAACATTTTGAAATAAACAAGAAAGCATTTGATCTAGGAATGAAGAAATAGTTTAATAATTTATACTTTTTCAAGCTTTCCTTCCAGTTCAACCAACCTATCCACGTTTTCATCACTGCTCGGCCATATTGCCATTCCAATATACGGTTTCATGAGTTTCTCTATATCCATAAATCCAATTTTTGCCACCATAAATGCAACACGGAGTTTTTTCGGAAATCCATCCGGCTCAGAGTGTTCTATCGAAATTGGATTGTAGCCGTAATAACGGATATCATGAAGTTTTACATATTCAAATTCTATATTAGCAACACCGGGTTTGCCTAATAGGGTGCAGAGATCTCCTATTTTCATGTTTCTTATCGAAACTCTTTGCAATCTTCTTCCTGGACTCTGGATTACAAGTTTCGGTTCTGTTCCCGCCTTATTATAAAGCGGCTTAACTGTTGCTTCTGGATAATATTTTCTGATAATTTCTGCCGCGCCCCTCAAAACATCCACAACATTTCTACCTCTTGCGTATAGTACATCTACACCAGGGCCGTTCATGAAAACGCTTTGCATAGCAGATTGCCTAGCCATAATAATTTGATTGTGGATTAAAGATTTATACCTTTTCATGACGTTCCAGAATTATTCGTTAGAGATTATTCTGTGATAACAACCTTTGCCTTCATCGACGGATTGTATTTGTCATTGTATTCGAATGTCCCTGCTTTGTTGAATGTGTAGGGCCATGATGCACCTGCAGCGATGTCGCCAGAATCAAAGTTGCCTGCACTTGTCACCGTATGCTTAACGCTATCCTTGTTTGTCCAGGTTGCAGTGGAGCCTTTCAGCAATGTCACTGTGTTAGGATTGAATCCCCAGCTTTTTATTTCCAGCGTGACTGCAGAAGGCTGGAACGTACCTGTGTTCACTACAGTAGTTGGAGTTTGGCCTGACGTGCCTGCCGTAGTGGTTGCTGCCGTTGTTACCGTTGCTTGTGTTGTAGTTGTTTGAGAACCGGTGCCGAGTTGGTTTTGCAGGGAAGGAAGCGAAAAATACATTGCAACCGCCACGAACACCCCAATCAGCAAAACTACAAAAATAAAAAGAATTTTTTTCTTATTACTACCTTTAGGTTTATTTTTCGCCATGTTCCTTAAAAAAATTTTATTTTGCCACTATTTAAATATAATCAGGCTTGCGCTTGCTTTTTTTCAGCTCAGTACTTCCAAAACCTTTCCTTTTATCAATGTCACGCCGCCGGTTGACACTGCCAGATCCTCGCCACAGTTTGTGCATTTGATGGCAGTAGCGGCCTTGTTAAATATAACCTGATCGTTCTTGCATTTCTTGCAAAGAACGCGCACAAAATGGCTTTTCGGCATCTTCACCAGATCTTTTTTCATAAATCACACCTTTACCAGTTCAAACTTCTTGGCCCTCCAACCTTTCCCTCTCACGTTTTTCTTGCCGCATACCGTGCATTTATAACGCACGTCAACCTTTCTTGTAGATTTTTCCCTACCCTCTGGCTTTTCACGCGGGAAAGAGCCATAGCCTAACATTTTACGTTTAAATATCCTCTGGCCGTGCTTCATAGTTCCTCTAGGCTTCTTCTTCACCAGCTCCACTTCCTGCAAGGTATGCTTGTTGCAGTGCGGGCAAAACGTTTTTATCTTTTTAGGGAATTTCATACAGCTCACTATTAACTTCTAATTCTCGATAAATAAACTTAAATCTTTAAGCCCTTGCTAATTGTCAAAGCATCAAAAAAATAGTTTATGCTTCTTTTGCTATTCCCTTTTCTTCCAACAATTTTGCGTTATCCACAGGTATTTCTGCTGTGTCCCCTTTTTTGAAGGGGCCGTAGTTTATAAGATTGCTGCCAACAAATTCCTCCATGTCTTCATTAAAAACTATTGGCACTATCCTTTGCCCTGCCATTTCGCCTTCCGCTTGTTTTTCAGCCTCTTCAAACAGCTCTGCAAGCGCTTCCTTTCTTCTTTTACTGACTACTTCTATCAGGGTATCAAAAAAGGCTTTCTCTTCTTCGGATAAATTCTCTGGCGGTATTTTGGTCCTCGCAGCTATAAGAACCATGTTGAGTATCTTCCTCTCGCGCCTGTTGAAGATGTCATTAACAAGCATCTCTATATTTTTCAATTCAGTCGATCCAACCTTGTCGGCAATCTTCTTTTTCTGCTGCAGATATGAGTTGACATTTTTATAAAACCCCTCAGGCAGCTTTGTTAATTTTGAAGCAGCCCGCTCTTCCCGCTGTATCTTTCTTATCAGCTCGAAAGTAATAGTTTCCCCGACCATACTATCTGCTTAATATTGATACAGTTAGAGCTAAATGCTTTTTCATGCGGGAGGTGTGCTTCCTGGTCGGACTACAGTGCGAGAATATTAAAATAAGTGTTAAGATGATGCGAGTTTAGCAAAATTATCGCCTATTGAAATCACCATCTAGAGTTGCTTTTCTATAGATTTCGGCATCGTAACCATTTTTTTTCAGTATCATACACGTCTGGTCTACACACAACTGGTGTTTTTTCCTATCTCTAAATGCTCCACAAACCATGACTTTTCTTGTTTTTGCATCACTAGGCATTAATTGAACAACTCTCTTATAATCACCTGGACATAAAATAAAATCTTCATATGATTGAATTCTTTCAATCTCATCCCAGACTTTACGAACGCGATTACTAAGAAGGGTGCAACGCTGTACACTTAGGTGATGAACTAAAACATATAATGATTTTGCCATAAACGATGAAGCTGTGTTTAAACATTTAAATCTTGTGCGGGAGGTGGGATTTGAACCCGTGCAGCAATCAAATTACCTTTTCTTTTTCCCAGATCTTTTCATCTTCCTGAAAGGATAGCTGACAGGATTTTTTATCGTTATCTTATCCGTCCCGCCCTTGCAGGTTTCATCCGGCGTGCAAACCTTGTAGTTTGTGTAAAAGTTTGGATTGTCACAGTTAGGCGGCAGCAGGCTTTTTTCCTGCCGCGTGTGCCATCGCAGCTGCGACCTGAGATAGCTTGAACTCAACACAGGATAGTTTTTCTGGTTCCACTCCACCAGCTTCTTCTCCATCTTATCAATATCCCAACCCATGTTGCGCAGAAAGTTGATTAAAACGAAAACACTTCTTTTTTTCCCATCAGTCAAGCCTTTGAGTGTGTTGTGGACGCATGGCGGGAAGTATTCCTCACTAACCATTCCTGTCTGCATAACTTTCATCCTCGGCAGTTCCTGCTTTACTTCTATAACATGTTTTGAAGCCCAATCCAGCGCTTCAATAATCAGCGGCTCGGCATCATGCACTGCTTTTGGTGTAAGAAACCTCTCCTCAAGCTTTACCTTTTCTGGCAAGGCATCCTCGCGCTCGAACTTGTCCAGAGCTTCCAGTCTCAACGGAAGGCTAACTAAAAAGGTTTTTTCATGCAGGCTGTAAGGCAGGCGGAACAGATGGCGGGAAGAAAAGATATCCATGGAAACTATTTTGAAAGGATCCAAACCATTTTTCCCAACAATGTCATTCAACGGCTTGTTAACCTTTTGCGAAATTTCTGCCGGTGTTGCTAATGCCATCAACTCTTCCCTCAGCATATCCTCTATGTAATGTTTCAAATATTCTATGATCTTTTGCAGCATGTCTGGATACAGTAAAGTAGTTGGTTGCATATTGATTTTTTCCGGCAGCGATTCGAATGGTATGCCGATGTGAAAACCCTTGCCACCAGTGAACTTTATACTGTAGCTGCTTACGCCATGGTCTTTAAATGCCTCAACAATTTGTTTTGTAACAATCTTGCCAATCTCAAAATTTTCCACATCCGGATCAATAAAAACATCCCACCCGATTCTTAAAGCATCCAACTCAGTCTTTGGCTGGCCAACATCCAATTTCATCGGCTGCTGCCACCTTTCAACCGAACCGTGGAAGGATATAGTGCCCTGCGCCACTGCTTGAAGTATATCACCAGGATAATTCAGCACATCAGGCCTTTTTCCAAATTTACTATCAGCAAAAACAGAAACTACCTCTCGATTTTTCGCAATCTCTAATATTGCACGTTGAACAGATTCGCGGGAATACCAATTCCAAGAACGTTGAACAGATTCGCTCATGTTTTGCCTTGAGAGTAAAATACCCTCGAAATATAATAATAGTTTTTAAGTTAAATCGTTAACCACTGTTTCTGCAAATCAATCAAAAATCTACAAGCAGCTTCTGACCAGAAATTCCTTGCATATTGTCAAATGTTTTTGCAGGAATCTTAAACCTCTTCCTTATTTCTTTTGCAAGCTCCTGCGTATAGCCATGCACGCAGTAAACCTGCTTCGGCCCGACTGCTTCTACGTATTCCATAATCTGGTTAAAATCACAGTGGTCAGACAAAGGAAAGCCTACGTTGGCATCAGTCTTATCGTTAAGCTTGCCATTGTCAAGCGACCAGCCTGTTAATGCGCATGCCTTAACCTTTCTACCATTCCTTCCATTGGTTGTGTTTAGCAGATGCATTGGCTTGACCAAAACCTTGGAGTTGTCCTCCGGTTTCGCAAAATCAAGTTTTACTCCGAATTTTTTATAAATATCACTATACCTTCTGATGGTCTCGGAAACCTTCGGCGTTATGCCGTTGTCATTCAGCAGCTTTATTGCTTCCTGAGCCTTGCCTATTTGATAACCGCCTATGTCGATTGAATAATTGCCTTTCAACTGCTCCTTGACCCATTTGATTATTTGATCCCTTACTGATGCAGTCGAGGGAAAAACATATTCCGGAGTACCGTAGGTGCTTTCTGTTATCAGTATGTCAGCATGTTCTATGCGTATCGGCTTACACGTGAGATTCTCAGAGAGTTTGAAATCGCCTGTATAAAGCAGTGTCTGGCCGTCTGCTTCGATAAAAACCTGCGCTCCACCCAATACGTGGCCAGAACTTATCAGCCTAGCAGTAAAATCATCGAACTTTATCTTTTCATTCTCTCTTACAACATTCGCTTCAAAATAAGGGTCACGCAATTTTATCAGCGCATACGTCTCCTCAGTGCAGTAGGGCTTTTTTACAAACCCGAATGGCGAGTGGTCTGCATGTGCATGTGATACAAATGAAACAAAATCAGAAACCTTCGGGTCCAGTAATATAGTTTGTTTGCCGAACTTTGCAACAATGCCATTACCAACAGAAAACTTCATACAGATTAATTTATTGCGCTTTTACTTATTCTTTTGAAGTTTTATTTTTTTTCATACTTTCTTACAAAATCCAATTCTCTGGAAACTGTTTGAGAAATATTTTCCAACAGCAGTCCTTCTAATATTTTTGGTACATCTATTCCCAATCCAAGTATTTTAACAATTGCATCAATGTTATCTGCAATGTGAACTGGAAAGTGCCTTTGGGATTCTGTTCTACCAGCAACGTGCATTTGCTTCAATCTGTCTCCGAAAATGGAAATGAATTTTCTAGCCAATTGCATCGTTGGGTTGGTATCGTAAGCGTGCTGCACATCCAGAACAAAGCCGAAGTTATGATCTTTGATTAGTTTTGTAAAATGCTCAGGATACATTCCAATTTTTTTTCTCTTGTCCATGTTCTCAATCAAAAATGGCAATCCTGAATTTTCCACATGTTCAAAATCATCAATCACATCCGGGTGCAAAACAATACCTCTAACAGGAATTTTCCTGCATAACTGACTTAATTTTTTAATTATGTCATCAGTTTTTTTATCATGCTTGTAAATTATCTCTTTCCAAGGGGCGTGGACTGACACGTAATCAAAACTTTTTATGTTCTTTACAGTTTCTGGAGACAGCATAAATTCATTCAACTGGGCTTCTGTAGGAAAACTCAACTCGATAGCATTATTTCCAAGTGAGTAATAAAATTTTATTCTTTCTTCTAATGGCATATTTGACATGCCCAAACAATGTGTTGAAAACCCAACATTCGCCATAAACAAATACTAAATTGAAATAGACTTAAACCTTGTTATATCTATTTAGGTTTTTTCTTGGCTTCTTTCTTGAGTTTGAGCAGCTTTGTAGCAAAGCCACATTTGTTGCATTTTACGTTAAACTTCTGGTTGGCACCACTGCCTTCCACAAACGGCTCAGACCAATTTTCCCTTTTCTTTTCGTTGTAGCTGCACTCAGGGCAAGTAAAATCAACCATAGCCTGCTGCTCTTCCTTTGCTTTTATAATCCTGATCTTTCCGCCAACCTTGCCTTCCATCTCTCTTGTTGTGATATATTCAAGAGCCATGCAATCACTGTGGCTTTTTCTTCGGCCGCAAAGCACGAGAACCGCATCGCCTGCATTTTATTTTTCCTTCCTTCACCTTGGCAGGATCGGCCCTTATTTTTGTTTTACAAACCCTGCATACATACATGCGAAAAAACAGCCTGTGCATCGCCTCTGGAAATGTCTTCTTTACCATTCTATCACTTCATTATTTCTTGTCACAGCAGTTTATTAATTTAACTGTTTTGCAATTCAGTTAATTTTATATAGTCGCAGAGATATCATTTTTTGTTGAACCATATGGTAAAATCCGAGATAAGGATTCTTGGGATTGATGATGGAGCGTTCACACCTCGCAGCACTGCTATGGTGCCAGTAGTGGGAGTAGTCTTTCGCGGTGGAAAATTTTTTGACGGTGCACTGAAAACTGAAGTGGCTGTTGACGGAAATGATGCAACGGATGCAATAGCAAAGCTTATTAATAACAGCAGACATAAACAACAGTTAAAAGTGTTGATGACTGATGGCATAACTGTTGGCGGGTTTAACGTTATCGATATAAAAATGCTGCATGAAGCAACTGGTTTGCCTGTGATTGTGGTGAACAGGAAAAAACCCGATATCAACAAAGTAAAGAAAGGGTTGAAACATTTTGGCGATTTTGAAAAAAGGTGGAAGGCTGTGAAGAATGCAGGAAAAATAAAAGAATTTGTTGTAAAGGATGGAAGAAAGATTTTTTACCAGGTTGTTGGTATGGAGGATGAAGAGGCTAGGGACGTAATCAAGTTGAGCTCCACGCACAGCTACATACCAGAGCCGCTGAGAGCTGCGCATCTGATCGCAACAGCATTTGTAAAAGGAGAAAGTGCGGGGAGAGCATGAAAAAGAAGGAAGAGTTGTTCGTTAAAAAAGAAAAGAAGCTTACATTGTGGCAGAAGTTTGACAAACTGACAGATGGTTGGTTTGGTTATATTTTTTATGCCATGCTTGGCATTGTTATCGCATACCTGTTGAACCAAAGCCTTGCTTTCGCTTTGTCAACAGATTACCCTGTAGTAGCAGTGGTCAGCAATTCTATGACCCACGATTCTAGTATAGAGGCAACACACTACAAATGGCTGGAAGAGAATTTAGGTTACAACAAAAGCTACATAGACTCGTGGCCTGTGAAGGATGGATTCCTAATAGGTGATATGCCGATTGTTGTAGGCTCTGACAATTACAATATAGGCGATGTTGTTGTCTATTCAAAACCAAACCAAGGCGTTCCGATAATCCACAGGATTATTAAAATAAATCCTGACGGTAGTTTCGTCACCAAGGGTGATCACAACCCGGCTGATGATGTAACAAGCAGGATAGTATCAAAACCTGTTTCACTGAGCCAGGTGCATGGAAAGGTAATCTTTATAATCCCGAAACTCGGATATTTTAAGGTTGCAGTTTCGAAATTACTGGGCGAGATTTAAAACTAGTTGGTGAAAATAAATGAGATTTTGTGATAAATGCGGCAACCTGCTTGTAGTTGATAAAGGTAAGACTACTTTAATATGCAGAAAATGCCACAGACGGGTACATTTGAAGAGGGAGGATATTATGATAAGCGAAGCGATGCATGAGCCGAAAAAGGAAATAATTATTATGGAAAGGGATGAGGGGATCGCTGAGCTGCCTAAAACAAAAATAATGTGTCCTAAATGTGATAACATGGAGGCATTTTGGTGGATGCAGCAGACAAGGGCTGCGGACGAGCCGCCAACGATGTTTTACAGATGCACTAAATGCAGCTATAGTTGGAGAAGCTACGGTTAAATTTAATTTTATTCTATTTTGAAATGATGCAGGTATAAAAGCTTTATTTAAGAATAAATTCTATATGACAAACTACGTCCGGAAAAAAATTTCCGAGCTGAATGAAAAGAGTGACATAAGGGTAGCTGTAACCGGTAAGGTAATCAAATCCGACGAAAAAAAGTTTATACTGGAAGACGAATCTGGGAGGGTGGAGATAAATTTTGATAATGCTGATTGTATTGCTGTTGATAATTTTGTGAGGGTATTTTGCACCATAAACAACGGTATGCTTAAAGCAGATGCTGTTCAGGATATCAGCGGACTAGACATGGATTTATTTATGAAAATAGAAGAATTATACAGAAAGGCTGGTGTATGAATGTTTAAAGCTTCCTTGGGAAAAGTCAGTTTGCTGACAGATTCTATAGCAACAATAGGCGAATTGATAGAAGAGGGAATTTTCAAGATTGACAAGTCTGGAATCAGCTTAATAGCTGCAGATAGGGCGATGGTTGCTGTTGTTGATTTTAAAATATCATCCTCGGTTTTTGACAAGTATGATATTGACAAGGAGCATGCAGTTGGTTTGAACATAGGAAACCTATTGTCTGTTTTAAAGAGGTCTGGCGCTGGTGATAAGGCTACGCTGGATTTGAAGGATTCTAAATTGGAAATAGTCTTGGAGAATGCTTCAAGAAGGAGATTTGTCATACCAATATTGGATTTGAGTAAAGAGGAGATACCGCCTATAGATCAGTTGGAGTTTAGCACCTCTGCCACGCTAAAACCTTACGTTTTGCAGTCAGGAATAGATGATGCTGAAGTTGTTTCTGATTCCGTTCTATTCGAGGCAAGCCAGAACGGGTTTTTGATGAAGGCGGAAGGTGATATAAGCTCTGCACAGCTCGAACTTGAAAAAGGCAGTGAATCGTTAGTTGATATAAAAGTTGATGGTGTTGTTAGGGCTAGGTATCCTGTGGATTATCTGAAAAAAATTGTAAAGGCAGCGAAAATTGCAGATTCTGTTTCATTGGAATGGGGTCAGGATTATCCGATGAAGCTTGCTTTCAAAGCGGCAGACAAAATTTCTCTTTCATTCATTTTGGCCCCGAGAGTAAGCGAAAATGAATAAATATTTATTTTAACTAAACTTCTACCCCAAATTTTTTTAAACTTTTTATTAATTGCTCTTTATTTCTAAAAGTTATCCCATTAATACCCAATTTTCTTGCAGCCTCAACCAGCTTGGGGTTGTTGTCAATAAAAATTACCTCTTCTGGTTTGCATTTAGCTTTTTTCAACATTATTTGATAAATTCTTTTATCCGGCTTTGCATAACCCACAAATCCCGAGGTAATGAAGGCTTTGAAATATTTTTTAAGCTTGAATTTCTTAATTCTGTAATTCATCCATTCTATTGCTTCATCGTTCAATGTGTAAAGAGGATATTTTTTATACAACTTTTTAACCAAAGAAAATGCCTTTTTTACATGAATTTTTTTATAATAAAGCTTTTTAACATCATTTAATTTTAATTTCTTCTTGTTCGAATTTTTCAACAATTCTTTGAAAAAGTCATACTCAGATCCTTTGCCAAACTTTAACCTTCCATCATAATGCTTGAAAAATATTTCAGTTCCTTTTCTATAGCTTATTCCTATTTCTTTGCAAAATTTTTCAAAAACTGGATCAGGCCAAGAATTGGAAAGGATTACATTTCCGCAGTCAAACGCTATTGCCTTTATCATAATAGAAATTTAGAGAATCAAATTAAATAAATTACAATAATCTCTTAATGATGTGGGATTTGAACCCACTATGAAATCTTTAGATTTCATAAATTTCTAATTAATAGAAAGTGATTTAAAGCTAAGAATCATTGCCTTTTTATGCGATATAACTTACGCAATATAACAAAGCTTCCGTACAGTGTAGTTAAGGCGGGAATTGATGGAACTTATGAAAATGCTAAAGAATTGGTTCCCGCAAAAAAAATTAGTGAACAAAGTAATCCAATAAGATTCTTAGAGAAATATATTGTAGGAGCTGGTATTGGCACATACCTGCAAATGATTCCCCATGAATTGTTGCATCTCCTTGGAGAATGGGTAACTACAGGATATCAAGGTAAAATATACTTTCCAAAATATCTAGGTGGCAGTATTTATGAAAAAATTTCGACCATCTTTACCTCACAACCGAGAGAGGGCGATCTGACTCCTTTTTTTGTCAAATATTTGAGCTTGGGATTAGAGAATAGCCCTATTTATGATGTTATAGTCTCAGATTTGCTTCCATATTTGTTTACACCAGCTTTTGTCTATCTTGTTAGAGATGGTTGGAAAAAAAAGAAACCCATTCAAACAGGAATTGGCATCAGTGGTTTAGGCATGAATCTAGGCGGCATTTTTCTCGGAGATCATTTTCGAACTTCTTTAGCGATAGTAAATTATGAACTTTCTTATCTCAATGGTTTCCTGCAAGCATTGCCGCAACTTCTTCAAACTTTAACCCATTCGGTGCTCGGATTGCAAACGATTCTTCAGGCTATTTTGATAGGTGGATTTGTGTATAAAGGCTCTAACATGCTTGTAGAAAATTTACCAAAAATAAAATCAACTATAAAATCTCATTTACCTAAATGGAAATCTTTGGAAATGGAACTATTCAAAAAATAAATGTATAAAAAACAAGTCTTTCTTCAATCCCACCTGAACAATTATCCTATAAAGGAATTCATGCGGGAGGTGGGGTTTGAACCCGCGCATAACATTTTTCAAATTTTATTCCATGAAGTCAGAAACAGAAACCCTCTCCGGTATGAATACTCCTTTGAAGCGGTCGAGGATTTGGTTAAGCCTTACAGAAGCAGAAGGTTCATACTGCTCGCCTATCAGTGCAGCTGCAAGCCGCATAAACTCTATACTAGCAACAGAATTAGGTTTGTATTTCATAACCGGCTTTCTCAAGGCAAGACTGTTGATTATGTTTTTATCATAAGGTATACTGCCTATCACAGGCATTTTTATTATTGCCTCTACATCCCTCATGCTTAGCTCATACCTGCCAGCCCTCACCATATTCAAAACAATATTAACGGGCTTCCTTCCTAACTCATTCACCACATCAATACATCGCACAACGTCCCGTATGTTTGGATAAAATGGTGTGGTAACGAAAACAATCTCATCACTCGCATCCAGTATACTAACAGCCTCCCTGCCCAAACCTGGAGCGGAATCCAAAAAAATAAAATCAATCATGTCTGCATTGACAAGCTTTCCAACATGCCTCTTTATTTTAGCCACATCTATCGAAATCAAGTCCTTCAGCTCCAGCGAGGCAGGTACGAACATCACGCCGTTGTGCTGGTATAAAGCATCCGTAATCTCTGTCTTGCCACGCAGCACGTCGTTAATAGTGGTGTCATACTTGTACGCTCCGAGGTAGTATGTCAGATGAGGTGTGGAGATATTGCAATCAACAGCAATAACCTTCTTGCCAAAATTGCTCAATGCTATTGCCAAATTTGCCGCTACAGTTGTCTTTCCCACTCCACCCTTGCCAGAGCTTATGCCGATCACTCTTGTCATGCTAACAACTCAAAATTTTATAGACCTCTGTAGCCATTTTTTGTTTTTTTATGTTTTTGCCTATTTTCCAGCAAGTTTCTTTCTTTTTATGTACTGCCAAAGCTTCTTTGTCATTGCGCTTGGTGGCAATCTGCCTGAGCCGAAGACTTTTTCCATGCTGTCTTCACAACCCTTAAAGCAGATAGAATATCCTCCAAAAGCCTTTTTAGCCATTTAAAATCATCCTCCTATTTCATTATTTTTGATTTTCTCAGCTAATATAAATTATTTTCCTATACTTTCCACACTCGCAAGGGTTGAAATGGGTCAAGGTTAGAAAATAATATGAACAACACATTTGCCATTGATTGGTCGTAACTATTTATGGTTCGCGAGTTCAGATATGTTTTTATAATTAAAAATCAATCTTTATGCTTCGATGAACATGCCTATAGAATCAATTGAATGCCCAAAGTGTGGAGCGGAAGAAGTGGATAATTTAAATATATCATATCCCAAGTCCTACGAATGTAAAAAATGCGGTTGCGTGTTTGTAAAATCGCCGCAGTCTTTGATAGATGAATAGGATTTTATTCTTACCAAATCAAACCAGTAATTTCTCTTTATAAAAAAGTTTATAAAAACATCGCATTCTATAGTTATTTTAGCAAGCTCGGATCGCCTAACCAGGTGGGGCACAGCGCTGGAATTTTTTGGAAACGCTGCGCGGGAAACCGCATGTGGGTTCAAATCCCACTCCGAGCGCTTTTTTATTAAAATGAGTGGTTGTAAATCTATTTTAAAAAAATTTGTTTACAATATTGTTTACAAATGTGTACTACTAGTTTGTTTACAACATTATAGGCAGATTTTATGTTAGCTTATTCTACTAAAAATGGGTAGTTTGTATAAGAACAAGTCAAAAACAAATACTGAGCAAACCTTTTAAGCTTTTTAAATCAAAATAATCCTTTACTTATAATAGAAATATTGTGATATTATGCTGCAAGATACGCTGGCAGATGTTTTGTCTGCCATAAAGAATGCCGAGAGGACCGGAAAGAAGGAATGCTATACTCGTGCCTCTAAGGAAGTGAAGGCTGTTTTGCAAGTGCTGCAGACAAACAACTATATTGGAGCGTTTGAATACGTGGATGATGGAAAGTCTGGCAAGTTTGTGATAGAAATAAAGGGGAAGATTATAGACTGCAATGTTATCAAACCTCGCTTCTCTGTTGCATTGAAAGATTTTGAAACGTGGGAAAAAAGATATTTGCCTGCAAGAGAGATTGGTTTGCTTATCATTTCCACGCCAAAGGGCATAATGGACCACAAAAGGGCAAAGGAAATGCATGTCGGAGGCAAACTGCTTGCTTATGTCTACTGAGTGATGTTTATGTATTCGCAGGAAGTTCTCATACCAGAAAAGGTAACAGTTGAGGTTGATGGTAGAATGGTAAAGGTGAAAGGTGAGAAAGGCAGCTTGCAGAGAACATTTGTTATGCCGCATGGTATGAAAATAGAAAAGACAGAAGGAAAGGTTACAGTGTCTTCGGACAGCGAAAGAAGAAAAACCAAGGCAGTTGTAGGCACTATAACCGCGCACATAAGGAACATGATGGATGGGGTGGCAAAAGGTTATACCTACCGCTTGCGCGTTTGTTATTCGCACTTCCCGATTACTGTAAAGGTTGAAAAAGATAAAGTGCTGATACAGAATTTTTTGGGCGGCCGCACACCAAAGGTTGCGCAGATACTTGGCGAGACGCAGGTGAAGGTCGAGGGAAGCGATGTTGTTGTGAACGGAATTGATGTGGAGAAGGTAAGCCAAACTGCTGCTAACATTGAGCAAGCATGCAGAATAGTAGGATTTGATAAAAGGCGGTTCCAGGATGGAATATTTTTGGTTAGCAGAGAGGGATAAATATGACAAACCCAAGAAAAAAACCGAAATTTTTGCGTCAGAATTGGCAGGCCTTGAAAACGTTGAGACATGTAAAGTGGAGAAGACCGAGAGGTATGCATAGCAAACTAAGAAGAAAAGAAGAAGGTAAGGGATTTTCGCCAAAGCCTGGCTACAGAGCGCCTGTTGCTCTAAGAGGGTTGCATCCGAGTGGTTTGAAAGAGGTTTTGATTTCGAATGTGAAAGAGCTACAGAAGATAGATGCAAAAAAAGAGGCGGCAAAAATACGCAGCGCAGTTGGCAGGAAAAAACGGGTTGAAATTTTAAAAAAGGCAGAAGAGATGAAGATAAAGGTGCTGAACAAATGACACAAAAAATAATTGAGGCAGAAAGATTTAATGTTTGTTATCCTGGAATTCCAGAGAATCATCTGATTAGAATTACACCATACTCTAAATTAGAAGGACAGCAGGAAAGTAATAAAATTGAATTTTTTGAAAAGAGGGGAAGAAAACTCATTCCTTTATTTTATTTCTATGAACTATGGGATAAACAAGGATATGTTTTGATGTGCAGGATTGCAGGCGATGTAAAAGAAGAAGGCGTTAGGAAATATATAGAAGAAATGTTTCCTCTTGCCGATCCTAAAATTATGCAACATGATATTCAAATGGAAATAAAGAGGGATTGATGCTAATGACTAGTTTGCAAAAAAAGCTTGCAGCAAAAATATTGAAGGTTGGGCAAAGCAAGGTTTGGTTGGATCCGACAAAAAAGAAAGAGGTAGAGGCTGCTATAACGAGAAGGGATATAAAAAAGTTGATCAGCCAAAGGATAATCAAAGCGAAAAAGGAAAAGCTGCCCATGCCTTTCAAGAGGAGAAGGGAGAAGAGGGGAAGAGGTAGTAAAAAGGGATCGATGTTTGCAAGATATCCTTCGAAAAGGCGATGGATAGAAACCATAAGGCCGTTGAGGATTATGTTGAAGGAATTGAGGGATACGAAGCAGATTGACAAGCCTACTTATAGAAAGCTGTACCTGCAGGCAAAGGGTGGTATGTTCAGAAGCAGAAGCCACTTGAAGATTTATTTGGAGCAGCACGGCATACTGAAGAAAAAGTGATGTTATGAAATTCAAACCAACATACAAAATGCCTTTCAAACGCAGACGACTCGGTAAGACTGATTATGCTAACAGATTAAGGCTGCTGTCGTCAAAAAAGCCGAGGCTTGTTTTGAGAAGGAGCTTGAAGTATATAACAGCGCAGATAATCGAGTTTGACAAAAAAGGTGACAAAGCACTTGTAACAGCGAGCAGCAAGGAACTAAAAAAAATGGGTTGGAGCTTTGCATGCGACAATCTGCCGGCTTCATATCTAACAGGTTTGATGATAGGAAGCAAGGCTGCAAAAAAAGGAATAAAGGACGTCGTACTAGACGCAGGTTTATACCTATCAACAAAAGGCTCTCGGATTTATGCTGCTGCGAAGGGAGCGATAGATGCTGGACTGAATATTCGTATCGGCGAAGATATTCTACCAAGTGAGGAAAGGATAAGAGGAGAACATATAGCTACGCAAGAAAAATTTAAATCGCTGCCGCAAGAGTTTGAAAAAATAAGGGAAAAGATTAAAGGATGATGGTATGGTAGAAGAAAAAAAGGTTGAAGAAAAGGTTGTTGTAGTAGTTCCGAGTGTGATTAAAGAAGAGACTGCACTTGATAAATGGCAGCCGAAGACTGGATTGGGTAAAAAGGTTTTCAACGGCGAGATAAATGATATAAACAAGATTCTTGACAGCGGGCAGAGGATTACAGAGCCGGAAATAGTTGACAGGCTTGTGCCGAATTTAAAAAATGAATTGATACTTATAGGCGGTAGAAAAGGTAAAGGTGGCGGGGCGCAGCGCATACCTGTTAAAATCACTGCAACCATGCACAAATCCGGTCGTCGCTTCAAAACCAGTTCTTTCGTTGTTGTTGGTAATGAAGATGGATTGGTTGGAGTTGGCCGTGGTAAGGCTGTTGAGGCTAAGGATGCCATAGCAAAAGCCATACAGCGGGCGAAGACGAAGATCATAAAAGTCAAGCGCGGCTGCGGAAGCTGGGAGTGCGGTTGCGATGAGCAACACTCTGTAAAGTTCAAAACTACTGGAAAGAGCGGATCTGTGAAGGTGGTATTGATGCCAGCGCCAAAGGGTGTTGGTTTGGCAACAGACCCAGAGGCAAGAAAAATATTGAAACTTGCTGGTGTTAAGGATGTATGGATAAAAACCTTTGGCAACACCTCTATGCGTGTAAATCTTATCACAGCAGTTTATAATGCCCTGAAAAATCTTTATGACAAGACCGAAAAGGAAAAGGTGGAGTAAATGTTCGCAGTAATACGCATAAGAGGGGTTGGGATGAGAAGGGATGTGGCTGACACGATGAAGATGCTGAGACTAAAAACACCGAACAACTGCGTTCTGCTGCAAGACACGCCTGGTTATAAAGGCATGATTGAAAAGGCTAGAGATGCTGTGACATATGGTGAGATAGAAAAGGATGTGATGGTTGCGATGCTGCAGAAGAGGTTGCGCTCGGGAAGCAACAGGGTTGATGAAAAGCTGCTTGAACAGATTACAAAATATGACTCTTTTGAAAAATTTGCAGATGCACTGCTTGCAGGCAAGGCAAGTATAAAAAATTTTGAAGGATTGAATCCTGTTTTCCGTTTGACACCACCTTCGAAGGGATTCAAATCTGTCAAGGAGCATTATCCAAAGGGTGATTTGGGTTATAGGGGCAAGGAAATAAATGAGCTGCTGAAGAGGATGATATAAAACGCTTTAAACTTTGAAATAAAATTTATTATTGTGATGTTATGGATCGATTGATGGAGAAAGCAAGAAGAAGAGGTTTGACAGTAGTCGGAATCTTCCTTCTGTTAGTAGCAGTTGAAGGTTTGGTAAGGAACGAGGTAACAATGGTGGATGAGGCACCACAAATGGGCACTATATTCGGAGTGAAAGAACCTGTACACAGCCTGCCATCGGTTTTGGTCAAGCTGAACAATATGCCGTTCCTTGTTAGCGGCCTAGTAGGTGGTGCTTTCATAGTATTGGACATACGCAAATACATGAAGGAAGAGTCAGTAATCAACCAGTGAGAAGACATGGTAGTGAGAAAGGAAAAGAAGTTTAGAGGATTCCGTGGATTTCGTAGCTACGGCTTTGGTAGCCATAAAAAGCATCGCGGCGGTGGCTCTCGTGGTGGAAGGGGTCAGGCAGGCTTGCACAAGCACAAGTGGTCTTACACTGTAAAGTATGACAAATATCATTTCGGTAAGTATGGTTTCAAAAGGCCGCCTGATGTTGTCGAATCTGTTAAAGTTGTGAATGTTTCTGATCTTGAAAAAAGAATTGAACGTTTGCTAAAAGAGAAAATAGCTACTGAAGAGGGGAACAAAATAAAGATTGATGTTTCTAAAATGGGTTATGACAAGGTTCTTGGCAGCGGCAAAATTACCCGGCCACTAATAATTGAGGCAAAATACTTTGCAAAATCAGCAATCAAGAAGATTGAGGACGCTGGCGGCAAGGCTGTTGTCAAGGCAGTGGAGAAAGCTAAGCAGGATGAAAAGCCCAAGGCTGCAAAAACTGTTGAGGCAAAAAAACCTGTGGTAAGAAAAAAAACGGGGCAAAAAAAAGGTGGAAAGTAGATGGAAGAGGAAGAGAAGAAAGACTTTTCACAGACTATAGCAAAATTTCTTCCTGCAATAGAAAAACCTACTTACAAGCAAAGTTTCAACAAAAGGCTGATGTGGACTGGTGTTGTTCTTGTAGCGTATATCATCCTGTCGCATGTAAGCATTTATGGTGTTAAACAAGCTTCTTTCGAGCAATTCCGTTTTTATGAAATTATTACGGGTTCAAAGTTTGGAAGT
>Ga0315294_10000666_pt1 | contig 37180 bp, 62 predicted proteins | sample YL17G13_40_MG_FD_203626 | JGI IMG/M metagenome (GOLD analysis project Ga0315294, IMG submission 203626) | Sediment microbial communities from Yellowstone Lake, YNP, Wyoming, USA - YL17G13_40 | ecosystem: Environmental > Aquatic > Freshwater > Lake > Sediment | place: USA: Wyoming | collected...
ATTCAACAGCTCAACAACAATTGTACCCATTTTCAGGAACTCTGCCATTGCTTCATTAGGCAAAACAATTGTTGGTGCAAGTGCATTGCCACCAGTGCCATTCAGTGCATACACCAGCGGGTTGACAAGGATGCCAGCAAAAGCACCAAGGCCACCTGCTTCAACATATCCATCAATGCCAACCAGCGCAGTGAAAGCACGCCCAATGACATTGTTAGCAGCGTCAGCACTCAAAATGCTGTTTGGTTCAGCACGCTGTGCGCCATCAAAAGCAAGGTCACCGACCATGCCAGTTGTTTGATTCAGTCTTACTGTGGATTGAAAAGGCATAATTTTTCCCCTTATTATTTCAGATAGCTGGCAACTTCACTTGAGGCAATTGCTAAATCAGCAACAGCAACAGGTGCAGAAGTTTTGCTTGCTTGCAGGAAACCTTGCAGGGTGGCTGACTCTTGTCCAGCTTCACACTTCAAGCCCAGTTTTTTCACGCCATACACAGCAACATCGTCAGCAGTCATAGTGCTGTGATCGAAAGTGCCGATGTGGTGCGACAGCTTTGATGCAAGCGCATCACGGCCAGCAATCATTTTCATGATTGTTTTGCCATCAAGACCAGTTTGCAGTTTTGCAACTTGGGCTTGCAGCATTTTGATTTGTGCATCTGCGGCAACAGCTGGCTTTTCAGCAGCAGCTTCAACGTCTGCATCACACGCTGGCTTTTCAGCTTCAGCGTCTGCATCAGCAGCAGCAGGCTTGTCAACATCAGCAGGTGCATCAGCATCAAGGCTGCCATGCTCTTTTTCTTCAAGCGGCTTCAGTTTTTCAAGGAAAGCGGCAATGGCATCAACTTTGGCAGCCAAGCCTTCAAGGGTCAATTCTGGTTTTGCAGTTTCTTCAGGCATGGTGGCCTCCTTTGTGTCAATCGAAAATGTGAAGTGGTCAAGCACAGCAACAGCTTTGCCCATCCTACCCTCATCAACCAAGGCAAGGTGATTGCCCCTAATGCTGCGCTGTATGGCGTCATAACGCTGGCCATTAAATATGCCAGAGGTGAAGTCATAAATACAGCGATACCCACAGGAAAGCTCTTTTTTTCCACTTTCAATTAAGTCTGCAAGTTTTTCTGAAAACACTTTGATGTTTCCTTTCAGGAAACCATCATCAAAAAATACATCTTCACCGATAACGCCATGTATCCCTTTTTTTTCTGCTGGTGTCAAGCCATCTTTTACACTGCCCAACAATTCATGATCGTCAATCCAAGGCAGCAATTTGAAACTATCAATGCATTCTTGTGATGACAGCTCTACCTCTGGCCGATACACAGCAAAGATTTTGTCAGCAGCTTCACCCTCAAGGCCAAGCTGTGCGCCACTGTATGGGAACACGCCAACCTTTGACAGCGGGTTTCCTTTTACTTCAAACCAGCCATTTTCATCTTCAATGCGGTCACTCATCTTGTTCACCTTCAATTTCGATTTCGTCATCATTGTCGATGACTGGAATCATTGTGCATTTGCAGTTTGGCAACTGCGCTGGCAAACCGCGCTGGCCAGTGTCAGGGTCAATGATTGGTGGCTTGGTCATGCTGTAAATCCCACCGTTTAAACCGCCTTCACTGACTGTCCTAATGTGGTGTTCTCTTGCTCTGAAACCACCACCGCTGTGCGACCACTCAAACTTAGTCACACCAACTGCTTTCATTCTTTCGCCATTGATTGTTGAGTATGCCTTGCGGGTCTGGTCGAGTGCAATATTTTTTGCACGCCTGTGTGTCATATCACCATCCTTTTCCAGCTTGTCATACAGGCCAGTCATGTCGCCACCCTTGGCTGCTGACTCTTTCAGGGTATTGGTGACTCTGGCCATATACTGTTCAGGGATAGATTTTATCAATGCGACATTTTCAGCAAGGCTGCTTTTGATGGCCTTTCCCAAGTCACCAGTCATGAAGTCCATTTTGAAAGTCAGCTGGCCACTCAAATCTTTCAGGCTTCCTGCAAGGTTAACTGCGCTTTCCTTGTTCACTGCGCCCATCATATTTTGCGCCAGCGTCATTGCCTTGTGGTTGAATAACGATTCAAACCTTGCTGCAAGCGCCTTGGCATTAGCTGCTGCCTTCAATGCTGCGGCTTTGTTTCTTTCCTCTGCCTTTTTAGCAGCAGCCTTTTTCTTTTCAGCATCGTCATCATCTGCCGCATCGCTTGACATCACCACGGCCAAGTCAGACTTCAACTGCCGCTGCGTCTGCGCCACCATCTGCTTCACCAGCTTGGTCAATGCTGCAATGTATCGTGACTCAATGGCAACGCTGTGCTTCAGTGGCCTGCCCTTAACAGCGCCATGCTTGCTGACTTGGCTGGCTTTTGCCTTGGTCAGTACAATCTGCTGTGGCTTCGGTTGCGCCATTGTTATTTTTTGCCTTCATCAAGTGGAGGCACAAGCTCTGGCGATGACTCTTGATGTGCTGTCACGCTGTCATCATCTTCAGCATCAGGCTCAATTCCCATGAATGATTGCGCCTGCTCTGGTGTGAAACCATACGCTGCCTGCAATAGCATCAAGCCTTGGCTTTCACTGACAGTGCCTTTGGCCACCTTACGCAGTATCCTTTCAATGCCCTGAAACTGCTTACCAGTCAGGTTGGTGATGATCTGATTGGCCACAGGTACTGCTGGCGCATCCTGTGCGACAGGCTCACCGTTCAGCATGGTTGGCGCATCCTCAAGCAAATCAATATCAGGCTCAACATCAATCGACAGCCCATTAAAACCGCTGTCTTTGTCAGCAATCAATTTCGCTCTGATGTCATTGCCATCAATTGCACCTGTGGCTTGCAGGGCTTGTGCAGCCTGTGCTTTGCTCAACTGCACCGCTGCCAATTCTGTTTCTGTCATGCTATCCAGCGGCTTCCACGATACCACCACACTCATATCAGGTATCTTGCTTAACTCTTCATCAGATTTGATGGCAAGCAGATGATGCCGTTCAATCAGTGGTTGCATTTCATTTGTCTGGATTGTTTCCAGATATTCATGGTAGCTGGCTTCCTCATATTCACCAGCAGCGCCAAAACCCTTGGGTGATGTGCCAAGCAATTTTGTTGCAGGTGTGTTGGCAATCGCTGCCACGATCTGGTATTGGGTCATGATAACTGCGTCAAGGTCTGCAAGGCTGGTGTCGATCTGCTGCAACTCTTCACCATCACCAATCAGCTTCACGCCTTGGTTGTCACGGTAATATATCCAGTTGGCTAATTTTTCCTCAAATGCAATCTGGTCTGCAATCACAGCAGCCATGTCAACTTTCATCACGTTTGTTCGCTTTGTCAGCGCCAGCATTGGCGCTTCATTGGCTGTGCGCTCTGCTGCATAGACTCTCTCGAAAATGCGCTGTGGCAATGGTATGCCTGCATAAATATACGATGGCTTCAGCACATCGGCCACATCGGTTGTGCGTATCACAACCAAGTGTGAACGATGATACCTGACACCATTCACACGCCAGAATGTAGGCTCATAGAAATGCCTGCTGGCAGGGTTTGCTGCTGCATCGGCATCCAGCTCTGGTGTCACCCAATATGGGTCAACCTGACTGAAACCTTTGTATGAACCAACAGTGATGCCATCAATGTTAAATGGCTTTTGATAGTAGTCAGGGTCATCACTTTCAACATGAAAAATGGCAATGCGTATGCCAAACACTCTGTTGAACTTGGCAAACTCAACCAACTGTTTTTTCATCTTGTGTTCAATGTCAATTTGCTTCAGCTTGTCAAGGGCTTCAACTGGTATTTCAATGCCGCTGTTTGCTGTGATGTCATACCCTTTACGGATAGCATCGGAAGGAGCAAGGCTGCACGCTTTATCAACCAGCCAGTGCTGTGCAATGATGGCGCACGCCTGATACCCAATGAAACCCTGTGAAACAAACCATGCAAAAAGGTTCTCAGGCATCACACCGTTTTGAATGCCAAAAGCATTGTTAATTGGAACTGCTGTGCTGGCATCCATTGCCACGCCATTCAGCATTGGCACTGGTGACTTTTTCTGAAAGGCATTTTGCAATATGTATTGGGTTGCTCTTGGCAGCGTCATCTGGCCAGCATGGGTTGAAAAAAAGCCACTGGTCAATGACTTTGAATCTGCACCAACAGCAGGGCTGGCAGCAGCGGTTTTTGATTTGAATGGCCACAACTTTTTCAATTGAAAAACCCCTGTTTTTTTCTGGTCTGTAAAAACTCTTTGATGGCATCACACATTGGGTCGATCTGGTCATCGTGCTGGTGTGTGTTGTCTGCTGTGAATGCCTCGCACTCTATAATAAAATCTGATACCCAAGGCGCACTGGCAGGTATCATCACATTACCAATCTCAATGTGTGGCACAGCATCCTGCACCCTTGTGGTTTTGTCAATATTGCGCTGTATGCCGAAGATTGGCAAACGATGTGGCGCACCCTTCAAATCCTGAATCAAACCAGTGCCGCTGGCTTTATCTTCAACCATTATTTTGCTGCAACCTTCAGGCTGCCATTTTTCCCAAAAGGCCACCATGCGCCTTGCCAGCTCTGGTGCTTCCCACTTGCCACGCAACTGATCAAGCAAATATATGCGACCATCATCACCGTGACCCCAACACTGAAGCACACTGAAGTCATTATGTTCAGCAGTCTTTTGTGCGGTATCTGCAAAAATCATCGTGCGCTTGATAGCTGGCAAGACCGACCACCTGCCAAACCACTTACCCTGAATCAAATCACCGCCAACCACTATGGGTGTCTGCTGGTATAGCGACAACCAGTTTGCTGCACTCATGGCCTGCTTCCTTTCCAGTAGAAACTCAAGGCTTTTGTGTTCAGGGAATAATGGCTCACCTCTTTTCCTGTGAGTCTCATCATCTAAAGCCAGTGCAGCATGGCTCACCACCTTAACTGCATCACCGAACTTTTCCACAAACCTGCCGACAGGGTCATCAATATGCCAGCGGGTCAGGATAAACAACAGGCCTGCATCATCTGAAAACCTGCTGAAAAAAACGTCTGTGAACCAATCCCATGTGCTGTTTCTAACGCTGGCGCTGCCTGCTTCCTTGCGCCCTTTGATGGGGTCATCTATCACGCCAAGGTCAAGCCCTTCACCATTGATGCTGCCCAACACAGTGGTGTTTCTGAAGCTGCCAATATGGTCGGCAAACTCAAGCTGGTCTTGGTTCTGCCTGTACTGGCCGCTGATACCAACCACTGTGCTGCTTTTGCCAAGGCGAGTGTCAGGAAAAACCTTTCTGTATTTCTCGCTTGTGATCAGCCTTTGTAACTTCAGGTTTGCCCTGATGCCTAGTCTTTCACTGAAGCTGGCATACACTGTTTTCATGTCTGGGTTGTGGCCTGATGCCCATGCGATGAACTCAACCACCTGCTCTGACTTGCCATGCTGTGGTGGCGCTTGGATAACCAGCTTTGGCCTTTTACCTTCACGCAGGTCAACATGAAACTGTTGAAGGTGGCCTGAGATCTCTTTCTGCCACCAGCCCTTTTTCATTTTTGGATTGATGTATTGCCTGAAAGCCCAGAAAGACCGTCTGGCCTCATGGACAGCCTTCAGCTCAACAAGATCAATTGTCGAAAACGTCTGTGTTAATACCGCGCTTGGCAAGCTCATCTGCAATTTCCTGCTCAGTCATTTCTCTGGCTGGCGACATGGTGCGGTCTGTACTGGTGTGGTCAAGCACGCTGGTTTCTTTCCAGCCTGCCTGTGTTTTCAGGAAAAAGACCATGCTGGCCGTATCACCTGACTTTGCCTTGGTGATCAGGTTTTGCGCCACCATAGCAATGACTGTTGCTCGGCCTTTTTTATAGGCTTCGGAAACCTCTGGCTGGCGCTTGAACACCTCATGCATAGTTGTCTCGCTGCACCCAAAGTAATCACCCATTTGAGCCACTGTCATCATGGCTGCAAACCGTTCAACGTTGGCTGTCATCACCTCGTCAAAGACAAACATGGGTCGGCCACCCTTGTCCTTTTCAGGCTGCTCAGTTTCGCTGCCATCAGTCATTCTTCTTCCCCATTCAGTGAATTGTAAGTCTCACCTGTTGATTCCAGCACCGCATCCTTCCCAGTGAAGTCCTGCCAGCGCTTAACGATCACATCACAGTATTGAGGGTCAAGCTCCATGAGCCACCCAACCCTGCCATTCTTTTCAGCAGCAATCATGGTTGTGCCGCTGCCACCAAAGGAGTCCAGTATGATATCGCCACCCTTGGTATTGTTGAGCATCAGATATTCAAACAGTGCGACAGGCTTCATGGTTGGGTGTTCACCATTCCTTGATGGCTTGTCGAACTCTAGGATTGTGGTTTGCTTTCGGTCTGTTGCCCATAGGTGGCCTGCGCCCTCTTTCCAGCCATACAGACAAGGCTCATGCTTCCAGTGGTAATCCTGCCTGCCCATAACGATGGATGACTTTTTCCAGATCAGGCACTGGCGAACAGTCCATCCAGAGTCGTGCGCTGCGCCTCTGAAATTGTATCCCTCGCTGTCAGCGTGCCAGATATAAAATACCGCACCACTTTTCATTGCGCTGTCTGCTGCAACATAAGCATCACGCAAAAACTGACGAAAGCCACTGTCATCCATCTTGTCGTTCTGGATAGTCATGGCCTCCTTGGTCTTGCCAACATAGGCCACATTGTATGGTGGGTCGGTCAGCCACATATCAACCAGCGTATTGCCACACAGCTTTTGGATATCATCTATGCTGGTGCTGTCGCCACACAAAAGCCTGTGCTTACCCATCACCCATATATCGCCTGTCCTTGTGGTGGGGTCATCCTTAAGCTCTGGACAGGAATCAGGGTCGGTCTTGCCAGCAGTCAGCTCTATTGGCTTCATGGCCAGCAACTCTTCAGCAGTAAAGCCAAGCAGATCAATGTTGAAGTCACCCAAGGCCAGCGCCTCAATCTCTACGTTAAGCGCATCAATATCCCATCCAGCATTCAGTGCCAGCTTGTTGTCAGCAATAACGTATGCCTTGCGCTGAATCTCGGTCAGATACTTAAGCTCAATGCAAGGCACAGATTCAAGACCAAGTTTCTGTGCGGCCATCACTCGGCCATGCCCTGCGATGATTCCATTTTCCCCATCAGTCAGGATTGGGTTGGTAAAGCCAAACTCTTTGATGCTTGCTGCAATTTGTGCCACCTGCTCTGGCGAGTGGGTGCGGCTGTTCATGGCGTATGGGATAAGCGATTCTGTCTTGGCCATTACGATCTGTGGGTTGGTTGGTGTCATGTGGATTTCCAGTTTTGGTTTATAGAATGCACTGCGCTGGCGGTCATCTGGCAGGTTGTATGGGTTGAAGGTCATCTGGCAGCCCTTTCACGGTTGGTGTGTCGTATCACACGCGCTGCATCATATTGTTGCTGAAAGCGCCTGCCATACTGCAATGCCAGCCCTGCTGTTGGGTATTCAAAGCCACTGCACCCAATCACACTGCCACCCAATTCAACCACCCACCCAAACAGCCCTGTGGGGTTTGTGACTGGTGTGATGCTGTATGTGTTGTCTGGTGCTGTCATCTGGCCACACAGCGTGCAAGTGGGTGTGGTGTATATGGGTATCCTTCAGCCTTGGCTGCATCACCCTGTGTGGTGGCATCAGCCATAATCAATTGGGCTGCCACAGTGCATGACTGCATGGTTGAAAACTGTTGAAACTGTGCTGGCTGGTTGAATAGCATGACAATCAAAATGATTTTCATTGTTGTTTCCTCATGGTGGTTGGCTGTGGTTCACAGTGAAGGTATCACCAACCCAATGCAACAATCAAGGCCAGATGGTTCACACTGCAATATGGCAGCTTCAAGCGCCTGCCAGTCATCAAGGGTCATTGTGACAGTGTTGCCATCAATGGTTTCATTGGTCAGCACATAGGCTGTCTTGATGCGCTGAATGCCTGCCAGCATCCTTTGTGCCGCCACCCTGTCACGGTTGCTTGAATGGGTGTCTGACTGTTTTGGGTGCTTGGGTAGCAGGTTGCCTTGGGTCATGGTATGCCTTCAGTCTGGTGATTCTGGTGTCAGCAGTGTCACATGGGTGGCGCTGGTCAATCTCATTGCCCTGTGCAAGCCATGCGTCAATGTCAGCTTGCATGGTTTCCCTGTCAATGCTTGCCTGTGATGGTGTGCGCTTTGGCTTTGTTTCAGCTCTTGCCCTTGCCATTTTTCCTTGCCCTTTGCTGCCTTTGTCTTTTCCTTGCGTGCCTGCCAATTGCTAAGTCAATCCACAGCAGCAAACCTGTTGCCAGTATAGCAAAAACAATGCAGCCAAGCACCAGCACAACAGGGTTGATGTTTTCACCCATCAGGCAGGCACATCAGGATGCAGCAGGTTAAAGCCACAAACAATCAAGCTGCTTTTGTCAGTGCCAAACTTTTCAGCCAGTGTTTTCACCGCAAGCTGGTATTGCTCATCACACAATATGGCGCTTGGCAAAGAAAATGTGCCGCTGTTGTGTACTTGTTCACGCTGGTCATTCAGGTGCATGGTGTGGTAATGATACAAGGCAGTCATGATTGCACCACAGCAGTTGGGTTGCGATACAATTGGCTTTCACACTTGTGCAGGCCGCCTGCCTTCAAAACCTTACGGCCAAACCAAGATGCCCTGCCCCATGCTATTCTGACTGCAACCAATTCAAATTGGATGCCCTCATGTATCACCCTGTCACCAATCTTGAATGGGTTTGATTCAACAAAATGTTTCAACAACAGCAGGTTGATTTTGTCTTTGGTTTCAATAATCTCATCTTGCAGGGTTGTCAGCCTTTCTTTCAGTGCGGTCAATTCTGCCTTGTCATCATTCATGGCTGCACCTCATCACGCTTGGCTGTGTCATCAGGTGCGCCTTCAGCTTCAGCCTGTGCCGCTGCCTTGGCCAGCTTGTCAGCCAGCACGCGCTGTGCATCATTCACAACCGCATTGCGTAATTTGCGCCACAACAGATACTTGCCCACCTGTTGTCTGTTACTCAATCGCCTTTGGCTTGTCTTGCTCATGGTCTGGTTTCCTTGGTTGGGTTGGGTTTTCTTTCAGTGATTTTTTCAGCCTAACAATGCCAACAGTGTGCCACGCTATCATGCACCAGCCAATTGCAGCCATGCACCACCAAAAATTGTCACTCATCTGCACATTGCCTTTTGTGGCCTTGTTCAGTGTAAAACTTTTTCACTTTTTTGTCATCAGCAAAATCATGGCCACACAGCACAGCCCATGCTTGCTGCTGCTTTTTGTATCGGTATCTGGTGAATGCCTCATCAATGGCAGCAAAGATGACTGCCAGCACAATACAAGCCCATATCAATTCACCAGTCATGTCAGCGCCTCAAATGTTTCTTTGGTCAATTGGAAGTGCATTCCGTCAGGTGATGACCAGTTGCCGCCCCAATCAAAGCCAGCATCAGTGAAGCATTTGACAAAGGCTTTTGACAGGGTTGGTGGTGCATGGTATCTGTTCCACGCTGCATTGACATCAATGGCCACGCCCCATGAATGCAGGCTTGGGCTTGCACCGTTTCGCTTATTTCGGATATTGAAACAACCATCCCATGTTTTCAGCTCATTCACACAGCCTGATTTGATAAGGTTCACAAAGGCTGCTGACAATGGCTGCACCATTGCTTTGTTGCAGTAAAGCCTTTTCGGTATCACGCCAATTTCCAGTGCTGTTGGCACATCCCAAAGGGTCATGGCGCTTTCCTTTTCAGGTGCGCCAAACTTATTAAAACAGTCAAGGTGCGTCAAAAGTTGTGCCATTATAAAATCCTCAACTGGTTTGCATACCATGTGACCAGTGCAATGTATGCTGGTTCAACTGGTTCAGGAAAAGGGTTTCCATTTTCAAGGGCTTCAGCCAGTGTTTGCCCCATGCTGGCCATCATGTATGACATCACAAAAGCACCTGTTCTGTCATGGCCATGTTCACAGTGAATGTACACCACTGCACCCTGTTCAGTGTGCAGCAGGCTGGTCACCCAATTCATCATGTTCAGGTAGTCAAATTGGCTTGGCTCAACCAACTGGCAGTTGTCATCATCAGTGCAGTCCTGAATGGGAAACCACACCACACTGCCTGCATTGCCAGCAATCTGACTGCCATGCTGCACATCAATTTTCTGGCCTTGAAAAAATGGTGGCCAGTTGGGTGCAGGGTATAAGCTGTCAAAATCCTGTGCAAATGCTTTGAACTCATCACACAGGTGCTTGTGTTGCTTGGTGTCAACATCAATCACTGACACATCAATCAGTTTGCTTTTTGTCAGGTCAAAGCCAGCAATCAATTCAGCCAGCCTGTCAGCCAGTTGGCTGTATGCAAATGCGCCATGCTCATGGTGTAGCAGTGGCTCATTGCCCCTGACCAGAAAGTTGGTGTGGCCTGCTGGTGTGTCGATAGTGTCAACCAGATATACAGTTGAAGGGTCAAAGCTCATGGTGTCACCAGTTGGTTGGTTGTGTAAACAATGGCCGCTGCCAGTGCAATGATTGTGATGGCTGTGGCTGCTGTCACAAGGTGCGCTGCTAGTCTGGCATCCTTGACAAACAAGGTCAACCAGACAAAACACCACCACAGCTTGCTGCTTTTCATATCATTCTGCCTTGCCATAATTCATTGCCAACAAAGCTGATATTGCCCTATCAAGCCAAAAGACATCACCAGCATACAGTGTGGCAGCATCAGTTGATGGCACAAGTTTTCCCTTGTATGCGCTGTGTGCTTCACTGGTGATTTTGGCAATGTCTGCTGCTTGGTCACGCAATGCAACAGATATTGCATGGCGCTCAACCAGTTTTTTCATCACTTCATTTTCAGTTGTCATGGGTATTTCCTCAGTTGTTGGGCTGCAATCAGCCCATGTGTTCAATATAGTGCCGCGTCACAGGTATGTCAACACCTTTTGCAAAATATTTGCAATTATTTTTTGGCAAAGCTGATGCTGACCCCAAGGCTGGTGTCATATTCAATTGTATGCCCAAGGTCAACATGGTGTTGCAGCCTGCTGATGTTGTTTGGGTGGCGTAATTTTCTAAGCGCCTTAGCTTCAATCTGCCTGACTCTGGCAGGTGTCACACCCATCACATCACCAGTTTGGCCAAGGGTCATGTCATGAAAAAACCGCAACCTGATTGCCTGCTGTTCACGGGCTGTCAGGGTTTCAATGGCCGCTGCAATGGCCGCTGTGGTTTCTGACTCTTGCACATGGTCAAGCAATGGCTGGTCATCATAGGTGTCACCACCAAGCATAAGGCTGGCCACCTGTTCATGTGATAGGTCAAGGTCAGCAAAGTTGGTTTCAAGTGGTCGCACCTGTTCACTTGACCAAAGCTCATCAGGCAGGCAGCCAAGCACATCACACAAGCCACGCGCTGCAACTGTCAGGCTGCCATCTGGCTTGATTGGGCTGGCCTTCAGGTTTATCAGGTCATTAACACCAGCGTATGGCAGGCCATTGGCTTCACACCACTTGCCACCAGTTTCACCGCCAGCGGCTTTGATGGCTGCCAGTATGCGGTTGTTTCTGACCTTGATGGTCAGCTTGTAATCTTTGACGGTCATTGCTGCATCCTCAGTTGTTGCGCCATCCTTGGCGCTGGTTTTGGCTGGCTTGAGAATGGTATTTCATCATCAAACTGGTCAAACTCTGGCTGCTGGCTGGCTGCACCCATCCTGTCACCTTGGCTGGCAGCGTGCTGTGCCTGTGGTGATGGTGACAGCAGTTGAAAGGCATCAGCCATTATTTCTGTCACATAGTGGTCAACACCATCTTTTTGCCATTTGCGTGTTCTCAATTTGCCTTCAACATAGATTTTGCAACCCTTGGTCACATAACTGTTTGCCACTTCAGCCAGCTTGCCAAACACTGTGACCTTGTGCCATTCAGTGCGATCTTGCTGCTGGCCTGTCTGTTTGTCTTTCCATTTTTCGGATGTGGCAACACTGAAGTTGCACACACTTGAACCATTGGCCATCACACCGCCTTTTGGTTCATTGCCCACATTGCCAATGATGATTGCTTTGTTTATTCCACTCATAATGTTTGCCCTTTGATGGTTTGGTTGATGGCGTATTGCTTGACCTTGGTTTTGCCTGAACCATAGCGGGTTGGCACAGTCACCCATTCTGAATTGATGTGCCACCCTCTTTCTTTCAGGTCTGTCACACGCCTGTGAAAACTTGCAATGCCCAATTCACCAAGCGCCTGCACCGCTGTGATTGTTTTGCCTGTCATCAGGTATGCCAGCAGCGCCTTTGCCTGTGCTGCCCCGTCACGCTCAAACAGGTCAGGCTGTGTCATACCATGCCGCCTTTCTGCATCGCTCTGAAGCAGGCTTTGGTTGCTGTAACATCGTTTCTGTTGTACTCGACAATCTCAGCAAAGCGCCCATCAGCAAAAGCCTGCGCCACCTTGCTGCCATCAATGTCACCCTTGGGTGATGGCACACCAAGCGCCACACAAAGTTTGTCAAGGGTGATTCTGTTTCCAAAGCCTGCCCACACCTGCATGGTATCGATAGCATCCTCTGACCATGCTTTTGCATCAAAAGGCAGCATGGATTTCTTAAACTTCACGCCATTCACAACGCACCGCTGTGCAATGAATCGAAGGTCAAAGGAAAGGTTGTGACCAACATAAATGGGTGCGCTGTATCTTCCTGCACCGCAGCTGTTTGCCACCTGCTCAATATACTCAAGCAGGCCAATTAGGGTGCTGGTTTCGTCAACAACAGGGCTGGCAAAGGTTGCGATGTGTTCATTATCGCCAAACACAACACTTGCGCTGGCACACAATATTCGGCCAAAGCCACCATCCAATCCTGTCTTGCCAATAACCTCTGTGCGCTTTTCTGCAATGTCGGCATCAATCTTAGCAGGGTCTTTCAGCCTTGAGTCAGGCTTCACGCTGGCCAGCAGATATTGAATCTGGTCAGGGTTGTCGCATGGCAGGGTTTCGATATCAATCACAATGATTGGTCTTGTTGTCATGGTAGTTTCCTCAGTTGGTTGGTTGGTGGTACTGGCTAATAATGGTCAAACTGTTTGCTGGTGTCAACACCTTTTGAAAAATATTTTCAATTATTTTTCAGGCTTAAAATCAAGCCCTCTTTGAACAATGCCAACCAATTCACTGACTGGCTGTGGCTTGAAGGTGGCCAGTGGTGGCAGGTCAAACACAATGCCATCATCAACCACAGTCACTTGGGTGCAAGGTGAAACTGCTGACAGAAAAGGTGTGATGCCCTCCCTGTGGGTGATGCGTACAACATACTGGCCTCGCATTTTATCTTTCTGACCGCTGTGCAGAATTGCCCATCCTTTGCCATCACCAGCCAGCCTGACCAGCTTGCCCATTCTGGCCTGTGGGTCAAACATCACATCAACCCTGTCATGGTGCAGAATCTTGCATTGCTTGGCCAGTGAAGGTGATATTGCCAGCCTGAAGGTTTGTGTGCCGCCTTTCTTTGTGTTGGTTTCTGTGGATATTGTCACGCCATCCTTTTGCAATGGTGCGTGCCTTGTGCGGGTGTTTTTGATCTGTTCAAATGCTGAAAAAAATGCCATGATGTGTGACCTCTTTGATGTGGTAGTCAATCGGGTGACTGACTGATGTCAGGGCAATGCCCTTTGGTTGGGGTGGTGAAAGGGTGGCAGGCTTCAGGCTTGTCACCCTTTTTTTTGCTCAGTAATTGTCAGGGCTGGCTTGGTTGGCACTGTCAAGGGTTGGGTCATATTGTGTCGGGTCAACACCTTCAGTGGCAGCACCCTGTGGCATTTGCTTCAGCTTGTTTTCAAGCGCCAACAATGCAGCAGGGTATGTGGTGGCAGGCATAGCAGCCACACTGGTGATTTTGAAACGCTTGCAAAATGCCTCTTTGTCAGATTGGGTATTATCCAGCAGCGCATTCAGTTTGTTGAATTGATCTGTGTCAATGGTCAGGTTGCTTGGTGGTGGCTTTTGTGATGATGTCAGGCTGGCTGGCTTTTCGGTTGTCTTATCAGTTTGGCTGGCATCATCATCATTCAATGGCTGTTCGCCCTTGTGCCACAAATCAAGTGCAGCACCAAAACGCATTGCAGCGTTTCTTAATGCGTCACCAATCCTTTCTTTCATTGCATCACCACCTGTCTTGCCCTGTGCGTCACCATAGCCAAGTCTAGTGACACCACACACTGTAAGCTCAATCCACATACCGCCATCTTTGTCAATGACAGGGTAACCATCAGCGCCAACAGCCAGCGGTTTCCAAACCCACTGTGGGTCACAATCCAGCAGCCTGTTTGTCAGTGCAGCATGGCCAACATAGTCAAGGTGAACAACATCAGGGTGATGCCATGCACCACAAATTGTGCAGCGTTTTCCTTTCTTAAAATCTGCCTTCACCTCATCTGTTTGTTTCTTTGTTGGCTTTGGCAGCTTGCTGATTTGACTGTCAGCAAATGGCTTTCTCAGCAAACTCAAACCACAATGCGGCTCTGTTGATGTTGTTTCAATATCGGTCATGGCGCTTTCCTCAGTTGGTTGGTTGGTTGGCATTCAAAAAATCTTCAAGGTCATCACACAGTTTTTCAAACTGGTCAGGCAGCGCCACCACCACTTTCATTGGGTCAGTGTTTGATGCCATAAAATCAGCATGGCTTTTGTATATTGCCAAGCACGCCATTGATGGCTTTGCACCATCATCAGTTGACACTTCAGTGTGGTATGTGAAGGTGCAGAAAAAGCCAGCATCTTGCAGTTTCAACACATTCAAAAAGATGTTTGCAGCATGGTGGTTTGGTGTTGTCATTTTGGTCACTCGGTTGGTTGGTTGGGTTGTTCAGCTTTAACAATAGCAAAACCTTTTGCACATTGCAACCCATCCTTGGGCTTTTGTTTTGGTCTTTCTTTGGCTTTCTTTGGCTTTCTTTGGCTTTCTTTGGCTTTCTTTGGCTTCATCAGGATGCACTGGCATTGATGGCTTGGCAATTAAATGCCAAGCTCTTTGCAGACTCTTTCAATTGTTTTGTATCCCATGCACAGTTGCCGCCTGCTGGTTGCCCTTGTGTATGTGCAGGCAGGGTGCTTGGCTGTGTTTGCTCTTGCAATTGCAATGTGTGCTGCTGCTCTTGCCACTTCCATTTTTTGATAATCGGTTGCCTGTTTCATGTTTGTGTCCTCGGTTGGTTGGGTTCTTATTGAAGGTTGAGCCACTCGGCCAAGTCGCCAAGCTGGACTACTGTGTTATGTGCGCTGCCTGCGTCTGCCCAATTACGCTTTTCTGTGCTGGCCAGCTCTGCCTTAAGGTGCGCCAGTATTTTCTCGGCAAGCTGGATGGATGCCTGTGTGTGGGCTGCGTGTTTTTCTGCTGCTGTTGTGTTCATGTTGCGTCTCCTCAGTTGGTAGAGCCATAATAGTACCGCGTCACCATAGAGTCAACCAATTCTGGCAAGATATTTTCATTTATTTTCAGTGTGGCTTTCTGGCCTCAAGCGCAGCCTTGGCAGCTGCCTGCTGTGCAGCAACCTTGTCAGCCATCTGTTCATCGGATGGGTGGGTGGCTTCATTGTGGTGAATTGGCGCATCTGAAGTTTCAGCAACACAACCCTTCACAATCAGCCTGAACAGGGCTGGCCGATGAATGCACCAGTTTCTCAGGGTTTGTGGGCTGATGCTTGTCATGGCTGTCACTGTGGCAAGGTTTTTGATGCCAATGGATTTGGCAACTGCACTGGCTGACATTGAAGTGGTCATGGTGGTGATTCCTGTTGGTTGGCTTGTCTGGCAATGGTATCACAACCAGTCAGCATTTTGCTGCATTTTCTTAAACATAGCCTTAAAGCCAGCACGCAGCAATTGCAGCTCATCAATCGACCACTTGTATGGCTGGCTGCTGGCCTTCAGCCTGTCAACTTCAGCCTGACCAATCTTTGCCACTAAGTTGGCCTCATACCCTGCACCACCACCATTGCCTGTCAGGTTTCCACTGTGGTGGTTGTTGCATGGCGCACACTGTCTGTGAATGTTGGCAAGGTCAAACCTGATGGCAGGATTGTTGCCAAGCGGCCTGAAATGGCCAGCATGGTGCTGGCAGTCACGATACTTGCCACAGCTTATACAAGGAAGCCTAGCAATCTGGTCACGCAACCTGACAACAGCATTGCAATCAATCTGTGTTTTATCTAGCAACCACTTCAGGTCACGCACTGGTTTTTTCTTTGGCCTTGGCGGTGGCATCATGCGCTGCTGTTGTTTGTGTTTGGTTTGTGCAATCACACATTCAAAACCACACACTGATTGCATTGGCCTTTCAGGTGTGAATATCTGTTTGCACCATTTGCATTTTTTTGGCTTGTATTGCTTTGGCTTTTCATTCATAACAAATATCACTCACGCAAAATCAATGATGGATTGCACCCATGCTTCAAGCTCATCGCGTGTTTTATCTATTGCTATCTTTTGCAGGCCATAGTCAATGGTCAAGCTGTATAGTTGCGAAAATGCAACCTCATCCATACTGGCGAAGCTGATAGACTTTGCTTCAGCACGCACCTCGCCTTTAAGATTGACAACCAAATCATAATGGCCGCAAGCAATAGCGATGTCCTTTCGGAATCGCTCACGGTTTTTTAATACTGGTGACCCCTTGTAATCGACAGGAGCAGGGCTGAACAACTCATAAAGAATATCCAGCAGAGCAAAGTATTTTCTGTGAAATTTGATGTTTCTCGGTCTACTGAATGAACACTTGAAGGTTTCACCATCGGACAGAGTGTTAATGATATCGGCATCTGATTCGCTTGCTGGAAGCAGAGTGCCATACCTTTTGTTCAAATATATATCAGGCATCAGGATGGCCTTCTGGCATTGGTATGTTGAACACATCAACATCGCCTTCAATCGTCAAACCCTCGCGCCATGTCTTGTCGGTGTGTTTTTCAATGAAGCCTTCAGCCCATGAACGGTCATTGTGGTCAGCAATGAAACCCAAGGTGCTTGGCTTGGCCTTGGCCAGCCATTCAGCCTTGAAACCCTGCCAGCCTTCACCAGCACACACTGTGATGGCCTGTGCCACTGTGATGCCTGCCTTGACAGCTTCAGTGTGCATCAGCGCCATTGCTGTGGTTGTCAGTGGCTTGCCTTTGGCCTTGCGTACTGCCAGCCAATCCTTTGCCACTTGTTCTGGCACTTGATAATCAGCCATCAATGTTTTCAACCAATCAACACAAGGCAGCTTGCTGCCTGTCTTTTTCTTTTGTATTGGTTCTGGTTCTGGTTCTGGTTCTGGTTGGTTGGTTTTCGTTGAACCAACTAGCAACGTCTGCTCAACGCCTGTTGGCTTTGGCTGCTTTGCTAAAGCCCTTGCAGCAGCACTGGCCTTGCCTGCATCGCTGTTTTTTGCTTTTTTCAAATAGTATTTTGCTATTTCAACATCACAGCGGTCATTGCGCCAGCCATCATGATGCAAGGTGAAAAACTCTGACAGGATGGCTGAAACCACCTTTGCTGGCATCTTCAGCTTTCTGGCGACTAATGCAGGGTCATTTTCAATGGGCAGCTCGGTGTCAAAGTACCTGTCGATCAGCAGCCTATAGGTCAGGTTTTCAGTGGGTGACAGGTGATGTGTTGACCTCACATAGTCACCAATGTGGAAAGGGTAATAATTCATAGCACACCTTTGGTTGGTTGGTTGGTTGGTGGGTTTGGTAAGGTATGACAGTGCGCCACCACTGTCAACACCTGTTCAACACTTGTTCATCTTTCATCAATATCATTGCACTGGCTGCATTTGTAAAAGGTGATAAAATCATCACCACACCAGCCCTTTGAATCAAAGTGCCAATCATGGTCACCTTTTTCACAATCGGTTTCTGGTTCATCATCAGGCAGGCCATCAATCAAGTGCAGGTCATAGGCTTCACCCATCTGGCTTGGCAATTTTTTCATGGTGCTTTCCTTGCTTCAAGCATTGCATCAGCCAGATGGTATGACCATTCTGCAATTGCGACATCTGATGGGCTGTTGCCAGTTGCCTGACTGTATGCAACAACATTTGCTGCCATTGCTTTTGCTGCAAAGTAGTCACGCATATCCATGCCAGCTCGAAACTGACCATGCTCTTTTATGCTTGATGATTCCGTGAATAAATAAAACTCCTGTGCAGTTACATCGTTTGGAAACGCTGGTTGATTTTTCATTTGCACACCTCATTGGCATTGTGGTTGAAGTCAGGCCAAGCACCAGCAGCCACATTGTCACAATATACTTGCTGCTGTTGCTGTTCATCTTGAAAGTCAAAGTGGCCAACAGTGGCCAACAGTGCCAGCAGGCACAGCACAAAAAGTGCTGCCCTGATGTTTCCATTGCCCCTGTTCATGCGTCACCTGCCAAGGCCAGTGCCATCAAATCTGCTTTGCTCATCAGGTTTTTTTCTATGCATCGCATGGACATTAGTGTTGCAAGGGTGTCGTAAAGCCTGTTCAAGCTGCCAAAGTCGGTGTCGCTATAAATGCACCAGCCTATTGAGAATCCGCTGACAGTCGTTGATGATACTATTGGAGCGATCTCATCAGTGCCTTCCTTGGGTTCGCCAAACACATTGTGTTCGCTGTCAGCAGGCCACAAGTCCACACAAAGCAGCGGATCGCCAGCGCAGTGGCTTCGCCAGTGTGTCGTATGGCAGAAACCTTCTGCGGCCATATCTTGCAGCAATTCAAAAATATCAGCCAGCACTCGGCCAGCAGGATATTCGCAGCGGTTGTTCATTTCTAATTCATCGTTCATGGGTAAGTCCTCGGTTGGTTGGTCAAGGGCTGCCACCAGCCCACAACCACACTATAGTACCGCGTCACCATAGAATCAACCATTTGTGCAATTATTTTGCACTTTCTTTTTCAGCAATGTCAGACAGCAGGGTTTCAATGCCAGCCTGATACCCTGCCAGCTTCAGATTGGTCATGGCATCATCAATTTTTTTCAGGGCTGCCAAGCTGTGGGTGTGCCTGTCTTGCATTGACTGGCTTGGTATTGTGCCACTATTGGCCAACATTGCCATTGCCTCAAATCGGCACAGGCAAACCCTACGCAACCCATCTGCCATACGCTTCAGTGCATCAAGATCAATCTGGTCAGTCATGGGCAGGTTTCCTTTTGGTCGCGCCTGTGGTGGCCTGTGCAGCCATCCTGATGGCTTGGTGTGATGCCTTGGGTGCAAAGATGCCGCGCACTTCAAACAAGCCTTGCTGCACTTGTCTGGCACGCTGTGCAGCCTTGCGTTCTGCTGGTGTCATGGGTTTCATTCAGTTTTCCTTGGTTGGTTTTTTTTGGGTTGCTTTCCCACAATTGCATTGTGCCTGTGTCGCGTCACTGATGTCAACAGGTTTGTGAAAGTATTTTTCAGTGTGGCCAATCAATCATGGGTGGCCATTCAACCTGCATGGTGGTGTGGTTGGCTGGCAGCTTTTTGGTCTTGCGATACTTGACCAAGGTGGCGTGCCTGCCTGCATTGAATGCGCCATTGGTCAGTGCATCAAGTATGCTGTCACCTTCACTGCCATACCCAATCAGCAGCGCACCTGTCTTGCTGCTGTACACCCTGCAATAAAATTGTGGGCTGTCATCACCTGTTGGCCTGTGCCATGCTTCAAGCCTGTACCCACTTGGCAGGGTGGTTTCAATGCGTGTGACATTCATGCTGCCACCACTGTTATCAGGCATTCATCAAACCAGAATGCAGCAATTGGTTTGCCATCAGTTGGGGTCAGCCTTTTCTTGATTTTATAGTAAGGGCTGACACCATCATCATTGGGTTTGTTGGGTTCAAACCCACAGGCCACAGCAATCAAGGTGGCCATCAATTCAACATCATCACACTCAATGTTTGCAGTGGTGCTGCCATATTCATTCACATTAACTTTCATTTTGCTTTCCTTTGGTTGGGTGGCCATCCTTGGCCAGTTGGGTCAAAAGTTGAAGTCATAGAAGTATTTTGGTTTATCTGCCAGCACATAAATATTGCCATCTGCATCCTGCCAGCGCCTTTTGGCTTTGCTGTACCTGATGGCCAGCGTGCCAGCTTCAGGGTTGCTGCTGTATGTGTATCGCTGCACATTCTGGTTGCTGCAATGGGCTGAAAAGCCACCAGCATGAAACACCAATTCATCTTTGTTCAGCAGCTCACTGTGGTTCATTGGCCTGATGGTCAGCTTGTTTGGGGTGTTCACCTTGATGACCTCAAATGGGTGAATGTCTGACCAGCCATGAAGGTTTGCAAAGGGCTTCATGTTGGTAGGGTTGATTGCTGTCATGGTCAAATCCTCAGTTGGGTTGGGTGGTTCAGGGCTGCAATCAGCCCATGTGCAAAGATTAGTGGCGCGTCACATCAATGTCAACAGGTTTTGCAAAGTATTTTCAATTATTTTTCAGGGTATATTGCCAGCAAAAAAGCAATCATCTTTCAGAATAGCACATTTTTTTTGACCTGTGCAAGCCTTTCTGCAAAGATTTTTCACTGTTTTTGCATACAGTGCTGGCTGGCGCATAACATACAGCCCTCAATTAGCTTGGCTAATTTAGGATAAAAAGCCATAAAAAAAGCCCATGACCAGTCAGGCCACAGGCTTTTTCAGTGCTTCAGGATGGGTCAGGCTGGTTTCACATCAGGCTTCAACAGCAGGTATTGTGGCACTGGTGCTGACTTATCATCAACAGCGGTCACGCCATCCCAGATGATGCCAGTGGGCGCATTGGCACAGTTGGTGAAGTGCAGCAATTGGCGACCAGCACCACAAGGCGCATCAACCAATTCAAAGCCAACACCATTGGCCAGTGCAACACCGTCAAAATGGTGGCCTTTATGACTGAAGGCAACAGTGATATTCACAACAGGTGGTTTGCTCATGGGTCAGTTTCCTTTGTTGGGTTGGGTATCACAGCACACGCTGTGGCCTGCAATGATACACAACACCAAAGGGCTTGTCAGTGCTTGTCAGGCAGCGTGCCAAGTAATCCAACCACCAGCAAGCCAACCTGCACAAAGCCATCAACAGCGCCCACTGGTGCGCCCAACATGGTTGCAATCAATGCAAGGCCACGCCATGTGCTTGGTTCTTTTGCTCTGCTGATGATGTAAGTTGCCACTGCTTTTGTTGGTTTGTTCATGTTGTTTTCCTCATCATTTGAAAATTGATTTTGCCAGTGTTGCAAGGTCAGCATGGGTCACAGCCCATATTGTGGCACAAGCACCAGCAAAGCTGGCCAGCCATTTGACAAACTTGACCAGCCCTGTGCCTGTGTTCCATGCCTCAACCAGTGCAGCAGTGGCCTTGGCTTGTGCATCCTGTGATGCTGCCAGCTTTTCCTGTGCTGCTGCCAATTCAACTTGTGATGCAGCAAGGTCAGCCACATCAGCACGCAATTCAGCAAGCTGTGTTGCAATGTCAAAATCATTCAAGCGCCTGTCATGTTCACGGCCAAAGTCACCCATTTTTTCACCCCACTTGGCCGCTTGGCCAGACTACTGGTTGTCACAATTCAATTGCTGTCACTGTCAGGTTTCTGACTCTTGCATTACCGCCACCCTGTGCAGACACACCCAAGTCAAGCCACACAGCAGTGTTCAGGGTCAAGCCTGACACATACGCCTGAATGCTGAAAGGAAACCTGCACAAAGGATTTGCCAGTGTCACAATTGGGTTTTCACCCCTGATATTTGCACTACGGGTTGTGCCTGTCAGTGCCGCGCCATTGGCTGGTGCTGCACCTGTGCCTGTCCTGATTTGCGCTGTGACTGCATTGCCGCTGCCACTGTTATCCATGTCACCACTGATGGTCACCAGCACCTTGCCTGACCTTGTGGGTGTGATAGTGCCAGCCAAGCCCATCATCACGCCTGTGGCGCTGGTGGTCACAGTAGGGTCAGCAGGCAGTGATTGTGTTGCCGCCTTATCCATTTGTGTCATGACAAAAGCTGTGGTGGCAATCTGTGTGGTGTTGGTATTTGCAGCAGCGGTTGTTGATGTTGGCGTGCCAGTCAATGCTGGTGAAGTAAACAAAAAAGCCTTGATGTTTGTCCATGTGGCTTTGACCTGTGCAAAGCTGGCCGCGCTGTCAAGGTATGTGACAACATCAGCATTGACTGGTGTGGCCTTGGTTGCGCCTGCATTCATCAAAGTGCCGAGGCTGGCATTTGTCAGGATGGCCTGATACACAGAATTGAAGGCAGTTTGCAGTGTGGTTTTCACTTGCAGCCAAGTGGTTTTGACTTGTGCAAAACTGGCTGTGCTATCACCCACCCCAATCAAATCTGCATCAACTGGTGTTGCTTTGGCCGCTGCACTGTTCAGCAGCGTGCCTGTTGAAGCATTGGTGACTGGTGCTTGAAAGTCAGTGCCAGCCACAGCAGCAGTCAGGCCGCCTGCTGATGCCTTTTGAATAGCTGCACCAGTGGTGGCTGGCAAAAAGTCAGTGTTGGCAACAGCAGCAGAAAGGCCGCCTGCACCATTGGCTTTCTGCACTGCACTGCCAGTGGTTGGTGCAACAAAGTCTGTGCCAGCAACAGCATTGGCAAAGCCACCTGAACCATTGCCCTTTTGAATTGCAGCACTGGCTGATGGTGTGTCACCAGTATTTGTGCCAGTGCTTGTGCCGCTGCCACTTGGGTACAGTGTGTCAAAATATGTTTTCAGTGTGGCCTTGATGTTTGCCCATGTCACTTTGACCTGTGCAAAAGCCGCTGCACTATCTGCAACACCAATCAAATCTGCATCAACTGGTGTGGTTTTTGCGCTGGCAGAATCTAACAAAGCACCAGTGCTGGCATTGGTCACTGGTGCTTGAAAGTCAGTGCCAGCCACAGCATTGGCAAAGCCACCGCTGCCATTGCCTTTTTGCACGCCTGTGCCTGCTGATGGGGTGTCACCTGTGTTGGTGTTGCTGGTGTTGTTGATGACAGTTTGCTGTGCATCAGTCACATATCTTTTGTTCAGGCTGTCAGGCACATCAACAGTGGTCAAACTCACAACACCTGTTTGTGTGTTCACGCTTACCACTGAATCTGTGTTGTCAACTTTTGCCCACGCTGTGCCAAGGCTTACAGGCCAATCACCCACAACCCAACCAGTGATGCCGTTCACATTGTAATTGCCAGCCACATTGGTGATGAAAAACCACCCCTCGTTTGCTGGTGCTGCTGCTGGTATTGGCAAACCATTGATGGCCAAGTCACTGCTGGTCACAATGCCTGTTGTGCCATTGAATGTGCCTTTGAACTTCAATGCACCAAGTATGCTGTCAGGCAATTCATTGATTGGCACTTTGGTGCTGCTATCCAATGACGCATACCCATTGGCAACACCCTTGTCAATCAAGTCTTGTTTGCTCAATTCAAGTGCATCAACTTCAGCTTGTATTGCTGCAATTGCTGCTGTGTCTGTTGGGAATAGATTACCACTCATAATTTTGCCCCTTAACCCAAAACAATTGCGCCAATGTCACCAACAGCACGCACCCACAATGTTTCTGTTGCGCCAATGCTGATTGGGATTGGTTGCGAGTAAATAGAAAAACCACCTTCAGTGTCAGATGGCGTGCCAGCTTCAACATCACGCACAAGGCCAACCAGTGGTGTATTGCCAACATTTTGCATTGCGCCCGACCATGCACCATCTTGCACATTTTGAAAACCTGCATTCAATATAACTGGTTGATTTGTTGCCATGATTTTTGCCCCTTAAAATATCAGAATATTGGCTTGGCCAATGTCAATGCGGTTTGCGCCATCACCAAAAACAATCTGCAATTGTGTTGCTGTTTTCAATGTTGGCGGGTTTGTGCCATTTGATGCGGATTTGATTGCACCATTTGCACCGCCATTGTTTGCAGTGCCAAGTGCAGATACACAATATTCACCAACAATTGGATTGGTGAAGTTGATAGTAAAAAGCCCTTCACTGTTTCTGACAACGCTGGTGACATTGAATGGCGTGCCATTGATTACAACATTGTCAGCATTGTCAATGCCAAAGGATACTTTGGCTTGGCAGAATGGGTTGGCTGCTTTTGATGCTGCAACTGCCAAATCAGCATAGGCTGTTGACGCTGCTGCTGTGCTGTTGGTCAGTGGTGGCTTTGTTGGCACTGTTGGCGTGCCAGTCAATGCTGTGTCATTACGTTCAATCAATCTGTTGTATGGGTCAATCAATGACCAGTTGGCAGTGACAGTTGGCAATGCAGTGTTTGCATTGGTCAGGCTTTGGTATATGTTGAAACCGCTGCCAGCGTCATACAACACCAAAGCATTTTTTGCATAAGGGTATGGCACGCCACCATTGTCTGCTGTGGTAATAAACAACGGCACGCCACTGACCTGATATTGTTTTTGGTTCAATGACATCAAATAGAAAAGATAATTCATGTCACTACGTTCAATCAGCAAGCCTGTGGTGTTTGGGTCTTGACTGTATCGAAGTGGCCACCCTTGGTCAAAACTGACTTCACCGCTGATTTGCAGCGGCTCTGGCACTGCTGGTGACTTGTCACCATTCAGCGCAAAAGGTATTTTCACAAAAATCTGGTCAGCCATTTTTTAATACTCCACTCTTGCAAAATTGCCATCAAAAAAGTTGCGCCCAAAGTCAGCAAAACCAAAGGCAAATGTGTTGGCCAATAAAATATTCAATTCAACACCTGCTGGCCTTGGCAGAATGTCAAACGCTTCAAGTGCATACAGCAGCGTGCTGGTTGGGTTGTAAGTGTCAAAAAAGTATGTGGCTGTCATGTCATAGTTGTCAATGACATACGCGCCACCCTCGCCAAAAATATCAGCCAACATTTTGTTGATACCTGTCACACAGCAATCACTGGTCAGTTGGTAGTATCTCAACCGCAACAGAATGCGGCTTTCCTCAACTGTCAAACCAGCTTGGCCGCTGCCATTGCTGCCAAAGTTGCCATCAAAAAAGTTTGTGCCAAACGCACTGAAACCCCAAGCTGGATAACCAACAGGGCTTGGGTTGGTGGTGATGAACAAAGGCAGGTTCAGAATGATTGCCCACACCTGCAAGCCATCCTCATCACAGGTTTGCAAATCAAAAATTGCAGGTTCAAACACATCAAAAGCGCCAACAATCCATTGGTCATACCATGCCTGCTTTGATTCAACCAAAGTTTTCAGGGCTGGTGCTTGGTCATATTGCCACAGAATGGCACGCTGCAAATCAATTGAAAAATCAAAATGCTTGACGGTTTCTGTCATAGCAGCGTCACTGCAATGTTTGATTCTGTGATGGTGGCCTTTTCATCAATGCCAATGGGCAGCAGGTTCAGCCACACTGGTGAACCAGACAGCAGCGCCACATCAAGCTGTGTCAGAAAAAGGGTTGGTGCAACAAAGTTGATTGCCCCTGCCAATTCAAATGAACTGACCTGTGTGCCAAGGGTAAAACCGTTTTCACTATTCACAAGGCCAGCGGCATAATTCAGAATGGCTTGTTTCACCACTGCGATTAGGTCGCCAATGCCACCAGTATTTTTCACAAACACCCTGCACATCACTGGCACTGGTGTTGGTCTGTCAAACTTGATGGTGTAGGTTTGGCCTGTGATGGGGTCAACAATTGGCACGCTGGTTGCGCCATTCATATCACAGCCCAATGATTTTTTGTTCAGTATGACCTTGGCAACATCGTCATCTGTTGCGCCATCAACACAAGCCCACATTGAATGCGCCACCAAGTTGATGCCATCAATGACCACTGGTGCATTGGTGAAGTTTTCCCTGAATGACACAGATTTTGTGTCAGGCAATTCATTCAGGCCGCTGTATATGGCCTCACCCAAGGCCACGCCTTGCAGCGCAAGGGTCACCCTACGCCTACGCCTTGACAGCTCATCAGATTCAACTGCTGAACCACCCGCGCCTGCTGTGGGGTTTGTCACGGTTTCCCACCCTATAGCACCAGTCACAACCACTGTCAGGGTGTTTGGGTTGCATTCAATCTGGCCAGTGTTGACTGCCAGAAAGTCACCCACGCCTTGGCCTGCAATATCCAGCAGCACAGATGACACCAGTGCAAACTGTTCACCGCTGGTGCTGACTGCTGCCAGTGCGCCTGATGGTATGATTGCCCCTGCCACACCTGTCAGCAGCACGCCTGTCACTCTGGTCTTTGTGGCTGGCACACGCCTGCCACCAGTCAATGCCCATATTGCATCAAGAAAAACACCTTCAGCCACATTGGGATTGATCTGGTTGGCAATCAAAGCTGTGTTTGTCAGTGCGCCAACCCTTGCCAGTGTTTCTGCTGTTATCAGCACGCCTTGTGGGGTGTCTGGTGTGGTCACCAAGTCAGCACCAAAGGCTGCTTTGAACTCTGCAATGACCTCATCTTGCAAGCCAGCAGTGTCAACAACAAAAACACCATTGCTGGTTGTGAATGTGTAGTATGCCATTACAAAATGCCCTCACCAAAGATGGTCAGAATTGTTGCCTGATACACCAGCACATCATCAACAATGTCAGAATTGAACTGCAACACATTCACCACGCCTTCAACCTGTGCAAGCGCCTTGCGTGCTGCAAACTCATATTGTGCCAGATTGCGCCTGCTATACCACACAGTCTGAAAATCAGGTATGCCAATGGTGATGTCAAGCACGCATTCAGCCAGCACCGTTTTCATGATGTGTTCACAGTTTTGAAGCACTGCCTGAATGCCTGACACAATGGCAATGTTGCCTGCACCGTCAAGGTATAGGTCATTGCGCTCATTCACTGCAAAAGTTGTGGTCATTAGTTGTTCACCGCTGTTTTTCCAGCAATCAAAGTGCCAGTGCCGTGGTCATGCGCTTTCAACAGTTTTGTGCCTGCCATGACATCAATCAAGCCTGTCACAGTCTGATTGCTGGTGATGTTGCCGTCAACCTGCAAATCACCTGTCATGTGGGTTGTGGGTGTGGTCAGGGTCACGCTGCTGGTGGCATTGACTTCAACAATGGGTGATTCAATAACCACCCTTGGTGCTGTCACCTTCACCCTATCTGGCCACAGGGCAATTCTGACTGTGCCATCAAGGGTTTGCCACACTGCATTTTCCATGTCTTCACCATCAATGGTGAAACCTGACAGAATATCAGGTATGAAAAAGCCATCATTGAAACTGTGCATTCTGTGGGTGTTTGGCTCTTGTTCAGTGCCGCCTTGCAAATATAATGACATATCCCTATCGGTTGCTTTTATCCAGCCAAGGTCACCAGCTTTCAAGTTGAAGTTGAGCATGAAACCGCCACCGCCACATTGAAAAACTGGCACGCTGGCAATTTGCGCCCTGTTCAATGACTCACCATTTGTGGCCACAATTTTAATCATGGGCTGCACAGTGGCAATGTTGCTCACTCTGTCAAAAGCAATCACCTTTGCTGGCATACAGTCATCAGTGTTTTGCAGCGCCTTGCCCATAAATTGTTTCAACATACCAATCATGCTGCTGTCATTCACAGGGTTGCGTGATGGTTCAGCGCCTTCAATAGGTTTTTGTGGTTGGTCACTCATATTCTTTTGCACTCTGCCATGTAATAGAAAGGCACATCACGGCTGGCCACTTCAAATGAAAGTTTGTAGATTTGATATTCACCATTCAATGCTGGTGTGCTGGTGCTGACAATTTCCAAAGCGCCACCAAGTCTGGTTTTTGGGTCAATCAGAAACTTGACTTTGCAGCCCTGTTCTGTGAACTCTGGTTTGCCAACCATACCACTATCAATATTCAAAATGCGCTTGAAGTTTGGCAAAGGCAGGTTGATGTCTTTGACAACCAGCTCACCATCATCAATATATGCACTCACACCACCAGCATCACCAAGGTCATCAACCTGTTGAAGTTGTGCGCCTGTGAAACTGGTATTGGTCAGATTTTTGTTTGTTGCTGACCAATTCAAATTGACACCCAAACTTTTTGCAACCTTGGCTGCTTTGTCTTGCAGGCTTTCAACTGGCAAACCAGTTTCACTGACAATTTTGCCTTTTTTGCTGTCAAGGGTCAGGGCTTTGAATGCAACCCATATATCCATTTCAGACTCACCACCAGACACAGAAACATCACCACCACTGCCTGCTGCATCCTCTTTTGGCTTTGGTGGCGCTGCACCAGCCTTGGTTGGTTTTTCCTCTTTCACATCACACTTTTGCCCCAATGTGCAATATGCAAAATCACCTTCAAACAATTTGAAAGTGCCTGTTGATTCACGGCCAACTTCAAGCACCATTCTTTTTGGTGTGTTGTTTTTGTTGAATGGGCTGCACTCTGTCAGCAGCCAGTCACGGGTTTCACGGTCAAGGTTTGCAATGGCAATTTCACAAGTGTTTTGGGTTGGGCTGGCATACTTTGTGCCATTGGCTTTGATGGCCAAGCCCTCATACACTTTCAACTGGCCACGCACTTCAATGCCAACTTTGACAATGCGCTTGTCAAGTTTCACAAAATCGTTCATGGGTAATAGTACAAAAACTGTGTTGTGCCAAAGCTGGCAGGGTTGACCAGCTCACCATTCATTGTGTTGAAAAAAAAGTTTCTGCCAATCAGCCTTGACTGTGGCCAGATAATCCATTGACCAGAAACGGCACGCGCACCTTGCACAATCACTTTGTCATTTTCGCTGATGGTGACCAGCACGCTGCCAGCTCTTGTGGCAATCCTGAAGTTGTACAAGATGTTATCAAGCACAACATTGAATGATTGGTTTTCTGCTGTTGATAGTGGTATCAGTCTCATATATCACCCAAGAAAATCAGCAAGTGCGCTGCTTTCTTCAACTGGTGGTGCAGTGGGTGTGGCTGCCGCTGATGGTGTTGTTGCATTCACTTGGCCACGGTCTTTTGTGCTGGCATTGCTTTTGGTTTCAACTTTTCGCGCTGGCAATGGTTCAAATGTTGCTTCAACTAAAATGCACTCTTTGAACTTCAGCGCAATGGTGATGGTGTCCCACATGGCAGCATCTTCACTGTGTGGCATATCAACAATCATCATGTTGTCATACCCACCTGTCTTTGTGTATATGGTGAACAGGGTGGCATCTTTGTATGCTTTTTTCAGTTGGTCATACATATCATTGTATGTGGCTGGTGACAGTATCACAGACAAGTCAATCTCAACTGGCAAAATCACCCTGTGGTCAGTCATCACACTGCCATTTTCTAATGGGTGTTCCATGTTTTTGCTTGGCTCAGTGACATTCACACTGATTGGTCTGGCATCAAGGAAAATCTGCTGCCAGTTTTGATCCCAAACACCAACAAAATCTGCATTGCTGGTGCGCTGTGTGATGTTTGATATTATGCTCATATCCTGACACCGTTATCACTGCCAGCAATGGCATCATTCATTTGCTTTTCAAGGTGCTGGCTGAATGCGCCTGCAACACCTTCAGCATCAGTGGCCTGTGTATTGATGACCACAGTGCCAGTTTGCACGCTGGTGTTGGTGTTTTGTGCGCCTGCTGATGGTGGCACACCGCTGGCTGCATTGTAGGGTGAACCATCAGCCTGTGCAGCGGCCTGCTGGCCTGCTGCTGCTGCATCCTGTGCTTGGCTGCCAGTAGGGTTTGGCGCTTCACCACCACCACCACCAAGCCATGTGGGTGCATTGTCTTTCAGGGCTTGCCAGCCTGCTTTCATCTCATCCCATTTTTCCATTAGTGCGCGCCATTTATCCATGATGGCCTCAATGAAACCTATCACCTGATTTTTCATATCTTTGAAACTGCCAAGGTGCTTGCCCAACAGCGAATTGCCGCCATTCATCCACACTTGAAAATCTTGATACACCAAAGCAATGGCTGCACCCATAGCGGCCAAGGCAGCAATCAACAGCAGCAGCGGCCATGTGGCAGCAATCCAGCCAATGGCCATTGATGCAAGGGCTGGCAGAATCATTGCAGTGACAACCAAGGCAATGGCAATCAAGCCATATTCAACACCCTTCAGCAGTGCTTGGTGGCCTTTGAAGTACAAAAACATATCAGTGAATGCTTCAGCAACCCACTGAATGGCAGGCAACACAGCCAGTGCCAGCGCCCTGTACACTTGCTGCAATGACCTGCCAACACCATCCATTGCGTCATCATATTCTGCAAGCTGCTTTTGATTTTCCTCAGTCAGCACACCAAACTTTTTCTGTGCAGCAACCAACTTTTCAGTGTCGCCTGCTGCATCACGCAACATATCAATGGTGACAGAATCCATGCCAAGTTTTGCGCCTTGCCCTTGCGCTTCCTCAGATGTCATTTCTGAAAACTTTTTTGACAGTTTTGGCAGCATATCCATTGCTGTGGTCAAGCCTTTCTCATCAATGCCCATTTCTTTCAGAAAGGGTGTGGCTTTTGATTTTCCTTTGACTTTGAACACTTCAATGTTTGTGGCAAGTGTTTTAAGTGTGCCTTGGAAACTTTCAGCATTACCACCAGCATCTTCAACAGCCCTGCCCCATGCGTCAAGGTCACCCACAGGCACATTCATGCGCTTGGCAGCTTCACCCAAGCCAACCATGTTTTCTGTTGCTTCATGAACTTTTGAAGCAATCGCACCAATGGCAAATGCACCAGCAAAGCCAGCAGCCATACCTTTGAATGATGCAGCAGTGTCACCTGCAAACTTGTTCAGGTGGCCTTTTGTGCTGGCAGCTTTTTTGTCAACCTTGTCAAAAGCCTGCACAGCATCAGTTGGGTCACCCAACAGTTTGTATATGAACGCACTGACAAAACTCATTCACTTACCCTTTTTTTTGTAGTGTTCATTTGCAAGCCATTCATTATACCTTGGGATAACGATTGATTCCCATATCAGAAAGGCATCTTCAATGCTGTACACTGTTCTCAATTCATTCAGGGTTGCTTTTCCACTGCTGATAATTGTGCCTGTAATGCCGTCAATATTTTGGTAATCTTTTGTGGGAGCATCACAGACCATCTTTGAAAGAAAGGCGCAAGACTCCCTTGTACGAAAAAACCAAGGTTATATTCCAGCATCTCAGTTTCAACTTTGAAACCAAGGTTGAAGTCACCACCAATATGATTGTCAATCAGTGCTTGTGTTGATAGCAATTGTTCACTGCCATCAGGTTTCACAATCGCCACATAAGCCATCATTTTCAAATACAGTGCGTGATTTTTGTCATAGTCGCCAACCATCGGTGTGCCAGTTGGTATGTACTGTGTCAGAATCTCACGCCCTGCACTGCCATAGGGCAGCTTTGATATTGTGAATGTTTTTTCAACGCCATCTTCAGACGATACCACAAGGGTTTTCGGTTGTATCAACACAAGTTTTCACCTCAATTAAAATGATCTTTTTACATCCTCAAACGTGAAGCTGTATGCTTTTGTTTTCAATCTGCCAGCACTGGCCACGCTGTCAGCAGGCATACCATCAGTGATGATACCGCTGGTCAGTGTGACTGTTCTGCCATCACCATATATGCCTGTCAGTGTGATGATGTCACGCGCACCGCGCTTGCCTTTGGCCACTCGGTTTGCGTCATACAGTATGCCAAGGTTTATGTCATCAAAACTTGATGGCACAACACTCAAGGTGATTTTGATGGGTGTGGCTTTTGACCACTTCACCAAGTCACCATTCACACCCATTGCAGTCTCAGCAATGGCGATTGACGGTATATCAAGTGGGTCGCCATCATCAGCAAAAATGGTGACAGGAAAGCCAGCAGGGTATGTCTGGTCAGCAATCAACCACAGTGAAAGGCCAAAGCCTGAAATATCATTTGCCATGTCATTATCCTCAAAAAGTTGATTATCAAATCAGCACATGGCTGCCTTTAATTTTGCGTATGGCATCATCTTTGCTGTACACCAAACGATATTGTGCAACATATTCAATGCCGCTGTTGGTTGGCACTTCAACAATCTCACAGTCAAGCCAGTACCCACCACTTTCAACTTCACGCCAAGCATCAGGTGAACCAGTGAAGGTGGAAATAAAAGTTTTGTGTGTTGTGTTCAAACGCTTGCCAATACTTATCACGCCATTGTTCAAACCCAATGCAACAACAGATTGAACACCAGCAATGACAGTGGCGCGCCCTTGACGGTTTGCACTGATTTTGCCAAGTGCCAGCAATAGATTCATCAACTGAACTGCCACAACATCCTTCAGCCATATCTCATTGACATACACATTCATGTCAATTGGGTCTTTTGCAAACTGGCCTTGCAATTTGCCGCGCTGATAAAAAGATATTTTTCTGCCAGCCTGCTGTGTTGAACCATAGTAATTGATGCCGCCACCATCAAGAGCATTGCTTTCAGCTTCATCACTTACTGTTGCAGGCAAGGTTGCTTGCTGAAACATATAATTCTGGCTCGCATCTTGTCTGTTCCATGCCGTTGATGCCAAAATCGCCATTGGCAAATATTGCGGCCATGAACCATACCCGCCATGATATACAACAAAATCATTGTAAGAGTATTGAATTGGACTATTAAGGCTCAATGCAATACCGCCAATCAAGTCATATAAAAGTGGCGACAGTGCTGATAGTTGTGACACATCAACGCCAACGCTATACAAAAACATATTGTTGTATGAATAGTTGATTGTCGCCACATCAACAATTTGTTCAGCGGTCAGGCTTTGGTCAAGGAAAGCAAAGCTGCCAAAGTTGTTGTTATCCAGTGCAGAATGTTCAAAAGTTTGTGCTGGTGTTTGTGCGCCAATACCAGCAGACACCCTGCCCAAGTTGTTTGTGTCGCTGTTGTTTCCTTGATTCCACATTGACAACCAACCAATCTGGCTGATGTCTGTGCCAATGTTGCTGCCATATATATCAATATTGATGCGTGCATTGTTGATGCCAGTTGCACCACCAGTGATTTGAAACAAGCCATCACCAGCAGCGCCCCATGTCACAGTTGCGCCCGTGAATTGTGCGCCCACCTGTGCATTGATGGCTGCCTGTATAATGCTGGCAACATCAGTCAAGCTGGTGGCTGCTGTGAAGTCTATACCGCTGATAAAATGCGCCACACCACCAATGTCAAGATTGAAGCTGCCGTCAGTGACAGCAACCCACTGTGCCAGTGTTTTTGATGACTTCACGCCAATCAGGTATGGCGCAACATCAACATCAGGCCAGCGTGCAAAGCTGATTTTCCTTGGCCGCGTGATTTGCTTGCTGATGAAAGAAAAATACCATGTTGCAATGTTGCATTCTTCACCATTGGTATTGTTGAAGTATTTGCACACCTCATCAGCACTTGTGAACTCAACTTGTGTGTCAACAGGCAGCAGCGGATTGTTTGTAAAAAATCTGCCAATCAATTCGCGTGTTGCAACTTGTGCAACACCGCCAACGCCAGAAACGATGTCAACATATTTTTTCATTGGAATAGTCATTTTTTCACACCTCTTGTATTTCGCCAGTGATTCTGACAACAGGGTTGGCCTCATCAAGCAAGACCTGTCTGTATGTCAAAGTAAAATCAAAAGATGGCACTTGTTCGTGCCGCCCTTTGTCATCAATAAAATATTGCACACGCAATGGCTCAATTCTCAAAATACCAATGCCTGCCGCCCTGAATGCGTCAACTGCCTTTGAAGTTTGCAGTATCATGGCCGCTGCGTCAACAAAGTCAAACGCTGTGAACTCTTGTGGGGTTTGCGGGTTTTGAATGGCCAGACAGTCAAGCTGGTAGGTGCTTTCAAGCCAGTATGATTGGCGCTGCACAACCACATCATTGTTTTCATCAAAATATGATTCATTTTCTGGCCAGCCATATCTTTTTGAATCAATCCGATGAATGGCCAGAATGGGCTTGGTTGGCACGCCTTGCTGTGTTGGCTGAAAAGATTGCTGCACATATACATCAAGGCCACGGTCATTGCACCCATCACGCACAATGGCAAAGATAATGGCAAACACTTGGTTGTCAGTCATCATACAAATTGACCTGCTTGACCAAGGTCAATGGCCATGACCTGCACCCAACCATCAATGCCAAACCAGTCAAAGTTGCTGGTCAGTTGAAAGCGCCTGTTCTGCCATTCAATCTGGTCACCAGTGAAGTCACGGGAAAGATCAATCAAGTCTGTGCTGACAAAAATCTGCACATAGTTTTTCTGAAAGTCTAGGCCATAGGCTTGATACACTGACCTGTTGACAGCCTGAATGCTGCCCATCAATTCAACTGGTTCAGCAAAATCTGTTTCCCACTCACCAATGGCATTCAATGTGCGCCCTGAATCGGCAAACCATTTGAAAGGAAACTTGCCAATGACAGAAAATGCTTGGTTCAGCAGATTGCTTGATGGTATCAATTGTCAGCCCTCACTTGTACACATCAGTCATTGTCACCTTGTGAGTGATGGCATTACGCATGATGCCAGAATCAACCAGCGGTTTGGCTGCTGTGCCTGACAATGTATCATTGATGCCCAAGGCAACCAAGTGTGCAGCCTGCAACACCTGTGACTTTTTGGTGATTTTGATGCCTGCTTTTTTCCATGCACGCAACTGCAATGTGACTGGTGACAGTGGTGGTGTTTGAATCTTTGCAATGGTCTTTCTGGTATCGCCAGCAGCCTTCAGGCCAAGCTGTTCAAATACCTGCAACCAAGTCAGCTTGCCATCAGCAACATCAGCACTGCCCTTGGCAAACTGCTGTTGCCACTTTGTGGCATTGGCCACACAAGTTGGCCTCATGAATGGCCTTGGTGGTATGCCTTGCCTTGGGCTGCCAAACTCTTGAATGACTGCCACATACGCAACAGGCACGCCATTGTCATATTTTGAATCTTCAAAAAAGCCCACATTGACGGTCATGCCTTTCATGCCTTCAAGGTGTTTGACAAAGGCATCAAGCTGTTTTGTGTCTTGTGTCACTGAAACTTTCATGCCCTGCCAAGCCCTTTGTCAGAAAAACACACCGCCAACTTTCCTGAATGCTGACTTTTCTGGCAACCCGCCAACATATATGCCACCAGTGCCTTTCAATCCCAACAGGGCTGCAAGCTGTGCGCCATAGGGTGTCAAGTAAAGCCAATATTGAAACTGTGACTTGACTGGTGGCGCAAGGTTGGTGACATTCACAGCGCCCACGCCTGCACCTGTTGTGATGCCTGTGGCCTGTCCTGCTGCTGCATTATAGCCAAGGGTGGTCATGTGGGCTGTGCAAAGGTTCAAAGCCTGTTGGCGACAATGGCCAGCCAGCACGCCAAAGTTGGCAGGGCTGACAAAACAGGTGGCCATATCCCAATATGCCTCAAGGGTTGCATCAGGGTATTTGTTCACATCAGAAAATGCAGGATACAAAACCCTGAATGCTGCCACATCAAATGTCAGCACCGCTGCCATATCACTTGGCCTTTTTGCGGCTGTTGGTCACTGGTGCTTTTTCTTTGTCAGCAAAGTCATCAGGTGTGATGGGTGCTGACTCATCTTTTGGTTTCATGTTGCGTGCAACTTTGTCAGCAGCAACTTCAACATCATCCTCAACAATATAGCCATTGGCCTTGTGTTGAAGGTATGCGTCACAGGTGTTCAGCAATTCAAGCTGGTGCTTTGTGACTTCAGTGGCAACACCTTTTGGTGTTTGAAAATGATTGTTGCTGATACCAGCGCCACCTTTGATGACACAGATTTGTTCAGCAATCGGCAAATCAGCACCGCCTTTTTTGAAAAGGCTGTACGCTTGACTGTTTGAAAGTGTTGAATATACAAATGGCATTTTGTTGTTTCCTTGTGGTTGGTTGAAACTGAAAAAAAGGGCTGGCTGTTACACCAACCCCTTTCAGATGTGGCCGCTATTAGCAGCCAGACTTACGCACAACAGCGTATGGTCGTTTGGTCATGATGCCAGCAGTTGCATTGGTATATGCTTCCTCATAACTTTTTGCCATTTGCATGACACCCAAAGTCATAAACTTGGCTGGCACAACCTGCACAAATGTGCGGTCATCATCACTGCCTGAATCTGCAACAGTCTCAGCGTACAAATAAAACACATTTGCACCGCCATTGGCTGCATTCAATTCAGGTGCAGAAACAATACGCACCCTTGGGTAAGTTTTTGACAGCCAATCACGCACACTGATACCAAAGTCAGATGTGACTGACAGGTAATCAACTGATGCAGTGGCAATGCCAAGTGTGATGTCAACACGCTCAGGGTCAATCAAATCTTGTGACTGGTTGCGTAGTGTGGCCAGTGCGCCACGGATGTCTGCACAAATCTCAAGGAAAGTTTTTGTTGACCAAGCTGAATTGCCTGAACCACCATTTGGCAGGTTGCCATAAGCTGGCAATGCAGGGTCATTCAGCAATCCATAAGTGCGATTTGCACCATTGTTGAAACCATAAAAGCCAACACGGTTGCGCTGAATCTCAAGGGCTGATGCAGCGGCTTGACGCTTGCTGTCTGAACTTGAAACACGCATTGCTGATGCACGCGCTTCCTCAAGTCGGCCAACTTGCATACCTTCCTCAAACCGTACCACTTCACGGGTTTCAAAGTTGGTGTTCCATGATGACAAAGGTACATTGGTGTAATCACCGTATGGCACAGCATTGCCAACTTGTTCCATGACACCCTGTACAATCTGTTCAGATTGCCAGTCACCTTGCACAGTGATACCAACAAAATCATCAATGCGCCTTGCAGCGGTCATGACTTGCACAAAGCCAGTCAACCATGCCTGCAAAAATTGCACAGGTGTGGTCACACTTGGTGTGGTCAAAGGTGCAGTCAATGCGCTATCGGCTGCAAACTCAGCAGCCATTTTGTTCAGTGATTTTTCATCAAACGCAATGCCCAAACGGGCAAGGTCTTTGTAATTTTCAATCTGTGTGAATGTCAGCGGTTTGATTTTACGCGCTGCAATATGGCTCAATTCATTGTGTGAACGCATAGTGAATGCTCCCTTAGTTTGTCAATTGAATGAATGCCAAACCAGCAGCAGGCACGTTTTGGCGCACCACCTTAGTGTTTGGAACAAGTGTGCGGCCAACTGTTGGTGTTGTACCAGCAATGGCATACAGCTCACCAGTTGCTTGGTCAAACTCAACATTGTCACCAATTGCGCCTGCATTCAACAGCTCAACAACAATTGTTCCCATTTTCAGGAACTCTGCCATTGCTTCATTAGGCAAA
>Ga0315294_10000667_pt1 | contig 37155 bp, 30 predicted proteins | sample YL17G13_40_MG_FD_203626 | JGI IMG/M metagenome (GOLD analysis project Ga0315294, IMG submission 203626) | Sediment microbial communities from Yellowstone Lake, YNP, Wyoming, USA - YL17G13_40 | ecosystem: Environmental > Aquatic > Freshwater > Lake > Sediment | place: USA: Wyoming | collected...
CGATCAAATTATTTGGTTGATGACCATAAGCGCCGGGCTATCGAAAGAATTGAATGCCGGTCAACTTATTTGGTTGATGACCATAAGCGCTTGGCTATCAGGCTCAACCTTAAATTAGCGCCATTCGGGTCATACCTTGAGTTGTGAGTTGATCTCCGCAAGTGAAAGTGTTTCTGGTTCCTTTTGGGTTACAAGAGAAAAATCAAGTAAGTTTTAGAGGGAGCAACATGGAAAAAATTTGTGAGCAGATACTGAAATCAAAATCTAGCGTAAATAGACTTAGGGAATTGGCACCAAAGGAACCAGGTGTATATGCAATATTTTTAAATCAAGGCATAAAATTGCCTCATGGGATAGTACAAGGTGAACAGGGATGTATTTATGTTGGAAAAGCAGAATCCGGAATCAGAAAGCGGATATTGCAGGAGCACCTGAAAACGGGAAATTCTGGCAGGTCCGCTTTTCGCAGAAGGCTTGGCGCCGTTTTGAAGGATGAGTTGAAGTTGACTGCTATTCCAAGAGATGAGAAGTTTGGAAAGAAGCATAGACTCTTCAAATTCGAAGAAGCAGGCGAGGTGGCCCTTTCTAAATGGATTACTGAGAATGTGTCTTTCGGATGGTGCATAATTAACGAGGAACGAGAAATAAAACAGTCGGAGAAGAATCTGGCTTTTAGACTCAAGCCATGTTTGCCAGATGAGCCGGATTGGGGCAACCCCTACAAGACAAAAATAGAAAGCCTATATGCATCATGCGTCAGTGAGGGGGGTGAAAAATATGAATCAATATATTGTCCGTCCAAGAATTTTTGAGGCGATAAAATTTCATCAAACTGCGGCTCAGTGACAAAGACTTTCTATGATTTGCCTATCTCGGCAACCATCGCATATCTGACGCAAATTATTTAGACTTAAGTTCACCTTTCGCTTCTGACACTTTGGCGAACGCATCCACGATTGCCTGCATGTCTTTGCGTTCGGCGAGGAGCACGGGGTGGGGGATGGAGATGCAGGTTGCATAAGCTGCGTCGCTGTGGGGCAGGCTGACTTTGGCGCATTTCTTGAGCGCGTTGACGTAGCTTTTGCTGAGCTGGTGGCGCTTCTTGGTCAGAGGCCGGAAGAGCGGGCTTTTGTGGAGCGGGAGATAGATTCGCTCGGCCGCGGCCATAAGCTCGGCTGCGAGCGCTGCGCGGATGGTTTCGGTTTCCACTCCCTTCCAGAAGTTCCGGTCGCAGCGGACCACGTAGTAATAGTAAGCGCGGCGTGTGACCTGGTCCAATGGAATGATCGGCTCAAACCCGGGGATGGACGATAGTTCGTCGTCCAGGAACTTGGCGTTGTCCTGCCGCTTGAGCGTTTGCTCCGGGAGCCGGCCCAGCCGGTCCAGCAAGATCGCGGACTGGAACTCGGTCATGCTGTAATTCCCGCCCATGAGCTCTCCCGACCATTCAATCTCCAGCTTGCCGGGAACGGGCTTGTCAATGTATTTCCGGCTGTTGGCTTTCAACTGCTCGATCCGGGTTTTCAGCTCCAGGCTGTTGGTCACCGCGACTCCGCCCTCGCCCGAGGCCAAGAGCTTGGTGTGCTGGGTGCTGAAGCAGCCGACTGAGCCGAAAGTTCCCGCGCCTTTTCCGCGCCACATGGCGCCGTGCACGTGCGAGCAGTCCTCAATCAAGAATATTTTATGCCGCTTGCACACGGCCAGAATTTGGTCAAGGTTGCAGAGGCTCCCGTATAAATGCACCGCGATCACGGCCCTGGTCTTCTTGGTGATTGCGGCCTCCACCGCTTTCGGGCAGAGGCAGAGCGTGGCCGGATCAACGTCCGCAAAAACCGGAATGGCGTTAACGTCCACCACCGCGACCGCGTCCGCGCACCAAGTCAGAGCCGGGATGATCACCTCGTCCCCGGCGCCGATGCCCAGAGCCTCCATGGCCAACTCCAGGGAGGCTGACCCGCTGGCAACCGGCACGCAATATTTCGCGCCCAAAAATTCGGCAAAGGCCTTTCCAAACGCCTTTTCGCGGAGAGGGGCGTCCGGCGAATAATTCGAACTGATGGCCCAGCGCCCGCTCTTGAAAACGGCTTCCATTGCATCGAGCGTGGACTTTTCCCATTGCGGCCATTTGGGCCAGCCCGTGCTTTTTACCGGAGTCCCGCCATGAATCGCCAGCTTGCTCATGATCATTTCCTCCGCAAATCGCCTTGGCGTGTTCCGCGAACAGACAATGATAAGGACAAGCGGACGGCCTAGTCAAACGCAAGCGCGGCCCGGACAAAGATCATTTGAGATTTGGTGTGGCGGCTGGTAAGTTGAAGAAGGCGATGGGCAAATTGGTGCAAACTTTTTCCGCGCGGAAATCGAGGAGCGCGGACATGGGCGGCAAAGGCGCCAACCTCAACACCCTGATCAAGCACGGCCTGCCCGTGCCCAAGGCCTTTGTCATCAGCAGCCGGGCATACCTTTCCCACATTGAGCGGCCCGCAATTCGGGAAAAAATCGAGGCCGCTCTTGCCGGAGAAAAAAATCGTCCCGGGCTTTTGGCGGACTTGAGGCAAAGCATGGTTTCCGCCCCGCTCGATCCCGGTCTTGCCCGGGAGATTTCGGCCGCGCTATCCGGTCTGGGCCCGGGGCGGTTTGCGGTGCGCTCGTCCGCCACTTGCGAGGATTCTTCCGCGCATTCCTTTGCCGGCCAGCACGACACGGTGCTGGGGGTATGCTCGAGCGAGGACTGTCTGTCCGCGGTCAAGCAATGCTGGGCGTCGGCCTGGTCCGAGCGCGCGATTGAGTATCGTCTGAGGAACGGCATCGATCCGCGGTCCGGGGGAATGGCGGTGGTGGTGCAGGAGCTGGTTCTTGCGGAGGTATCGGGGGTGATGTTCACATCCGACCCGGTGAGCGGGTCGCGGGACAAAATAGTGATCGAGTCTGTATTCGGCCTGGGCGAGGCTTTGGTCTCGGGCCGGGTGCAGCCGGACCGGATGGCGGTTGATAAACAGAGCATGGAGGTGATCGAGCGTCAGGTCTCCGAGAAAAAATTCGCAATTGTCCCGGGCAAGAGCTCGGGCACGGCCGAGCAGGACCTGGACGCTTCTCGCCGCGCCATGCCTTCGCTCGATGACGAGCAGGCCCGGCGCATAGCGGAACTGGGTGCCCGGATTGAGGCGCTTTTTAAGTCTCCGCAGGACATTGAATGGGCAATCGCAAATGGCAAAGTTTTCATCCTCCAGTCCCGGCCCATCACCGGGCCCAAAGTCCAGGACACCCCCGGGGACCGGGTGATCTGGTCCAACACCAACGCCGGAGAAATCCTCCCCGGAGTCATCACCCCCATGACTTTTTCGGTGATCAAGAAATATGTCTTTGCGCTTTTCAGCCCGCTGAGCTCGCGCATGGCCCTGGACATGGACCGGCTGGAGGTGATGGGCCTGGTCGCCGGTCGCATCTATTTCAACATGAACGTTGCAACCGCGATGCTGCGCAGTTTCCCGGGCACGAGCAAGCGGAACCTTGCGGACTTTTTCGGCGGGGAACAGGAGCAGTTGACCAAGGCGCTGGCGGGGATCAAGGTTGCGGACCTGCCCAAGACCGAGGTCAAGCCGCTGCGGGTGCTGCTCAGGCTTCCCGGGCTTCTGCTCTGGCTCGCGCGGCACCGGAGCATGGAGGTCGAAGCCTGGGAAGAGACGCTTCGCCGCCGGACCCGGGAATTCCTGCTCACGGATTACAAGCGCATGACCGCGTTGGAAATTCTGGAGCGGACGGATCAGATTTCCCGGGAGGTTTCGGGCTTGGCCGAGGACGGTCTGGCCTTTGCGGTTGTGGGACTGATTTGCTTCCGGTGGCTGGAAAGCATTTGCCGGCGATGGCTCCATGACTCGGACGGGTCAATTTACAACCGCCTGCTTACCGGGATGGGCGGGGTTGATTCCGCGCAGGCCGGACTCGATCTGTGGCGGTTGGCAGAGGCGGCAAGGGCTCCGGAAATTTTTGAGGCCGTTGACCGGGCGCAGGATTTCCAGCGCGCGCGGGAGACGCTTTCCGGAAATCCGGAGGGCAGTGCATTTCTCACGAAATGGGACGCGTTCATGTTCTGGCACGGGCACCACTGCCGGGCTGAGGCTGACGTGTCCGCGGCCCGCTGGCGGGAGCAGGATGACTTTGTGCTGGAGATGGTCCGGACTTTTGCCCGGGACCGGAGTTCCAGGAGCCTGCTGGAACTGCACCGGGAAAAGGCGGGGGAGAGGGAAAAGCTGGAAGCGGAAATCAGGGGACGGCTGCGCGACCCGTTCCGGCGCGGGATTTTCCAATGGTTCTTGACCCGGGCGCAAAAAGGCATGCGGGTGAGGGAGAACGCGAAGAATGGCGCGGTGCGCAACCTGGCAATCGTGCGGCGGGCGTTGCTCGAGCTGGGTGCCCGGTTCGCGGGACGCGGCCTGATTGACGCCCGGGATGATGTCTTCTTTCTGACTTTTGAGGAACTATCTCCGGCCATTGGCAATCGCCTGGATTTTGATTTGCGGCAGGAGGTCAAGTCGCGCAGGGCGGAATACGATGAGAACCTGAAAGTGGAGCCGCCTTCTTTGGTCATCGGCCGGTTTGACCCGCTTAGTCAACAGGCGCCGGCATCGGCAAACGCCGGCCCGGTCATGAAGGGCATAGCCGTGAGCGCGGGCGTGGCAATGGGCAAGGCGCGCGTGATCCTCATGGCCAATACCCAAGACCGTGTGGAGCCGGGCGAGATTCTGGTCGCGCCTTTTACCGACCCGGGATGGACTCCCTATTTCCTGCCCGCGGCGGGAATCGTGGTGGAACTCGGGGGCGCGCTCAGCCACGGCAGCGTGGTCGCGCGCGAATACGGCATCCCCGCGGTGGTCAACGTCAAGGGAGCGACCAGGTTGATCCGCACCGGGCAGACCATCCGGGTGGACGGCAACAAGGGCGAGGTGGTCATACTCAACCCGGAGCCCGCATAAAAGCCCCAGCCGGCCTTTCCGGAAAATTTTGACAGGCGCGGTCCAAGCGTCTAAAATCCAGCGTTGATGAAGGATTTGATCACAGAGCGGGCCAGGGACATCCCGAGTTTCATCGTGATGGACGTTATCGACCGCGCGGTGGCCATGTCGAATTCGGGCGAGGACGTGGTTGTTCTGGCGGTGGGCGAGCCCGATTTCCCGACCCCGGAATGCATCGTGGCCGCGGCAAACAAGGCGCTGCGTGAAGGCCATACCAAATACACCCATTCCCTGGGCATTCCGGAATTGCGCGAGGCCATTGCCGAGGACTATCAGGCACGCTACAAGGTCAAGGTTGACCCCGGCCGGATCATAATCACCCCCGGCACATCCCCGGCCATGTTCCTCTGCTTCAGCGCCATACTCAACCCCGGCGACGAAATCATCGTCTCCGACCCCGCGTACGCCTGCTACTCCAACATGATTGAATACCTGCACGGCAAGGCCGCGACCGTGCCGGTTTATGAGTCGGAGGGTTTTCAGTTCGAGCCGGAGGCGGTGAAAGCAAAAATCGGGAAGAAGACCAAGTCCATCATGATTAATTCCCCGGCCAATCCCACCGGGCTGCTCCTGGACCCGGAGCGGATGAAGAGGATCGCGGAGCTTGGACCGCTCATTATCTCGGACGAGATTTATCACGGCCTGGTTTACGAGGGAAAAGAGCATTCCATCCTGGAGTTCACCGACCGGGCAATCGTGTTCAACGGCTTTTCCAAGCGCTACGCCATGACCGGGTGGAGGATCGGGTATTGCATCGTGCCCAAGGACTTTGCCCGGCCGCTTCAGAAAATCGCCCAGAATTTCTTCATCTCCAGCGCGGATTTTGTCCAGCACGCCGCCATCGCCGCGCTCAAGCAGGCCGGACCCGAAGTGGAAAAGATGCGCAAGGTGTTTGACCAGCGCCGCAAGTTCATGGTCAAGCGCCTGCGCGAGATCGGCTTCGGCATCACCAAGGAGCCCACCGGCGCGTTTTACGTTCTGGCCAACGCCCGAAAATTTACCTCCGATTCCTATAAGTTCGCCTTTGAAATCCTGGAATCAGCCAAGGTCGGCGTTACCCCGGGGATCGACTTCGGAAAAAACGCCGAAGGATACCTCCGATTCTCCTACGCCGCGGACATCAAAAGGATTGAAGAGGGTTTGAACCGCATCCAGCGGTTCTTGGGCAATAAATAAATTGACTCGCGACTTTGCGGTGAAGCGGCCCGGGGGTTGACAAAGGGGGAATGGCGGGTAATATTCATGTTTGATTTTGGAACCAAATTTGGGGGGGAGCGTCAAAAAAGTTCGATGATAGAGGTTGAGGGATTAGTCAAGCGGTTCGGGCATATAACCGCGGTTGACCACATCAGTTTCAAGGTGGAAAAAGGCGAGGTTGTGGGCTTTCTCGGGCCCAACGGCGCCGGCAAAAGCACCACCATGCGCGTGCTCACCTGCTTCCTGCCCGCGGACGAGGGCCGGTGCAAGATCGCGGGATTTGACGTCCTGAGCGAGTCGATGGAAGTGCGCCGGCGGATCGGATACCTGCCTGAGAATTCCCCTTTATACGAGGAAATGTCGGTCGAGGGATTTCTTGACTTCATCGCGGACATCCGGGGCATCCCGGAGAGCGAGAAAAAAGACAAGATCGATAAGATGATTGAGACCTGCGGCATCCAGCCGGTGATGAAAATGGACATCTCCGAGCTGTCCAAAGGCTATCGCCAGAGAGTGGGTCTGGCCCAGGCCATGGTCCACGACCCGGAAATCCTGATCATGGACGAGCCAACCTCCGGACTGGACCCCAACCAGATCATTGAAATCCGCGAGCTGATCAAGAAGCTGGGCAAGGAAAAAACCGTCATCCTTTCCACCCATATCCTTTCCGAGGCCGAGGCCACCTGCTCCCGGATGGTCATCATTGACAAGGGGAAACTGATCGCGGACGGCTCGTTGGAGGAAGTGAGCCGTCTGGCTTCGGGCGCCAATGTTCACCGGGTCAAGGCCCGGGGAGACAGGAGCGTGATCGAGCGTGAGTTCAAGAACCTTCCGGGCGCCACGGGCTTCAAGCTGTTGGGGGAAGAGTCGGGTCTATTGAGCTACGAGGTTTACGGCGAAGAGCGCCGGGAGCTGTGCGAGGAAATTTTCGCGGCCGCGGCGCGCAGTCATTTCACCCTGGGCGAGCTATACCACGAGCGCCGCACGCTGGAGGACATTTTCATACATCTGACCCGGGGGGATGAGCGATGAGCCGGGTGTGGGCGGTATGCAAACGCGAGTTCTGGGGTTATTTCAACTCCCTGATCGCGTACATCTTCTCCATCATTTTCCTGGGCGCGGTCAACATCCTCTACGTCTGGTTCGTGCTGATCCGGAGCGGCCAGGTCAACCTCAGCGCCTATTTCGAGTTTTTGCTCTACGGCATGTGGTTCATCATTCCGGCCATCACCATGCGGGCCTGGGCCGAGGAAAAAAAGCTGGGCACGGCCGAGCTTTTGCTCACGCTCCCGGTCAACGACTGGGAGGCGGTGCTGGGCAAATATCTGGCGGCGCTGCTTTTCTTCGCGCTGGTGATTGTGCTGAGCCTGGTGGTTCCGGTATCGGCCGCGCTTCTGGGCCGGCCGGACTGGCCCGCGGTCTTCTGCGGGTACCTGGGAGTGCTGCTGGTGGGCGCCGCGTTCATAGCCGTGGGCATGATGATGAGCTCGCTGACCCGGAGCCAGACCGTGGCCTTTGTCGGGAGCGTGATCGTGTGCCTGCTCCTGCTCGGAGTCAACGACCTGTTCAACAGGTTCGCGCTCCCGCTGGGACTAGGGTTCTTCATCAGCTACCTGGACGTGGGCGAGCATTTCAATTCCATCGCCCGGGGCGTGATTGACTCTCGCGACATCATTTACTATCTGAGCGTGGTATCGTTTTTTCTGGTGCTCAACAAGTACTGGCTGGAGCGGAGGAAATGGGCGTAGCCGTCAAAAAGCTTTTGAGCAAAAGGGCATACCACGCCTATTCTTTTGCGTGGCTGGTCATCCTGCTGTGCTGGCTGGGCGTGATTAACTACGTGAGCAACCAGATCTTCTTCCGCGTGGACCTGACCGAGGGCAAAGCCTATACTCTCTCCAACTCCACCAAGGCCATTTTGAAAGGCCTGAGACAGCCGGCGACCATTACCGCGTTCATCAGCGGCAACCTGCCGCCCGGGCTCAACGCCGACATCGGCCAGATCAAGGACCTGCTCGCGGAATATAAAGTTTACGGCAAGGGCAAGGTCAGGTTCCTGGTGGTGGACCCCGAGGACCGGCCGGAAGTCCAGGACGAACTGCGCTCAAGGGGCATTGAGCCCATACCCTACCAGGTGCAGGGCGCAAGCGAACTCTCGCTCCGGCAGGCATACCTCGCGGTGGAGATCAACTACCTTGACCAGCGCCAGGCATTTACCAACGTGCTCGAAATGAAAGATTTCGAATACGCCGTCACCAGCGCCATCCTCAAGCTCTCCTCGGAAAAAGAAGTCGGAGTAGGGTTCCTCGCAGGACACAACGAGCCCGACGCCTTCAGGCAGCTCAAAACCCTGCGCGAGGCGGTTGAGAGGCAATATAACTTCAGCGTGGTGGACCAGGGTTCCAGCCCCGCGCTTCCGGAGGACGTCTCGGTTCTGGTGGTGGTGAGCCCGGCCAAAGTGCCGGAACCCGATAAATACGCCATTGACCAGTTCATCATGCGGGGCGGCAAAGTCCTGTTCCTGCTCGACGGCGCCGAGGTGGCCGAGGAATACCTGATGGCCTTCCCCAAAGATGACGGCCTGGACGACCTGGTTGAAAGCTACGGGGTCAAGCGCAACCACGACCTGGTGCTGGACGTGATCAACGAGAAGGTCGCGTTCCGCCAGGGCATCTTCCAGTTGGTGCAGCCTTATCCGCTCTGGGTAAAGTTCAACGTGCCGGTGATGAAGAAGCTGGAGCTGGTGAAGGATAACGCGATCATCAATTCGCTGGACTCGGTGGTGCTGCCCTGGGCAAGCTCGCTGGAAGTTGTCAAGAGGGACGGCGTAAACGCGACGGAACTGCTCAGGACTTCGCCCAAGAGCTGGACGCAAATAGGACAATTCAGCCTGGACCCCAATAAACTTCCTCCTCCCATGCCTTTTGCGGACGGGGGAGAGAAGTCCAGGACCCTGGCGGTCCTGCTCCAGGGCGCGTTCAAGAGTTTTTACGCGGGAAAGCCCGCGCCCAAGCCGGAGTCCGGAGAAACTGAAAAACCGCCGGCCAAGCTGGACCAGAGTCCGGAGACGTCCATCCTGTTGGTTGGCAACGGCAGGTTTGTGAGGGACGACTATCTCAATTTGGGCAGCTCCAACCTTGACTTTGTGCTCAATACCGTTGACTCGATGACTTTGGGCGGCAAGCTGATCGGCGTGCGTTCGCGGGTGAGCATGGACCGGCCGTTCAGTCAGGACGTGTCCGGCTTGGACCTGGTCCTGGCCCGGGTGCTCGGGCCGTTTGTGCTGCCGGTGGCGGTGGTGATCTACGGCCTGGCCAGGCTCCAGTTCCGGCGCCGCGCCAAGAAGGCCTGGGCCGCGGCGAGCAAGGAGGCCGGGAAATGATCCGCAAGCGGGTATGGGTTTCCGGCGCGCTCTTGATCGCGGCCGTGCTCATCATCATCGGCTGGGAAAAAGCCATCAAGCCCAGGAGCGAGAAAAAGGTTGAGCAGTCAAGCAAGGTCTTTTCCGGACTGGACCTGAACCAGGCCCGAAAACTCGAGATCAGCAAGGGCGCCAAGACCGACATCCTTTCGCTCCGAGGATCGCAATGGGTGGTTGAGACCGAGGGCGGATACCAGGCCGACGGCGAGGCCGTGAACAAGGCGCTGGAAGCGCTCAAGAAACTTAACTGCGCGACCGAGGCGGCTTCAGGCCCGTCGGAGTTCGCGCGCTTTGAGCTGGCAAGGGACCAGGCGCTGCAGGTAAAAATCTACACCTCCAAGGCCGAGCCCGCGGCCCAGCTGTTCATCGGCAAGCGCGGGGCAACCTATGCTTCAAGTTATTTCCGCAAGGAAGGCGATGACCGGGTTTGCCTGGCCTATGAAAACCTGATCACAATTTTCGACCGCGGCAGCGACACCTGGCGCGACAAAAAAATAATGGAATTCGCGCCCACGGACTGCAAGACCCTCAAGATCGAGGACGGCGTCACCGTGGTCTGGCTGGACAAGGACGCCAAGGAAAGCAAGTGGGTGGTGATGGAGGCTCAGAGCCGGCTGCCCGCGCAATCCTGGGCCGTGGACGGCATCTGCCAGTCGCTCTCCAAGCTCAAGACCCAGGGATTCCCCCTGGTCTCCGCCCAGGAAGCAGGCCTGGAAAAGCCCGCCCGGAAAATCACCGCGACCCTTGTCGGCGGCAAGAACTACACGCTCATGCTCGGGCTTTCGGTCAAGGGCAAGGACAATTTCTACGCCAAGCGCCAGGACCTGCCGGTCATTTTCGAATTGTCCAACTGGCAAATCTCCTCCCTGTTCAAAAAGAAAGACGAACTCCTGGAAAAGCCCTCTCCCGAAGAGACCGCGCCGGAACCAGCGCCCGGAACCCCTCCCATGCCCCAAGTCCCCAACCCCTGATCTTTTGACAAAACTTGAAGATTAATGAAAGAATCAGCACATCAGGCGGCAATGACTATCAAGGCAAAGGAAAGGGATGTCAAGCCCTAATTCCAGGTGCACTAAGGTCAGATGTCAAGACCAATGAAAAAGATTTTCAACATCAGTAGATTTGACATTCGCAAGGAAATGAGTATTCTTGTTGTTAGCAAAGGTAGAGGCGGCTAAAAGAGATGCAAGACCAAAATGAGACCCTCGTTTTCTTTAAAGGGAGAAAAACTCCTGACGATTTTCTCAACGACGTTGAATCCTTTTTGTCCCTCGGTAATGAACTCTGCGAAAAGATAATCCAAAATGCTATAGCTTGGTACCCGAAAAGGAACATCGATGCTGAGGTTGAAAGATGGTTATCAGGGAAGACCGATGAAGAAAAAGAGAAGATCGGCTCAGCATTAGATCTTCAAATTTTCTTGCTAAGATCCGCCATAATCAACAGGCTGAAAGAACAAGATCTTCGGAAGGAACTTAAGAAAATCTCTTATCCTGATCAAGTGATCGAAATATTTGTGCGGGAGTTTCTTGGGCACAATAGTGAATTGATCACCGAAATGACAAGGCTTGCGCCCGAGATCATTCCCACTATCTCCAATCTGCTATGGAGAATAGATTCCGTAAAAATGAACATGTTATCCGAAGAAAATAACGAACCGACTGCATTATTGAAAATGACTTTCAGCGATCGAAAAACAGAAGACATAGTGGTGGAATTAGATTACAGAGCATTATGTTATATTATAGAAACACTTTCATTGATAAAACAAGAGATGGAAAAATACAGAAAGAAATTACAATGAGATCAAATTCTTCCAATGTAATTGAGGCGGATTTTAGAGGCAAAGAATATAAGTCCACCCAATCTCATCTTTTGGAAGAAAGAGTCAAACGGTTGGAACGGAAGGTCAGCAATCTCGAGCAATCAAAGCGGCGAAATATAGGTGATTATTATCGCGGCATGCGTTCGCCTTCGTACAAAAGCAAACGTGTTTGGACCTTAGGTGGCGTCTCAAAACCATTCGCCTTTAGGGCTATGAAAAGTGAACCTGATATGTTGCGAGTCCAGATTTTGAAATGCTTTCCAGAACCCGAAATCCACATGGCCAATTGGAATAGAGAACTCGCTCATTTTAAAAAGATGAAAAATCATTTGCTAAAGGATGTGAAATATAGGGGCAAGTTTGTCGCGATAAAGGAAGCGAAGATAATAGATTCCGATTTGGATGACTTGAGGCTTGCTAAAAGGATCGATCAAAAATATCCCGATGAGGTGGTCCTCATTGTAAAAGCAGAGGAGGAATTTCCCTCCATAGAAGAGCCCTCTCCAGAATTTGTGAAATGAGGCTAAGATTCAAATATTCAAGAGAGAGTTTCCCCTTTAAATTGGTCGTTCCAGTATTACTTTGCCGCATAGGACAAAGTAACGGAGTTGAATCGAAAGGGAAAATTGATACAGGGGCCGATATGACAATTATTCCGGATGGGATCTTGAAGGAATTAGGCCTCATACCGCGTGGTGTACGCAAAGTTCAACCCACAGACAAGAATCAGTCTTCAAGAGAATATCCAGCTTATTATATTTCTCTCATAATAAACGGCTCTATGAACTTTGAGTTGCAGGTCATATCTATGCCCAAGGAATACACTTTGGTTGGAAGGGACGTTTTGAATCAAATAATTTTATATGCCAACGGCCCCAAAGAAATCTTCGATTTGAATTCCTCTGAATAGACATTACCCGCTAAAAATAAACCATGGATCAAAAATCATAGGCCACTTGAATGTTCTTGACATATCTCCGCCAATCGCGCATTATTTAAAAAAAGCAACCGAGTCTTGGATCTAAAACTAAAAATTTGTCTGCTAAGCTATCGAGGAAATCCTTATTGCGGCGGGCAGGGGGTATACCTCTATTACCTCGCCCGGTCGTTGGCCGAGCGCGGGCACGAGCTGACCGTGCTGGCGGGCCCGCCCTATCCGCCGGAGATGCCGTTTGCGCGGGTAATAAAAATTCCGGACCAGAATTACGTTAACAAGCCCGGCCGGAGCGCGATCCCTGTTGACCGGCCGTTTTCAGTCTTCCAGCCGTTGGAGCTGGCCGAACTCTCACTCAGCCGGCTGGGCAACAACCCGGAGATGCTGGCGTTCAGCTTGAGAGCGTATCTTCGGATCAGGAAGATGCTTTCGGAAGGGCAGCGCTTTGACCTGGTGCACGACAACCAGTCGCTGGGTTACGGGCTGCTCCTGATTCAGCGGCTGGGCCTGCCGGTGGTCTCCACTGTGCATCACCCGCTGCAGGTTGACCGGAAGGAGGACTTGCGGCAGATGCCCGGGTTGCTGGACAAGGTCCGGCGCAGCCTGTATTACCCGCTTCTGATGCAGAAGCTGGTGGCGCGCAGGCTGGACAAAATAATCACGGTCTCCGAAACCTCTTGCGAATTGATCAGCCGCTGGTACCGGATTCCCGGGGAAAAAATAGAAACCATACCCAACGGCGTTGAGCTCGGGGTCTTCCGCCGCAGGGCCGAGGTTGAAAAAATTCCGGGCAGGATCGTTTTCGTGGGCAGTTCCGAGGACCGCAAAAAGGGCATCCTGTTTTTGCTCCGGGCGCTCAAGCGGCTGGATGAGCCGGCGCGCCTGGTGATCGTTGACGGCCGGCTCAACCCGGAGCGGGTTTACGCGAAAAACCTGGTCAGGCAAATGGAGCTTTCCGGCCGGGTGACTTTCCTGGAAAAAATCAGTAGAGAACAATTGATAATCGAGTATAATAAGGCGGAAGTTGTTGTGGCGCCCAGCCTGTTTGAGGGGTTCGGCCTGCCGGCGCTTGAGGCCATGGCCTGCGGCAGCGCGCTGGTCGCCACCCGGGCGGGCGGTCTGGCCGAGGTGGTGGGCGAGGGCGAGGACGCGGCCGGGATCCTGGTTGATCCGGGTAGAGAAGAGCAGCTTGCGGAAGCCATCAGGCGCGTGCTTGCGGACAAGTCCCTGCGCGAGCGCCTGGCCGCCAAAGGCCGGCAAAGGGCGGAGCAAGGTTTCGGCTGGGACAAAGTGGGCGAGCGCCTGGAGAAGGTTTATAACTTGGAACTGGAGAAAAGGAGGGGACGACATGGCGGTAAAAGGTAAAACTTCGGCTCGCAAGCCGGCGGCGGTGAAAAAGCCGAAGAAGATCAGGGTGCTCTTTGCCGCGGGCGAGGCGGTCCCGTTTGCCAAGACCGGCGGCCTGGCGGACGTGGTGGGGACTCTTCCGGGCGAACTGGCCAGGCTGGGAGCGGAGCCTGCGTTGATTCTCCCGGAATACCGGGGCGTCCGCGACCGGTTTGAACTCAAGTCCACCGGGATCAAGGTCTCGGTCCCGGTGCAGGTGATGGAGGACACGGTGATCAAGGTGGGAGAGGTTTTTGAGACTGATCACCATGGCGTCCGGGTCTTCTTCATCCGCAACGACGAATACTTTGACCGCGAATTCCTCTATGGCACGGCCAAGGGCGATTACGAGGACAACGCTCCCCGCTTTGTCTTCTACAGCCGGGGCGTGGTTGAGTTCATCCGCGCCGGCGGTTTTGAGCCGGAGGTGGTGCACTGCCACGACTGGCAGGCGTCCTTGATCCCGCTCTACGTCAAGACGCTCTACAAGGACGACCCCCGGGTGGGCAGGCTCAAGACCCTGCTCACCATCCACAACCTGGCCTATCAGGGCGTTTTCTGGAAATACGACCTCAAACAGATCGGACTCGACGATAGCTATTTCACCCCCGAACTCCTGGAGTTCTACGGCAACATCAATTTCCTCAAAGGCGGGATCATGTTCGCGGACGTGATCAATACCGTGAGCAAAACCTACGCGCGCGAGATCCAGACTCCCCAGTTCGGCGCCAAGCTCGAAGGCGTGCTCCTCACCCGCACCAATGACCTCTACGGCATCGTCAACGGCCTGGACTACAAAGTCTGGAGCCCGGAAATCGATAAATACATTCCCGCAAAATATTCCGTCAAAGACTTAAGCGGCAAGAAGACCTGCAAGGATCAACTCAAGAAGGAGCTGGGACTGGATCCGGGCAACCAGCCCCTGATCGGCAACATCGGACGGCTCGCCCTCCAGAAGGGGATGGACCTGGTGGCCGAGTCCATGGCGGAGATGGTCGAGATGGGATACCAGGTGGTCACCTTGGGCACCGGCGAGGAAAAATACGAGAAGCTGATGAAGGAAACCGCTGCAAAGTTTCCGGGAAAAATCGCGATCAAGATCGCGTTCAACGACCAGCTCGCGCATAAAATAGAAGCCGGAGCCGATCTGTTCCTCATGCCCTCCCGCTACGAGCCCTGCGGGCTCAACCAGTTGATCAGCCTCAAATACGGCACGGTGCCGGTGGTGACCGAGACCGGAGGATTGCACGAGACGGTTGAAGATTTCATCGCCGACCCCAAAAACGGCGCCGGCTTCAAGTTGAAGGAAGCGTCCAAGCTGGAGCTGCTCACGGTCTTAAAGCGCGCGCTGGATGTTTACTACCAGCCCAAGCAATGGGACAGGCTGGTCAAGAACGGGATGAAAAAAGACTTCTCCTGGAAAGCCTCGGCCAGGGAGTATCTCGGTCTCTATAAGTCGCTGCTGAAATAGTCAGTCGGCGAACAGACCGATGACCAGGAGCGCGCCCAGTTCGCAGCACTCGGCGCAGGCGCCGAGCACGTCTCCGGTGAAACCGCCCAGGAGCCGCTGGGCCAGAAGCCTGAACAAAAAAGTTATGACCAGGACCGCGGCCAGGCCCGCCCACAAGACCCATTGGTTTAGCGCAATAATGACGGCGAGGGTGATTGCAAGCGCCAGTCCCGCCTGCCGGCTTTTTCCGCGCCGGGAAAATTCCGTGGCCAGCCCCGAGGCCCGGGCATAGGGAGTGGTGGCGAGCAACAGGGTGAGACTGAGCCGGGCCATCCCCGGCGCGGCCAGCAGCGCGACCAGGTGCCGGCCGGAGACCAGGGAGTCAAGAGCGAGGAATTTTCCGAGCAGCAGCAACACCACCGCGATAACTCCAAAGCTGCCTTGGTGAGGGTCTTGCATTATCCTCAAGCGCTCTTCCCGATCCCTGCCGCCAAGGCTGTCGGCAAAATCCGCCAGACCATCGATATGAATTGCCCCGGTTATCAGCGCCATCAGGGCCAGGATGAGAAAGCAGAGCAGTTGCCGGTTCACCCGGCCTGAAAGCAGAAAGGCCGTGCCCCAATAAATTGCCCCGAGCGCAAACCCCGCCAGCGGGAACCATGCGCTTGAGCCGGCCAGCTCGTCGCCCTCGGTCTCGGAATGAGTGAGCGGAAGGATGGTGAGAAAGCTGAAAGCCGCGCGGAGGGACTTGATCATTTTTCTTTTCCCGAGACCCCCGCGCTCCGGAAGGTCGCCATCTGGTTGTGGCAGGCAAGCGCGGCCTCAACTAAGGACATGGCCAGGCAGGCGCCGGTGCCTTCGCCCAGCCGGAGGTCAAGCGAAAGCAGCGGCCGTGCCTTCAATTTTTCCAGGACGCGCCGATGGCCGGGTTCCTCCGAAAGATGGCTGAAAATGAGCAGGTCCTTTACGCGCGGGCAGATTCTTATCGCGGCCACCGCCGCGGAGGTGGCGATGAACCCGTCCACCAAAGCGACCATGCGCTTTTCGCACGCGCCCAGGAAAAGACCGGTCATGCCCGCAATCTCAAACCCTCCGAGCGCCGCAAGAATTCGGTACGGGCACGAGAGCGAATTTTTATTCGCCCGCAAGGCTTTCCTCACCACTTCCGCCTTGTGCCGCACCTGCTCCGGACGGATTCCCGCGCCCGGACCCGCCACTGATCCGGGCGAAAAACCAAGGTACGCGCAGAACAGCGCCGAAGCCGACGTGGTGTTGCCGATGCCCATGTCTCCGGCCGCGATCAAATCAACGCCCTCGCTTTTTGCCTGATGAGCGCTCTCAATTCCGGCCTCCAGGCACCAATGCAATTCCTCCATGCTCATGGCCGGTCCCCGGGTGAAATTGGAAGTGCCCTTGGCCGCTTTTTTGGCAAGCAGTCCGGGCAGTGCGCCGAAATCATGGTTCACACCCATGTCCACCACTTGCACTTCCGCCCCGTTCCGTGATGCAATCGCGTTGATGGCCGCGCCCCGGTTCAGAAAATTATGAACCATCTGCGCGGTCACCGCCTGCGGATAGGCGCTGATGCTTTCTTCAACCACCCCGTGGTCCCCGGCAAAAACCACCACCCGCTTCTTCCCGAGCACCGGCCGGAACTCGCCCCGAATCCCGCAAACCTTGATCGCAAGTTCCTCCAGCCGGCCCAGGCTTCCGGCCGGCTTGGTCAGGTTGTCCTGATGCACCCGGGCCTTGCGCATGGCCTCATGGTCCAGGCTCTTTATGTTCCTTATTGTCTTTTCAACCAGCCTCATCGACGTCCTTTGATCCTGACCGGAACCCCCGCCACCATCATCACCATCTCCTGAGCAGCTTGCGCCAGCATCTGATTGGCCGCGCCCTGCAAATCCCGGAAAAGGCGAGTGAGCGCATCCGCGGGCACAATCCCCAGCCCGACCTCGTTGCTCACAACCGCCACCAGGCACGGAGGGTCTGAGACCAGGCCGCATAGCTGCTCCAACTCCTTTATTATTGCCTGCTCTTTTTTCCCCGCCAGCAAAAGGTTCGTCAGCCAGAGAGTGATGCAGTCCACGACCACGCAATCGCTTTTCGAAAAGGCGCGCTTCAAAGCCTTTGCCAGATTAAGCGGCTCCTCGATCAAGAGCCAGTCCCGGCCTCGCTGGCTCTTGTGCTTTTTGATCCGGGCCTTCATCTCCTCGTCTTTGGGCTCCAGGGTCGCGATCAGCGTCTTTTTGCGGAAAGGCGCGGCAAGGCTGAGCGCGTAGCGGCTCTTGCCGCTACGCGCCCCGCCCGTAACCAGAATGGTTTTATGCCTTCTCATTTCGAAGCAAGAGTTCCGAGTTCCCAGCTCATTCCTCCGTAAAAAGTCAGCGGCATGACGCCGTACCCGTAAACCTCATAATATTCCTGGTCGAAGATATTATCCACCCGGAAGCTGACCGCGAGCTGGTCCGATGGCCGCCACTTGGTGCTGAAGTTGACCACCGTGTATGGGTCCAGCCGGAGTTTGGTTGTGGAATATTGGTCGGGGGCGGAACCCCGGTGCACTCCCCACAGACTCATCTCAATCTGCTTGACCGGACAATAATCAACCCCGAAGGTGTAGCGCTCGCCCCAGCGGCGGAACAACTGCTCCCCGCTCTCCGAATCCCGCGCGTCCACAAAACTATAGGAAGCCTTCATTTCCAGAGAATCCACCGGCTTGAGTCGCAGTTCCGCCTCCCATCCCGGGGCCCGGGCCTCGCCGAGGTTTTCATAGGGCCCGATTGGCAAGGCGTAGATGATCATGTTTTTGTAATAGGTGTCAAACCAGGTTGCGCTGAGCAGCACGCGGCGGTCGAGGAGCGCCTGCTCCAGTCCGATTTCCCAGCTCACGCTGGTTTCAGGCTGGAGGTTTTGATTCCCGTAAACTCCCCACGAACTCCTTCCATACAACTGGTCCAGGCTCGGCGATTTGAAACCGGTGCCGGCGTGCGCCCGGAGCCGCGGGCCCCATTCAAAAGGCTGCAGGTAAAACCCGCCCTCGCCCGTGGTGTGGTACCCGAAACTTTCGTTGTTGTCCCCGCGGCCGCCGGCCATGACTCCGAACTGGGACTGGTGATGGTCAAAAAGAGCAAATGCGCTCTGGGTGTAAACGCTTTTCTTCTCCAATTCGCTGTCATATGGTCCCCACTGGCTTTCGCCCTTGATCTCGTTGCTGCCCGCCTCGTCCTGCCATTCCGCTCCCAAGACCAGCTTGTCCGATGTCGTGGGCGAAAATTCCGCCTGGTAGACCGCCTTGCGCAGTTCGCCGTAATATTCGCTGTTGTCCGTATCATAGGGATGGAGTTTGTCAGGGGCATTGTCATACACGCGCTCATGGGTTGCATATTGATATTCCAGCCGGTGCTTGAGAGCGCCGGTGAATATGATCGCGCGTCCCGCGGCCAGCAGCGTCTGTCCCGAAACCTCGTAATTCGGATCATCCTCCGGCAGGCCGGTGGTCATATTCAAGGTGTCGATCTCGGTGTTCGTGTTAATGATCCTCCCGACCAATTCCAGTTCCAGCCAGTCCGCGGGCCGGCCACCGCCGCGGATGCCGAAATTCGTATTATGGTATGCGTCGCGCTCGTGGTTGCCTTTTCGTGAATCGGCCGCGCTGATCCCCTCGGTATCGAACTGCCCGCCGGAAAGAGAAATGTAATAGTCCGGCCGCGCAAACCATCCCTCCAGGACTTCATTGTAGGTCGTAAAACTTCCGCCCTCAAAAAACAGTCTGGCGCCCTGGCCCAGCCGGGGCCGGCTCGAGATCAGGTTGATCACCCCGGCTTCCGCGTCCGAGCCGTAAAGCGAACTGGCCGGTCCTTTCAAAACCTCCACCCGCGAGACCCCCGGGAGAGAGATCAGCTCCGCAGCCGCTTCGCCACCGGTGCTCATCGGGTCATTAATCTTGATGCCGTCAATCATCACCAGCACCTGCTCGGTCTTGGACCCCCGGATGGACACGGTGGTGGTTCCGCCGTATCCCCCGCTCCGGGTGCTGACAACGCCCGGGGTGTCCGCGATCACCTCCGACAGCGTCTTGTCGCCCTTGGAATCCATCTCCTTCTTGTTCACGACCTCGACCTCCCTCACCACTTCTCCCGCCGGCTTCTCATACCGGCTCGGAGTAACAACGACATCAACCGTCAGGTCCTCATTTTTTTCCTGCTCCTCAGCTGCTTCCTGGCCTGAAATCACGCCTGATAAGAACAGCCCCAAAACCACCGCAGCCCAATTCAATCTCTTCATGGTTTGCCTCTCCTTTGCTCAATAAAAATCCCCGGACCCGTTTTTAATCCGGGTCCGGGGATGTCCCTGTTTTGCACCCCTGAACCTATATTGGCCCGGCCTGGTCCCTCGCAGGCCGCCAATAATTCGCAGGCAGGTCTTCTGACTCTCGGATCTTCCTAATCCCCGCGCCTTCCCGGGATTGCGCCCAGTGGCGTCGCTTCCATGCGTGCGGGTTTCGTCCCCGATTACAGCGGCGGGCCCGTGGCGGCTTGCTCACCGCCTTCCCTTTTAAGCCTCTCGGCTCCCGCGAAATTATTTTCTTAAATTTAACCGCTTTTCGCTTTGCTTGTCAAATTGCAAATGAAATCCGGGCTGCTGGTCAGCATTTTACAAATTCATCCTTCATAATTCAGAATTCATAATTCTAGATTTTGAGAACTGCCGCGCCTTGGATGCGGCCCTGTTTGAGGAGGAGGAGCGCCTTGGGGAGGTCGTTGAATTCGAAGATTTCAACCTCGGTCCGGACCGGAATTTTGGGCGCGAGCTCCAGAAATTCCGTGGCGTCCCGGCGGGTGAGGTTGGTGACCGAGCGGATGGTTTTTTCTCCGGACAAGAGCCGGTTGTAATCGATCTCCGGGATGTTGTCCATGTAAACCGCGTTGATTGCCACGGTCCCGCCTTTGAGCAAATGCCTGAGCGCGTCCAGCGCGACCTTTCCGGCCGGAGCGAAGACAATGGCGCGGTCAAGCGGCCGGGGCGGGTGCTGGTCTGCGGTTCCGGCCCAGCTCGCGCCCAGCTTTTTCGCCAACTCCTGGTGCTCTTTGCTCCGGCTGAAAACAAAAACCTCGATCCCCAGGTATCTCGCGGTCTGGACCACGATATGCGCGCTGGCGCCGAACCCGAACAGGCCCAGGGTCTCGCCTTTCTTGGCCCCGCTCAGCTTGAGCGATCTCCACCCGATGATGCCCGCGCACAGAAGCGGCGCGGCCCGGAAATCATCGTAATCCTCCGGCAACTGATATGCGAATCCGGCTTTGGCAATCACTACTGTCCCGGGAAAAATTTTCCACTCACTGCCGGATTCGATAGCCCGGCGCTTATGGTCATCAACTAAATAATTTGACCGGTAGGCCAGTTTTTCGATAGCCCGGCGCTTCAGCGCCGGGGAACCGGGGCCACCCGCTCCTGCTTCGGCCCGCGCGGGGCGCGGGCCGAAGCAAAGGGGTTAGGCGGGTCGCCTCCCGGCCATAAATGGCCGGGCTATCGAAATGGAATTTCAATCTCAGTCCAACCCTAAATGGCCGGGCTATCGAAATGGAATTTCAATCTCAGTCCAACCCTAAATGGCCGGGCTATCGAAAAGCAATTTCAATCTCAGTCCAAGCCGTAAATGGCCGGGCTATCGAAAAGCAATTTCAAGCGCAGGTTAAGACGCGTGGATCATTGTCCAGTTGATGGGGTATGGCAATTGCAACTTGTCCCGGAGCCGTCAAATGGGCCTGCGGCGAGCGTCCGTGGAAAATTTCGCAATTTTTCCCCGGAACTACTGTTTGGCAATCATGTATTCCGCGAACCCGCCGTCAAAGTTGCAGCCGGTGAACCGGGCTTGTTCGCACAGGTTCTCAAACCCGCTCCGGCAGAAGTCGCACCTGCCGCAAGTCGAAAAGAGCCAGGCCGCTCCCGCGCGCTCGCCCAATTGGAAACCGCTCACGCCCTTTCCCAGCTTGTCCACAATGCCCACCACCTGGTGTCCGGGCGTGAGAGGCAGTTTGCAAAACGGCAGCTCGCCTTCGATCAAATGCAGGTCGGTGCGGCAGATGCCGCAGGCCGAGACCTTGACGCGAATTTCTCCGGCCAGGGGCTCCGGGTCCGCGACTTCCGCGATCTTCAGCGGCCCGCTTTCAACCGGGCCGAAATTATTGAGTATCCAGGCGCGCATGTGGCATTCCTCGCCAAGGCAGAACTCCGGGCAGGGCAAGCCCTGCCCCTACGGTCAGCGTCTGGGCAGCGGCCTGCCTGCTCCGCATTTCGCCTCGTTCACTATTTTTTCCAGTTCCCAGTCCACGCTCAACTCCAGGAGTTCGCCTCCGTTTCCGGCAAAGACCAGCCGGCGCTTTTCCAGGCCGTAGTAGAACAGGTCCCGGGTGAGCTCCACGTCCATCCGGCAGTATTTTTCCACCAGGTCAAAGCGCCCCTGCTTGACCCACTGCAGGCTCTCAAGCCCGCTCGCGGTCTTGGGCCGGCCCAGGGTCTTTTGCGCCAGGTGGTCGAGGCTCAAGCGCATGCCCAGCCTTTGATAGATGTCGCCCAGGATATCGAAATTGGGCAGCGAGGAAAAATCGAAATCGGTGTAGGCGCTCAGCACCGTGTAATCAAAGCGGGTGTGGTTGAAGCCCACCACCAGGTCGCCGGTCTTGAGCTTATCGATCAAGGCGTTGACCTCCGCCTCCTGGAAGGTGATGGATTTCTGCTCAACGCTGTCCCAGACCACGGCCAGGGCCATGCCCATCAAATGACAGTTGCCCCAGCCCCCGACCTCCTGCGCCCCGCGCTTGGTCTCAAGGTCAAAAACCAGCACGCGCGCACGCGCTTTTTGCCCCGCGGCCGGAACAGGCGTTTCCGCGACCGGAGCGGTTTCCTCGGACGCGGCGGCGCTCGCTTCCAGGAATTTTCGAGCCTCGGGCTTGTCCAGGAGCATCTGCAGGATGAGCAGAGCCGCGTCCTTGTCCAGGGGCACGTTCCCGTTTCCGCATTTGGGCGACTGGATGCAGGCCGGGCACCCGGTTTCGCAGTCGCAGGCGCCGACCATGTCCAGGGTGCGGTCCAAAAGCTGCTCCAGCGACGCGTAGCAGCGCTCGCACAGGCCGATCCCGCCGGGGTAACCGTCGTAGATGAACACCGCGGCCTTGCCCACCTGCGGGTGGAGCGGGATGCTGATCCCGCCCACGTCGTCCCGGTCACAGAAGGCGAAGAGCGGGAACAGGCCGATGGCCGCGTGCTCGAGCGCGTGGATGCCGCCCATGAAATGCAGTCCCTCATTGACCACCGTGCCGGCGATGAAGCCGTCGATCTCGATCCAGAAGCCCATGGTTTCAAACACCTGCTCGGGCAGCTCAAGGTCGTGCACGCTCAGCCGCTCCTGGCTTGAGAAGTGTTTCTTTTGGTACCCGATGACCTGCTCGTGCACCCGGAGCTCGCCGAAGCGCGCGATGAAATTTTTCACCGGCCGGCTCGAAACAACCTTCAAAATCTCCGTGTCCTTCTTGCTCAAGGACTGGGTGTAATAATTCACTTCAACCGGGCGCACGTAAACGTCTTTCTTTTCCGCATCCAGCCGCTCGATCTCATACTGCCGGCCGCGGTGAAGGTAGATCGCGCCGGGATGGCAGTCGCTGAAAACCCGGTGGCCGCCCATGGAGCCGACCACCATGCCCTTGCCCGCATCCAAGTCTTTGGGAGGGACGAAAATGGTCCAGCTGTCGCCGATGCTCCGGATGTCAACGTCGAGTTGCGGCCGCTTGCGGCGGGCAACGTAGCTTTTGTCCGAGACCGTCTGCACCAGTCTGCCCTCGTTCTTGAGCTCCTGGAAAAGCTCCGGGGACTTTGCCTCCGGAAAATATTTGTCGTCCGGCCGCACCGGCAGCTCCGAGGCCGCGCATTCGATGTGGGCTTTGAGGATGGGCCGGTTCATGGGGTCAACCACCGCGGCCTCGTATTCGCTTTTGAAGAAGGCCTGCGGGTGCTTCATGAAATACTGGTCGAGCGCGTTCTGCATGGAGACCAGGGCGATCACCGACTCGCGCTCCTTGCGCCCCACCCGGCCGCCGCGCTGCCAGGTCTGGGTGACCGTGCCCGGATACCCGACCAGGATGCACACGTCCAGCTCCCCGATGTCAATCCCCATCTCGAGCGCGCTGGTGCTGATCACGCCCAAAAGTTCCCCGGAGAAAAGGCGCCGTTCGATCTCGCGCCGCTCTTCCGGCAGATACCCGGCGCGATAGGCGCTGATCTTGCCCGAGAGTCCGGGAGCGGACTGCATCATCCAGGTGTAGATCAGCTCCGTGATCTTGCGCGCCTTGGTGAAGGCGATGGTCTTGAGCCCCAGCTCGAGTGAGCGCTTGAACAGCCGGGCGGCAACGGTGTAGGTCGATAGTTGCTCGGGGTTGATGAACAGGAAATGCCTGCGGCTGCGGGCGGCGCCGTTCTGATCGATCACGCTGAAGCTCCGGCCGGTGAGCGCGGAGGCCAGTTCGCCCGGGTTGGCGATGGTGGCGCTGGAGGCGATGACCTGGAGCGACCTTCCGTAAAACTCGGTCACGCGGAAGAGCCTTTTCAAGACCTGCACGATGTGCGAGCCGAACACGCCCCGGTAGGTGTGGAGTTCGTCGAGCACGATGAAGTCCAGTCCCTTGAGGAATTGCTCCCACTTGGGGTGGAAGCCGAGGATGGAGCGGTGGAGCATGTCGGGGTTGGTGATGACCACCGAGGGCGGCTGGCGCAATATTTTCGCGCGCTGGGACTGCGGGGTGTCGCCGTCGTAGATTTCCGCGCTTATGCGTTTTTTCAATCCGCTTGATTCCACCAGCTGCAAAAGGGTGTTGCGCTGGTCCTGCTCCAGGGCCTTGATCGGGAAGACATATAGTCCGCGGCTTTCGGGCGAGGAGATCATCCGGTTGAGCGCCGGCAGGTTGTAGCAGAGGGTCTTGCCCGAGGCCGTGGGCGTGACCACCACGATGTCTTTTCCTTCCTGCGCGAGCCGGAACGCGAGCGCCTGGTGGGAGTAGAGCCTGCGGATGCCGGTCTTTTCCAGGCCGGCCCGGAGTTCGCTCGCCAGCGAATCCGGGAAATCCTCCCAGTCGGAATCCTTGCCCGGGATCACTTCATGATGGACGATCCATTCGGAGAATTGCTGGTCGAGCTTGAGCTCGTTTATGAAACGGGATAGCGACATCGCCCTTATTATAGTTAAGCCGGAAGCGATTCCAAATCAATCAGGCGATGAAAAATGGGGTCAGGCCTCCTCGACGAAGTTCGTCCTTCGAAGTTGAGGACTGACCCCGGGGCTATTTTTTCTTTCGCTCGAACTCGCTTTTGGTGCTGAACGGTCCGACGCCTTTTTGAAGGATGAGGTGTCCGGTTTTATGGTCGATGAAGGCGGTGGGCGAGGTCCCGAACTTGGCCGGGAAGGTTATGACGCCGTCCTGGCAGGTGCCGGGGCTGGGGCCTTCAACCGATTCGCCGAAGGTTCCCTTCTTGGTCTCGGTCATCAGGTAATTGCTGTTGTTGCGTTCGATGAGCACGGTGTGGTTGGGGTTATCGATTTCCTGCCACTCGCCCACCAGCTTGCGGCCTTCGCAGCCGAAAAACATGAGCGCCGCGCTCATTGCCATGACCGGGATTATTGCCTTTTTCATGTTTCCTCCGTAATGGCGGGGTCAGGCCTCGAGGGGTCTGGCCGCGAACTCTGGGGTCAGACCCCAACCACGAAGCTCGGACCTCGAAGTTGGGGTCTGACCCCATGCGGCCTGACCCCATGAATTGAGGCCTGCCCCCAGGTTTCATTTCAGAATTTCTTCGAGTATTTCCGCGGCATCCTTGATCAGCTTCGGGCAGCGGGTGTGGGGCAGGTTCTGGGCCATAGCCGCTTTGAGCCCCTCGGGCGTGCTCATGTCCGCTCCCAGCAAGTCCCGGCAAAGGATGGATTGGTTGCGCGCCTTGAACCTCTTCACAAATTCCTGCGCCAACTCATAGGTTTTTTCCCTGGCCGCGGCGTCTTCCAGTTTGGCCCGGCCGTGCTTGAGCCCGATCACCATGAACGCGCCGGTGCACGCGCCGCAGACCTCGGACAGGCGCGCCATGCCCGCGCCGAACGCGGTGGATATTTTCAAGAGTTGCTCGGTGGAAAGCCCGGATTCCGCGCCGTAAACCGAGGCAACGGCCTGGGCGCAGCTGAACCCCTGGTGGAAGCATTCAACGGCTTTTTCTTTTCTCTCCATTGGAGCTTGCCCTTTGAAAATCTCACTCGCCGATCTGAGGGTTGATGGGCTGGGGGCCAACCGGGGCCGAAACCGCGGCCGGGGCCTCGGCTTTGGCCAGGAGCTGGCGGTAAACGTGGGCCATGGCCAGCATGGTTGTGGGCAAGGTGGCGAAGAGCCCGACCAGGAAGCAGAGCGCGCCGGCAATGTTGATGACCAACAGGAGCAGCCCGAACACGAACAGGTCCCACTTGGCGCCGTAGGTTATTTGTCCGCTCTTTTTGATCGATTCCATGATTCCGGCTTTCTTGTCCACGACCAGGTATTGGAACAGCCCGTATTTGATGGCCCAGATGATTCCGGGGACGATCAGGAGCAGGAATCCGCCCAGCACGATCAGCCCGACCAGGATGGATGCGAAAAGGTATCTCCAGAAAAAGCGGTAGTTGTTGAACAGTTCGGCGTAAGTCGGCTTGCGGCTGTCAACGAATTCCAGCGCGATCTTGACCAGGCCGATCTGCATGATGATGGAAACCACCTGCACCACCACCACTACCAGGAACATGGCAAGCACGGCCATTGCCGCGGCCGCGCCCTTCTGTTCCGAGAGGTTTCCCAACGCGGCATTCAAGCCACTTCCGATCGCGGAGACAAAGAAGAAGATCAGGAAAAGGATGATAAAAAACGCCAGGTTGGACTTCATGGTGTCCCAGCCGAAACGAAGCGCCTCATCCCGGGAAAATTTTGAGTCCGCCATCTTCAACCACCTCCTGATTTAATTGCGGGGGCTAGAAATTCGCCCTCGAAACAAATTCACCGCGGCGCCTTGACCAGTTTTATGTCATCGATCCACACGGTGCCTTTGCCGTCGATCACCAAGTTGAGCTTGACGTTATCGGGCTTTTGCCCCTTTTTCAAAAAGAAGGGCGTTTCCTGGGAATTCCATTCCGAGGAGCCCGTGGCCGGACTGTTCAGCCCGCGCGAGAAAAATTCGCCCATGCCCGAAATATTCACCCACATTTCCAGGTAGGCCTTGCCCTCCAGGTTTTCCGAGCGAATTTTGGCCTGGTAAAGAAGCCGGGCGTTGTCTATCTCAAGCGGCCCGGTCTCAAAAAGACGCACTGTTGCAGGCTCGGCCGCAAGGATTTTAAGCGAGCCGTTGCCGTCGCTGGAGAGAGTCGGGTCGAATTCAACCCCCTCTCTGGTGATGACCGAGTCCAGGCTGTCAATCGGATAGGCTTTGATTACGGTCAACGGTTCTGGCTTTTGCGCCGGACAGCCGGCCAGGAAAACCGCGATTATTGCCCCCAACAGGACAAAGCGTATTTTCATCTCTTCGCCCTCCCTGGGGATATTGTGTCAGATTTTGGGAAATTTATCCAGCGAGCGCTTTGGCGATCCTGGCCACGTGCTTGCCCTGGTAGCGGGCAATGGCCAGTTCGTTCTCGCTGGGCATTCTTTTCCCGTCCGGGCCGGCGATGGTAGTCGCGCCGTAGGGAGAGCCGCCGGAGATCTCGCTCCCGATCAGCTGCCGCTTTTCCGAGTAAGGCACTCCCACGATCACCATTCCCAAATGCAAGAGCGTGTGATGAAAGCTCAAGATGGTTGACTCCTGGCCGCCGTGCTGGGTCTGGCTGGAAGTGAACACGCTGCCAACCTTGCCCACGAACGCGTCCTTGGCCCAGAGCCCGCCGGTGCCGTCGATAAAAGCCTGCATCTGCGAGCACATGTTGCCATACCGGGTGGGCGTGCCGAAGATAATGGCGTCCGCGGCCGCAAGGTCGTCCAGACGCGCAACCGGGATGTGCGCAAACGGCTTCTTGCTATCAATGCCCCCCAGCCTGGCCAAAAGCTCCTGCGGCAAAATCTCAGGCACTTGGTGCAATTTCACCTCCGCGCCCTTGACCTCGCGCGCGCCCTCGCCAACCGCCTCAGCCATCCGCCAGACGTGACCGTAAAGGCTGTAAAAAACGATGCAGATATTCATTGCACCATCCTCCTTTCAGCAGCTTCACGCCAAACGTGCGTCTCCATTTTCAATATAAGACCAAAGAGCAGCGGTGTGCGCTGAAAATGGAAATCAAAGAGTCTTCTGTGCGGACGATTTCAGTCGCGTCCGCGTTGTTTCTTCTCTGCATCCGTCCGGCCTGGTTGCGCCCCCAGGGCCAAGGCGCAAGCCGATTTGTCCGCAAATCGAAAAGTTAAATGTTAAGGTCTGACCCCTCTCAGGGCGCGGAAAAAGCGGGAGATGTCATTTTGGAACAAGTCCGCTTGGCCGTGCGAGGGGTGATGGGCGTAGTAGCTGGGCATTCCGATCATGGCCAGCGCCTGTTCCGCCTTCCGGCCGATGGCAATGAAATGCTTGGGCTCGAGAATCCGGACCAATTCGCCGAGCAGGCCGGAGAACTCGCTGAACTCCGCCCGGGACAGCGAGCGCACGCTCAGGTTTTTTCCTCTCTGGTGCGGATGCAGCGGCGCCGCGTTCCAAACCAGGAATTTCGGATGATGGCGGGCCATGGCTTTCCAGAAAATTTGCGCGCTGTTGGAGGTGAACGGCGGCCGCCGGTAAAGCCGGACCGCGATCTCGTCCCGGCTGGAGCGCTGACCGGAAAAGGGCAGGGCGCCCGAGACCAACTGCCGCTCGCCCGTGAAAGGCACGCCCGAGAAGCGCAGCTCCCAGGGACCCGCGGCCTCTCCCACCGCCAGGATCACGGGCGGCGCCGGGAAACTGGCCAGGTAGTTCTTGAGGTTGGACCGCCGGATCAGCGCGGCATCAGCCCGGTCCACCCGCGCGTCAACCTCCAGGTATTGATTGAAGAGACGCTCATTGGAAGGAATGGAAAATAATTCCTCTTCAAACAACCGCCAGAGCCTGCGGGCAAATTGTTCCATGCTTCAAAAACTAAATTCTATGCGGCCAAAAGCAATGGGCGCCAGGCGCAGGTCTCCACTTGAGGCTTAACCCCCAACTCAAAAATGTTAAATGTTAAGGTCTGACCCGAATGGCGCTAATTTAAGGTTGAGCCTGACAGCCAAGCGCTTATGGTCATCAACCAAATAATTTGACCGGCATTCAATTCTTTCGATAGCCCGGCGGTTATGGTCATCAACCAAATAATTTGATCGGGAGTTCGGGTTTCGATAGCCCGGCGCTTCAGCGCCGGGGAACCGGGCCGCGCCCCCTGCCGCTGCGGCCCGGGCCGCGGCCCGGGCCGCAGCAAGGGTTTTAGGCGGTCGCCGTTCCCGGCCATAAATGGCCGGGCTATCGAAAAGCAAATTCAATCGCAATCCAAGCATGAATGGCCGGGCTATCGAAAAGCAATTTCAATCGCAGTCCAAGCCATGAATGGCCGGGCCAATCGAATTCAGAAACGGCCTTGTCCATCTAATTAGTTGATGCCCATAATGGCCGGGCTAGGAAACGCAAGACCGGGATTGTCCATGAGCTTAACTTAGCGCCATTCAGGTCTGACCCCATTCTATTCGTTTGTGCACGAGTGCGCTGGAGTGCTTATAGTTTTTGAGATAGCAAAAGGAGGAACCAATGAGTCCGGAACAAATGCGCGCGGAACCGCTGGAGCAGCCCAGCCCGAAGCCGTCACCGGAGGAAAATGTTTCCGCCAAGTCGCGCGGGGTGCTCTTCATTTTATGTCTTCTGCTGCCCTTTGTCGGCCTGGCCGGGGTGCACCGGTTTTATGTGGGCAAAATCGGCACCGGGTTGATCTGGCTCTTGACCTGGGGGCTGCTGGGCGTGGGACAATTTATTGATCTCATCATGATCCTCACCGGGGGCTTTACCGACAAGGAAGGCAAGCCGGTGAGAAAATGGTGACCGAGAGAGCTTCTGGGGGCAGGCCTCCACAAGAGACGCCCCTCAAGAATGTCAAATGTAGAGGGCCTGACCCCAATTTGGGAGGCCGGCAATGAAAAACCGGGGCATACTTCTCGCAACGGGGACCTTGTTATTCTTTTCCGCGGTTTCTCTGTTCGCGGCCAGGGGGCATGGCTCTTACGGGATTTCCCGGGTGGAGGTGTACCCGGACCCGGCCTTTGACCGGGACGACTTGAACTGTTTGGTCATGGACGGCGGAGACGGCTTGGCGTTCAGATGGCGGAGGAACGCCATGCCTTCGGGAATCGAAATCGCCAGAGTGGACGCGCAATACACCTATCCCGGTGACACCTGGGAATGCTCGGCCAGCAAGTTCTACGGCAGCGGCGCCGGATGGATGGTGATCGGCGCGGATGAAGTGATGATCAATCCCTGACAGCACCCTAAATCCAGCCCAGGCTAGATTAGAAGCAAAATCCAAAGAATTAAAAATCATCTTTACAAGCGACCGCTGCATTGACAATTATTGTCTTTTTACTTGACAAACCCTCCCCAACTGTGCAAAAATTAAAATAAGCCGAATTTGTAGTTCAACCATCTGCAAGTAAATAAAACTAGCGCCATAGGCTATAGGAGGAAAAATGAAAGGACTATCTCTGAGCAAACTGGTTTTTTCGTGTCTGGCAATCACTCTGGTGCTCATCCTGTCCGGATGTCATCATCATCGCCACCATGGAGGAGGAGGAGACGGGGGCGGTTTCACGGACCCTGCTTTTGAGCGCCTAGTCAGACTGACCCTTGACAAGCCGACCGGCCCCATTACCCAAGCTGACCTGGCCGGGATCACAGTGCTGGACGCGTCCACATTCGAAATAGAGGACATTACCAGCCTTGTGGACCTGGCATTTTTGCCCAACCTCAGGGAGCTTTATCTCCCTGATAATGAGCTCGCGGGAAGCGACCTGAGCGTGCTCTGCGGTCTAAGCCAGTTGACCGACCTGGGCCTGTGGGATACCGGCATTACGGATATTTCCGCGCTTTCCTGCCTGACAGGCCTGACCTCGCTTGACCTGGGTTATAACGATATTACTGACATCAGCGTCCTGGGCTCGTTGACCGCGCTGACCGAATTGGATATTGACGGCGTCGAGGTAACCGATCTCAGCGTGCTAAGCGATTTGCCGGCTTTGCGTACGCTCAGCCTTTGTTACCTGCCGGCCAGCGATTACAGCCTGCTTAACGGCATGACCGCTCTGACCGGTCTTTCAATCTGCGGCGACCAGTTTACCGACGCCAATTTCAACTTCATCCAAACCCTGGTCAACCTGACCAGCCTCACAATATCCGAAACCCTGATCAGCAACTTGACCCCCATGAAAGACCTGACCAAGCTCACCGAGCTGGAAGTCGAAGACAATGAGAACCTCAGCAGTGTAAGCGTGCTTTCCGGCCTGGTCAACCTTACCCAATTCCAATTGTCTGATGACTACCCCGGCTCCATCACCGACCTCGATGTGCTTGCCAGCTTCACCAAACTTGCCGAGCTCTTCCTCGGGGTGGACGCAACTGATATCAGTGCCATCGCCGGTCTGACCAGCCTGACCAGCCTGGAGATAGATGCGCCCATCACCAGCCTGGGCTCGCTCGCGGGACTCGCCAACCTGGAAGAACTGCATCTTTCTGACTACGACACCTGGAGCGACCTTACCCCCATCTCGGGCCTGGACAGCCTGACCACGCTCAAAATATATGGAAACCCAAATGTCACAAGCTTTGCCCCGATTTCCGGCCTGTCCGGTCTTGCCAATTTATATCTGGAGCAAAATGGCATCACGGATATCAGCTTCCTTTCGACCTTGACCGGCTTGACCGATCTCTCCCTTGGATGGAACTATGATATCGCCGATCTGTCCCCCCTTGCCGGGCTGACCAATTTGACTCATCTTGATCTCAGTTCAAACGACATTTCGGACATTACCCCGCTCGCGGGCATGGTCGATCTGCAGGAGCTTCGGCTTGGTTACAATAGTGTCAGCGACCTGAGCCCGCTTGACGGCCTGACCGGTTTGACTTTTCTTGAGCTCAGTTCCAACGGCCTTACGAGCCTTGTTGGGCTCGAGAATCTGGTCAATCTGCAGGAGCTTTGGATCAGTGAAAATGATATCTCCGACCTGAGCCCTCTTGCCGGTCTGACCAATTTGACTTATCTGCAAGCCAGATCAAACAAACTTACCAACCTTGCCGGGCTTGAAGGCATGGTCAATCTGGAAAGGCTTGAGCTTGGTTCAAATAAGATCAGCGACATATCCGCGCTGGCGTCGCTCACCGGTTTGCTGGAACTCTATCTTAACGGCAATTTGCTTACAGATTTAGGCTTGGGCCCGCTGGCCGGGTTGTCCTCGCTGAGAGAACTTGAAATTTCCAGCATGGGTCTCACCGACCTGAGCGCCATTTCCGGGTTGACAAGCCTCGAGGATCTGGAGGCAAACCTCAACCAGATCAGCAACCTCGCCCCGCTGGCCGGCTTGACCGGGATGCAAAACCTGTCGCTCAGAGACAACTTGATCGTCAGCCTCGCCCCTCTTGCCGGCTTGGTAAATATTTCTTTGCTTGGGGTCAGTAATAACCAGATTGTTGATCTTACCCCCCTTGCCGGAATGACCGAGATGGGGTACCTCTATATTGATAATAACCAGATTGTTAATTTGGACGCGCTTGCCGGAATGACCAGGATGAGACAACTGAACTTTAACAACAACCAGGTAACTGATATTCTCGGGCTCTCCGCCATGACCGAACTATACGAACTGGATGGAATATCCAATTCGTTCTCGGATTTGACCCCCCTGGCAGGAGCGGTAAATATGGAGTACCTTGTTTTGTCCAACAATAATATCTCTAACCTGACGCCTCTTCAGGGAATGACAGAAATGTGGTTTCTTGCGGTAGACAACAATGACATCGTTGACCTTGGCCCGCTTGAATTAATCCCTCAACTCAGTTCGTTGAATTTAAATTATAATTTGATCGTGGATTTAGCCCCTCTAGAACATTTGACCAATATATATTTCCTTGATTTGGGCAACAATTCGATCGCTGACATCACCGACCTGGTAAATAACACCGGCATCGGGCTGGGCGACAACCTCAAACTGAGCGCAAATTCTCTGGACGTGGGGACCGACTGTGGCAATATAAATGCTTTGATAACCAGGAACGTCAATGTTACTTACGAAAACTTCTGCCCCTAGAGTCTTGCAGAACATCCGGGAATGCTGGAAATCCCGCTGAATGAAACCAGGACCGCCGGGTTTTTAGCCCGGCGGTCTGTGAAAATTAGTTGTTCAAACGGCGGGGATTACACCCGCCCGCGCAGATTATGACATAGGCAATAAAGGAGGAACAATGAAAGGACTATCTCTGAGCAAACTGGTTTTTTCGTGTTTAACACTCGCGCTGGCCCTGATCCTGCCCGGATGCCATCATCACCACGAGGTTGATGAAGGGCCGGGAGCGGTGATTTTCACGGACCCCGCCATGGAGGAGTTGGTGAGGTTGACTCTCAACAAGCCGGCCGGGCCGATTACCATCGCGGACCTGGCCGGGATCACAGTGCTGGACGCGAACACATTTGAAATTAACGACATCTCCAGCCTTGCCGACCTGGCCTTGATGCCCAATCTTATTACGATTGGTCTTTCATACAATGATATCAATTCCAGCAGCGGCTTGGACCTGCTCTGCGATCTGGAGCCGTTGACCTTACTGGACCTGGAGGGCAATCACATTGACGATATCTCCGCGCTTTCCTGCCTGACCCAGGTGTCCTCGCTGAACCTCGGCAACAACAGTTTCGACGACCTCACCCCGCTTTCCGGCTTGAGCAACCTGACGGAATTGGACATCACGGGCAGCCCGGTAACCGGCCTCAGCCCCTTGAGCGATCTGACCAACCTGCTCTCGCTCAATCTTTGCGGCGTTCAGGCCGTTGATTACAGTCCGATCGGACTCATGACCTGGCTGACCGGGCTCAGCGTTTGCGGCGACAAGGTCACCGACGCCAACTTCGGCTTCATCTCCAGCCTGGTCAACCTGGTCAGGCTGAAAGTAGCCAGCACCGGGGTCATTGACCTGACTCCCATGGACGGGCTGACCGAGCTCACCGATCTTGAATTCACCGACAACAATTCCGTGACCAACCTCAGCCCGCTTTCCACCTTGGTCAACCTCGAGCGGCTGATTTTCTCTTGCTGGTCAGTCACCGACATCAGCGTATTCAGCAATTTCAACGCCTTGACCGAACTTTCTCTCGGAGCGGCCGCAGGCACGGACCTCGCTCCCCTGGGCGGGCTCAGCAACTTGACCTCCCTGGTTTCATGGGTGATGGCCAACAGCATATCCCCGCTTTCGACCATCACCAGCCTGCAAACGCTGATTCTCTACAACGGCTGGTGGTCGGACCTCTCGCCGATCAATACCCTGAGCAATCTCAAGACGCTCTCGGTCAACTCCAATTCCAATATCACCGACTTCAGCCCCATTTCCAGCCTCACCGGTCTGGAATATTTATACCTCAACTATCTTGCGATCAACGACAACCCGGGTTTCCTCTCCGGACTCACCGGCTTGAAAGAGCTTGTGCTCATGAGTGACGGCATTGACGACATCAGCGCCCTGTCGGGGCTGACCGGCTTGTATTATCTCAATTTGTCGGGCAACAACTCCATCTCGGACCTGAGCCCGCTCGCGGGCCTGGTCAATTTGGAAAATCTCTACTTGAGTTACAATGCGCTCACCAGCCTGAGCGGTCTCGCGGGGATGTCCAAATTGGAGGAACTTTGGGTTGGCAATAATACTGGACTGGCCGATCTCAGCGTCATTGCCGGGCTGACCAGCCTCTCAACTTTAGATGCCAGTTGGTGCAATATCAGCGACCTCACGCCGATTGCCGGGCTGGTCAACCTGGAATATTTGGCGATCCGCGACAATCAGATCGACGACCTCACCCCCCTGGACGGATTGAGCAATTTGACCGAGCTCAACCTGTCGTTCAATCAAATCGCCGATCTCGCCCCCCTGGCTGGACTGACCAAAATGGAGGAACTCGCGATTAATGGCAACCTGATTTCCGACCTCAGCGACCTTTCCGCAATGACCGGTTTGGTCGAACTCTCGTTTGAGCAAAACAGCGTGCAAAACCTTTCCGGGCTTTCGGGGATGTTGAAACTCGAAGACTTGGACGGCTATGATAACGATATTTCGAATATAAGCGCCATAGCGGGTTGCGCAAGCCTTGAGGATATGGAATTGGGCACGAACGCAATCAGCGACCTCACGCCCATCCAGGGATTGACCAACCTGGAATTCATTGACTTCGGAGACAACCTGATCAGCGACCTCACCCCCGTGCAGGGATTGACCAAGCTGGAGGAAATCTATTTCGGAAGCAACTCAATTACCGAACTCGCGCCCCTGCAGGGATTGCCCGAGCTATATTACGTTGATTTGGCGGATAATACGATCGCAGTTCTCACTCCCCTGGTGAATAACCTTGGCCTCGGAGAATACGATGAACTCTATCTGTCGGGCAATTCCCTGGATTTAGGCGACTGCGGGGACATAGACACCCTGGAGGCCAGGGGAGCGAGTGTTGATTATGATGGCTTTGTCTGCCCCTAGAGTTTTGCTGAAAACCTGGTGAACAAACCAAGACCGCCGGGTTTCAAGCCCGGCGGTCTTACTTTTCACTTTGCGGGAAGCGGCCGAAGGCCAAGTGTTGAACCTCCTCACCGAATTCCCAATCCCGAATTCCGAACTCCCGATCTACACCCACCCCCGCAGCTTCATGGCCTCGACCACCCGGTTGACCGCGACCACGTAGGCCGCCTCCCGCATGTTGACCTTGTATTTCTTCGAGTTGTCCAAAGTCGCGTGGTATGCGGTGGTCATCTTGGCGTCCAGACGCTCGTGGACTTCCTTCTCCTCCCAGCAGTACATGTAGAAGTTCTGCACCATCTCAAAATAGGAAACCGTGACCCCGCCGCCGTTGCACAGGAAATCCGGGATGACGTGCACTCCGTTCTGAAACAGGATGTCGTCGGCCTCGGGGGTGGTCGGTCCGTTGGCCAGTTCGCCGCTGATCCTGGCCTTGATCTTGGGCGCATTTTTTTCCGTGATCACGTTTTCGATGGCCGAGGGCATGAGCACGTCCACGTCCAGCTCCAGCAGTTCCTCGTTGCTGATGGCCTTGGTGCCCGGGAGCTTGACCACCGAGCCGGTCTTGGCCTTGTGCCCCGCGGCTTTCTCCGGGTCGATCCCGTCCTTGTTGTAGATTCCGCCCCTGGTGTCGCTCAGCGCCAGGATTTTGGCCCCGAACAGCTTTTTGGCCAGCAGCGCGGCGTAGTAGCCGGCGTTGCCGTAGCCCTGGATGGCGAAGCTGGCTTTGGAGAGGTCCAGTTTCACGACCTTGGCCGCCTCGCGCACCGCGTAAAGACCCCCGCGCGCGGTGGCGTCGCCCCTGCCCAGCGAGCCGCCGATGCAGACCGGCTTGCCCGTGATCACCCCGAACTGGTTCTTGCCGCTGAGCTTGGAGAACTCGTCCATCATCCAGGCCATGGTCTGGGAGTCGGTGTAAACGTCCGGCGCCGGGATGTCCTTCTCCGGCCCGATGAACTGCCAGACCTGGTCGATGTACGCGCGCGACAGCCGTTCTAGCTCGCCCTTGCTCATCTTTTTGGGGTTGCAGATCACCCCGCCTTTGGCGCCGCCCAGAGGGATGTCCATCAGCGAGCACTTCCAGGTCATCCACGCCGCCAGCGCCCGGACCGTGTCAATGGTCTCTTCCGGGTGGAACCGGATGCCCCCTTTGGTCGGGCCCCGGGCGTCATTATATTGCACCCGGAACCCCTGGAAAACCTTGATCGTCCCTTCGTCCATCCGAACCGGAAGCGAGACGTGTATTTCCCGGAACGGCACCCGAAGGATCGAGTGGATGCTCGGGTCCAGGTCAAGAATCTTCGCGCAACGGTCCAACTGCTTCTGAGCAATTTCAAACGGATTCAGCTTTTCCATCTCCCTATCTCCTCCTTCTAACTGCGTTATTCTCACTCTCATTCACTTATAAGCACTCAAGCCTCCGGTTCCACCATTTCCATGCCGGTGGCTGCGGAAATTCACCTGAATCTAATGCAATTCCTGAGCCGAAATTCAGGATCAATGAGCTTGCAATGCGCCAGGGAATGCCCGGAGGAATTAAGTGCCTGATAATTCAAACAAATATTCAGAATAAAATCCACCAGCCGCACAGCTTAAAACTACGCAAAATCCGCCCCCAACCAAATTCCTTGTCATTTTCGACAATTTTTCTTGACAAAAGCTGTCCAAAATGACAATTATGTCGGTGCTTAGGCAGGGGCGCAGCTATGCCGGAGCAGGCATTTAGGGGTTGCGGTTTATGGCCGGCGGTTATTGGTCAAGTGGTTGACGCGAAGCGCACGCTGACGATGCGGGAGGAGAAAAGCCGTTTGAGCGAGGGAATGAGGTTGAGAAATCTCATCCATTTCCAGCGCCGCGGATAGAAGTCCATGGTCAGCCATTCCTCCACGAACCGGATCGCAGGGTTCCAGGTCCCGGGCTAGCGCGAATTTTTGACCCACAATTTGAACTGCGGGTGGCACTTATCGGATTTCAGGCTGGGGGAACTAGGCGGCTTTGAGGTTTTTCAGGGGCTCATACTGTTAAGGCCTTCTCGCTGTCGTGCCAAAGCGAAAATGTCATCCCTTAACTCCAAAGCGATAATGTCACCCCCCTGGGGGTAAAATGAGCGTAATTAAATCAGGGGGGTGGGATGGAGGA